>JAABUO010007424.1_pt1 | contig 12511 bp, 13 predicted proteins | sample 5559291 | NCBI WGS metagenome assembly JAABUO01 (sample SAMN10711878, study PRJNA513372) | rock metagenome | isolation source: Antarctica rocks | place: Antarctica: Victoria Land, Finger Mt sud
CCATGTCGTACGGCACGGCATACGTCTTCCCGGAATCGCGGCTCCCGCCGTTGGCGGCGAGGAGGCTATTGTACCCCGCCAGGAGACCGGGCCGCAGCGCCCCGGCCCAGTTGGCGTGGCGCGCCGCGGCCGAGAGGTCGAGCAGCTTCCCCGCGCGCACGTAGGCGGGGAGACCGGGGCCGCGCGGCGTCGTGTAGACGAGATCGGGCGGATTACCCGCGCCCAGGGCCAGTTGCATCTTGTCGTTCATGACGTCGAGGCCATAGATCGACAGCGCCACGTTGACGGAGCGGCGCCCCGCCGCGTAGCGCTGAACCAACTCCCGCGCCCAGGGCCGTTCGGTCGGATCGTCCGTGGCGTACCAGATGCGCAGGGTCGTCGACGTGGACGTCCGCGCGCCATGGGCAAGCGCCGTCGACGTGGACGTCCGCACGCCATGGGCAAGCGCGATCCCCGTCGACGCGTAGGAGGCGAGGCCCGCGAGGCCCACGAGCAGGGCGGAGACGAGACCGAGCGTGAGGAGACGGGAGACGGAGGGGCGTGGACGGCGAGCGCCTGTGATCATACAGTGTTCCTTTTATACGTCTAGTTATACGTCTAGGCCACGGGCCGGCTAGCGCACGCCGACTCTCTCCTTAAACATAGCAAGACCCTTGTTAAAGCCGTGTTAATCGCGCGTTAACCACATGTTAACAACGGACGACCCCGCCTACACCCAACGCCATCACGGTCAGGCCGCCTGATGCACGGCGACGGTCAGGATGAGGTCGCCCAGGCGCGGCATGCGTTGGAGGCGCAAATTGGAGTATCGTGGCAAGGATGACGCATTTACAGGAGGGGGTGGATGGCGGATTCGCGTTGCGCAGAGCAGAGTATAGGGTAAGCGTCATGGAAGGACACATAGCGGCCAAAACGGCCAAGACTGGTCAGAGTATCGAAACCAAAACACAAAGCGATACTTCCTCAACAGCGTGGATGGCACGCCGAGGTAGCCGATCAAACCTTTTGGCAGGCTCGTGGATATTCTCTGTAGAGGTGGGGTGGCGGCAGTAGCAACACCGGCGATAACCATCGAAGGGGGTGGCATGGACGACGAGGAACGGGCAGCCATCTCGGCATTGCGCACGGGCGACATCGGTGGGCTCGCTAGCTTGGTCCGCCTCCATCAGATCCCGGCCCTCCGCGCCACGTATGCTCTCACAGGGGACCGGCAGCTGGCAGAGGATCTGGTCGCCGACGCCTTCCTGACCGCCTATGACCGCATCGCGCAGTACGATCCGCAGCGCCCCTTCGGCCCATGGTTCTACCGCATCGTCGTGAACAGCGCCCTCAAAGCGATCCGCAGGGTAGAGCGGTTCCGACACACTGACACAGGTGCCCTGTTCGCTGAGCAGGTCGATCCCGCGCCCGATCCTGCGATAGAAGTGGCGACGCGGGAGATGCGGCGCGGCGTGGTGCGTGCGCTCCGCACCCTACCACCGCCGCAGCGCGCCGCCCTCATCCTGCGCTACTACCTGGACCTGGACGAGCGAACCATCGCTCAGACACTCGGGTGTCCAATCGGGACCGTCAAATGGCGGTTACACGCCGGCAAGGAGCGCATACGACAGAGTTTGGCCGGCACACCGGACCGGACATGGGCGCAATATCTGACAGGAGACATACCATGACGAGACAGGACGAGGGCTACGAGCGCCTTCTGGCACAGACGTTGGCGGAGCAAGCCGCCCGCAGCATACCGTCGACGACCGATCTCTGGCCGTCCATCCAACGGCGGCTAACGGAGCGCGCCAGCAACCCGGCAACCATAGATCAGCGCGCACCCCATCAGCGCGCGCGGCGTGGCGCGGTGATTATCGGCCTTGCCGCCACTGTGACAACAGTAGGTGGGCTTACCGCTGCCGCCGCCTCGCCACAACTCCGGCAGGCTGTTCATCAAAAGATCGCCAGCGTAGCGACTGATCTTGGCCTGGAGGTCTCCGTGTCTGTCGGTGGACCAAACGCCGGGGACTTCGGGGTGATGCCAGCTCCACCCTTCCGTCTTGCCACGTTGCGCGCCATCCCGCCGATGCTGACACAGCATCAATTTACGTACATCCCGGCGCGACAACGGGGCACGCGACAACAACCGGATATCAGCGTCGTCGAGGGCAGTACACCTGGACAAGAGAGGCGCTCTGGAGTTGTGATTGTCGTCCCTGCGGGTGGCATACGAACGAGGCCCTCACATGCGGGGAATGATCGGTTGGACCAGTTGGCGTCCCGGGGCGTCGCCACCGCGTGGTTGCACTTTGTCGCCCCGCCTCCAGATACACGCTATCTCGACCTTGTGGAACAACGAACACCAGCGCACTACCACCTGCCAGCCGGTCAGGCAGTATCGCTTCCCGGGACACGGGCAATGCTCCAACAAGAGAGAGCCGAAACTATAGTGACGCTGACTCGGTTTGGAACAATGGTGACGCTTCGTACAAACATAGGGCGCGCCGCTACACTCCACATCGCTGCGCGCTTAGTGTGGGAGTAGTCCTTAGGCCCCTCTCCTGAATAACCTATACATCCATCGGGTACATCCACGGTGAGGAGGCCAGCGAATCTGGTGAACTTATTGTGGAGCGGGTCCTTAGCGCCATCTGCCCCTGCCTACCAGTTTGTGTCTGTGTCCATCGACAGTTTGCCCCCCATGTCGCGTTCCGTAACACCAGGCCAAAACGACGGCGTCGCCGCATGGCGCGCGTACGGCTCGGTCCTGAATGTGGCCGCATAGTAATTATGTAAACTTGCACTACCGGCTTGCGTGGCAGCGCGTTACGTGCTACGCTTAATCCGATAATAAGGCTTATCGGATTTACGGAGCGCTGCGGGCGCGGAGGAGGAGGCGACGGGTGGAGGACACGCTAGCGATCGGCGCGGCGGCGACGGACGACATGCCTGGCGCCGGCCCTGTCGGTGGCGTCGACCGCGTTCCTGGCATGATCGCCGCTCCGACGGGCGCCGACCGCGTGGCGGACGCGGCGGACGGCGCCGGTGTCACCGACATCGCCGCCTTTATCTCAGCGGCATCAGTCACGCCGACTATACGGGCCGTCGTGCCGCACACGCGCACCGACGATCTACTTGGTCAGGCCGCCGACTGGGCGACGCTCCCCGACGACGAGCTTAAGCGGCGCGCTACCGTCGCGGCGCACACCCACGACCGCGCCGCGCTCTGGAGTCTAACCGAAGCCTACCTCACGTTGCGGGGCCGCAGCGGCGCCACGCTCTCCCCCCATACCCGCCGCAGCTACCGCGCGGGCGTCCTCGCCCTCGTCGCGGCCTGGCGTCAGGAGAATCTGCTGCGCCCGCGCCGCAACGCCGGCGCGCTGTGGCTGCGTACCCTGGAGAGCGACGCGCTCTCCCCCGCCACGCTGCGCGTCCGCCTCGCCGCCGCCCGTACTCTCTATAAGGCCTTGCGCTGGGCCGGCGCGACGGAGGCCGACCCCTTCGCCGGGATCAGGCCGCCCCGCGACGCCACCGCCGCCTGGGATAAGGTGGCGCCCTACAGCCCCGACGAGTTGGCGGCGCTGCTGACGCACGCCACGCTCGAGCTCCGCGTCCTCCTCCTGCTGTGCGCCCACGGCGGCTTGAGGCGGAGCGAGGCCCTCGCTCTGCGCTGGCGCGACGTCCACCCCGCCGGATTGGAACTCACGGTGCGGCGCGGCAAGGGCAACAAGGCGCGCGCCATCGCCCTCTCGGCGAGCCTCGTCGACGCGCTGGAGGCCTGGTGGGCGGCGGGCGGCGGGGCCGACGGCTACGTCCTCCCCTACCGCAGTGAGACGCCCGCGAAGACGCAGCTGGGCGCGTTGTGCCGTCGCCTGGAGATCCCCTACCGCGGCCTGCACGCCCTGCGCCACACCTGTGGGACGCGGCTCGTCGCCGAGACCAACGGGAACCTGGAGGAGGCCGCGCGCCACCTAGGCCACGCCTCCCTGGAGACGACACGCGTCTACGCCAAGTGGAGCGACACCACCCTGCGCAAGACCATCGGCGCCTGGTAGGGACGCGCACGTAGCCCGCTGGTAGGGACGCGCACGTAGCCCGATTGGGGGATGAGCGTTAGACCCAGCGCGGCCTATAGTACGTGTACGTAGACGACTTCACGATCTACACGATGTTCCCCGACACGACGGTCAGTCTGCTGACGACCCAGGGCTTCAAGGGCCAGAACACCGTCATCACATGCGGGCACAGTATCACGAACCGCGCGAGCAAGAGCGACGTAGGCAGCCTGATGCTGGAATACGGTGGGGGCGGACACCGCGCCGTGGGGACATGCCAGGTACCGCATGAGCGCGCCGACCATATCATCGGGGAGTTGGTGTCCCGGCTCAACAGCGCGGGCTAAGGGCCAGCCGTAAGGCGCGCGGGCATGCGGGCCTACCGTGGGATACGTCGAAGCGGTATCCTATCCAGTATGGATAGTAGCGCGCCGGCCGCCCTCGTCATGCGCGCCCCCGCCAAGATCAATCTAACGCTCGACGTGCTTGGCAAGCGTCCCGACGGCTACCACGCGCTACGCTCGGTCATGCAGGCGCTGGACTGGCACGACACGCTGCAGCTCGAGCCGGTGTCGGATCTCCTCTTCGACTGTGACGTCCCCGCTCTCGCCGGCGACGCCAATCTTGTCCCGCGCGCGGCGCGCCTGCTCCAGGAGGAAACGGGGTGCGCGCGCGGCGCGCGGCTCACGCTGCGCAAGGGCATCCCGGTCGAGGCGGGACTTGGCGGGGGCAGCAGCGACGCCGCGGCATCGCTGCTCGGACTCAACCGGCTGTGGGACCTCGGCCTGCCGCCCACGCGCCTGGCCGAACTCGGCGCGCGGCTCGGCTCGGACGTACCCTTCTTTCTGTACGCGCCGACCGCGCTTGTATCCGGCCGAGGCGAGGTCGTCGAGGCGTTGACCCCACCGCCCGCCGCCCATGTCGTGCTGCACAAGCCGGCGATCGGCATCTCCACGGCTCGCGTCTTCCGGTCCCTACAGCCGGGAGACTATGGCGACGGCCTGGGGACGGAACGCCTCGTCGCGGCCCTGCGCGCCGGCGCCCCGCCGGAGGAATGGCCGCTCTCAAACGGGCTGCAAGAGGCGGCCGCCGCGCTGTACCCCGAGGTTGCCGCCGCGCTGAGACTCCTGCGTCGCGCCGGCGCTCCTCACGCGCTCATGACGGGGAGCGGCTCGACCGTCTACGCCCTCTTCGCGCGCGAAAGCGACGCGCGGAGCGTCTACGACCGCCTGCGCGCCGATGGCCATGGCGCGGTCTTAACCCGAACGGCGACCGCCGGTCCGCTCTCAGCCTAACACCGGCGACGTCGCCTGGCCCGGTGAAATCAACGTCGTCGAACCATATGCGCAAGGGCAGGGTCACGTCGGCGAGAACGACATGGCCCTGGCACAGGGGACAGGGGGCCGACGCGTGGGCCATAAGCGTGGCCACTGCTACACTGGGAGTGCCCGTTGTCGTGCAGGGCGCCCCGTCGGGGCGCGGGGGATAGACATTTTTGAACCTAACGGTGAAGACGCCTGTCCTCCCGTGGCCCGCGCGCGACGGACGCGCGCCACGGGACGAGACGGGGGGATTACGGGATCTCGCGCGCGACGTGCTGCCCGTGTACGTGGGCACGCGCCTCTTCTTCGTCGCCTTCACGCTGTGTATAGCGTGGTGGCGCCATGCCACCGGGGCGCCGCCGCTGCGCCTCGATGGGCACCTGGGCACACGCACGATTTTCGACGCCTGGAACCGCTACGACACGCTCTGGTACGACGATCTCGCGCGCTTCGGGTACAACCTGCACGGGCCTAGAGACTACAAAAACGTCGCTTTCTTTCCGCTGTTCCCGCTCCTCACCCGCGCGCTGTATCGAATGCTTGCCGGCGTCTGGCCCGTCTCGTACCTCATGTCGGGCATACTCGTGTCCAACGCGTGCGCCCTCGGCGCCCTGGCCTTCTTGTATCGCCTGGTGCGGCTCGACGACGGGCGCCTCGTGGCCCGGCGCGCGGTCACACTCCTGGCGCTCTGCCCCGTTGGGTTCTACCTTTTCGCGGCGTACAGCGAGGGCGCCTTTTTGCTGTGCGTCCTGGGCTGCTTCTACGCGCTGCGGCTGGAGCGGTGGTGGCAAGCAGGGGGGTGGGGGCTCCTGGCGGCGATCACGCGGTCGCCCGGAATCGTGCTGCTCGCGCCCTTCGCGCTGACGTGGGCGGCATCGCATCCCATGGTGATCCGTGCGCTGAGGCTTCGGTTGCACGGCGTATGGCGCGCGCTACGCGTATTGATAGCCGCGCGAACTCCGCGGGCGTGGCGCCGGCGCCGGCCGCCCGTCGCCCCGCTCCTGTTGCGGCCGGGCCACGCCCATGGGGACACGGGGAACATGGGGTATACGCCGCGCCGTCGCGCCGCCGAGTTCGGCCGCGTTATCGCCCCAACCGCGTTCCGACGCCTTGTGCCACGCCCGCGCCAATGGTCATCGGAGACCTGGCGCGCCCTGCGCGACCTTGCGCCCGCGGCGCTCATTCCGTTGGGTTTGGGTTTCTTCATGGTCGTCCTCTACCGCCTCTTCGGCGACCCATTGTGGTTCAGCCACGCCCAACAAGCGTGGTTCCGCACCTTCGCTCCGCCGTGGGAGACAGCCTACCTCAGCGTGGCGCGGCCGCTCGCGGACGTTCCGGGCCTCAGGTTCACGATCGACGATCTCAACGCCGCGCACGATCTTGTCTATGAGATCGTCGGGTTCGCGCTGACGTGGCGCGCGTGGAAACAGGCGCCGCGGGCGCAGGGAGTCTACCTCTGGCTCGTCTGGGCGGTCATCCTGAGCTCGCCCGCCATGCTGCTCGACTCAGGGACGAGCCTGCCGCACCGCGACGTGTTGATGTCGCTCCCCCGCCTGCTCCTCATGATGTTCCCGCTCATCATCTACCTTGCCCGGCAGCGGCGCCTATACCACCCGCTCGTCGTCGCCTTCGCGGCCGTGTTGACGCTCTACACCGGCATCTTCCTGACCGGCGGCTGGATCGCTTGATCAACACCTCTCGCGCCTCTGTGTCTCCGTGCCCCCGTGGCGCGAGGGGTGTTGAGAGGGTCCGGCCCGTTCCCACGGTTGACGAGGTGAAGGCGGGAGTATAGTTAATAGGTAGACGCAACGGAGGAGGATGTCATGACCCTGTTATCCCAAACGCCGCAACTGGCCGCCGAGTCGGCCGCGGACGGCAGCTTCAAGCGGCAGCCTAACGCCTTTCGCGATCGTATCACGGCCGATGGATCGAGCGGCTACAAGGCCGAGCCCGGCCGCTATCATCTCTATGTCTCGCTCGCCTGCCCGTGGGCGCATCGCGCCATCATCGTCCGTCGCCTCAAAAGGCTCGAAGACGTCGTCTCACTCTCGGTCGTCGACCCGATCCGCGACGAGCGCGGCTGGGCCTTCCGCGACGGCCCCGGCCACACGGTTGACCCCGTCAACGGCTTCCAGTTCCTGAGCGAAGCCTATCGGGCCACCGATCCCGCCTTCGACGGGCGTTACACGGTGCCTGCCCTGTGGGACCGCGCCACCAAGCGCATCGTCACCAACGACTACCCACATATCACGACGCAGCTGGAGACCGAGTTCGAGTCCTATGCCGACACGAGCATCGATCTCTACCCGACGCGTCTGCGCGACGAGATCGACGCGGTCAACGCGGTCGTCTACGAGGACGTCAACAACGGCGTGTACAAGGCCGGCTTCGCGTCGAGCCAGGAGGCCTACGAGACGGCGTTCGACGCCCTGTTCGCGCGGCTGGATTGGCTCGACGAGCGGCTGTCCCACCGGCGCTACCTCGTCGGGGACGGGCTAACGGAGGCCGATGTGCGGCTATTCACGACGCTGGTGCGCTTCGACGCGGTCTACTACGTCCACTTCAAGTGTAACCTGCGCCGGCTCGTCGACTATCCCAACCTGTGGCCCTACGCCCGCGACCTCTACCAGCGGCCCGGCTTCGGCGATACGGTCGATTTCGACCACATCAAGCGTCACTACTACATGACCCACGATCGCCTCAACCCCTCGCGCATCGTCCCCAAAGGACCCGACATGGACTGGCTCGCCCCGCACGATCGCGACCGTCTGGGTTAGATTATTCCCAACGTCTCCAACGCGGCGCCGATCCCGTCCTCGTCGTTGCTCCCGGTGACGAGGTCGGCCACGGCCTTAACCTCGGGCATGGCGTTCCCCATCGCGACCCCGGTCCCCGCGAACACGAGCATGTCGCGGTCGTTGTGGCTGTCGCCGAAGGCGACGACATCGGCGCGCGCCACGCCGAGTCTGGCGGCGACGAGGCGCAGGGCCGCCCCTTTCGAGACGTCAGGGTGCAGGAATTCGAGCAGGTCGACGGCGGTCTGCGTCACGTAGAGCGCCTCCCCGAAGCGCGCGACCGCATGTGGACGCAGCCGCGCGATCGTGTCGGCCTCGGCCGTGCCCACGATTTTGACGCACGGCCGGCCGATAGCCGCGCGCACGTCGGACACGACGATGGGCGCGGCCAGGGGCGGTGGCGTCCAGTCCTCGACGTCGCGGATGCGCTCGTCGAGGTAGAGCGCGTCGGGCGTGAAGAACGCAACCGGGACCGCGGCGTCGAGAAAGAAATCCACGGCCGCCTCGACACGCGCCGGCGGCACGAGGTACTGGCGCAGCGGTTCGTCGCCGCGCGGGTCGACGATGACCGCGCCGTTATAGGTGATCTGCGGGGCTTGCAGCGGGAGATCGCCGCAGAAGCGGCGCAAGACGGCGATACCGCGCCCGGTCGCGATGACGATCGCGCATCCCCGCGCCGCGGCCGCGTCGAGCGCGCGGCGGGTCCGCGGCGAGATCCGTTTGTCGCGCGTCAGGAGCGTGCCGTCGAGGTCGAGCGCCAGGAGACGGCCGCCGCGACCGCCGCCCCCACCGTCACGGCCACTTGTCCCGTGCGGCCTATCCAAGGGCGGAGCCCGTCTCGACGTAGAGCGGCGCGGGCCGCCTCGTCCGCGACGCCTCCCAGCGACGCATCCACACATGTATCTTATCCATCCCTTCAGTCTACCGGCGTGACCGCGCTCACGTTCGTCTTAACGGCACGCGGTATACGAGTCCCGGGTATTCAGGGAGAGTCGCCATCCTCCTGGATAAAAGAGGCAGTGGTGTTACTCTATGTATAAAGGAGGCTGCCAGGATGAGTATGCATACAAGAGCCGCGCCCGCGGGGAAGCCGCGCAATCACGACATCGTCAGAGGGATGGCCTTTTTTGTCGTCGTGGCGATGCTCTTCTCGCGCCTCGCTACGAGCGGGGACCGGGCGGCCCAACGTTGAGCAGAGCGTCATGACGTCGAAGATCCCGATCGTCCGCGTAACACTTGAACACGAGCGCACGGGTCAGACGGCGACGTGCGCCACGCTGGCCGACGCCAACGCCCAGTTGACGCGATGGTCATGGGGCGACGTCGGACCCGTGAGCGCGGACACGCCGAAGACGGACACGGTCTACAGTGTGGCGCGCTGGGCCGATGGGACACAACTCGTGGCGCAATACACCCTGCCTCACGATGTCGAGAAGACGCGGGGACAGGCCGACCTTGGGGCCGCCATCCGCGCCCAATGCGCGTACAGCGCAGGGCTGCGGCGTCCGTCGACGATGACGTCCGAGGAGTACGCGCGCACGATTGCCGCCGCGGGCACGCGCACGGTCGCCGAGTACGAGCGGATGCTGCGCGATCTAGAGATGTAGCGATTAGCGATGTAGCGTCCGCCGACGCGATCGGCGCGCCCCGCTGCCTCATGATCCGGGCGCCCGATCGGCGCGTACTACTGGTGTGCGCCGTCCTTTGTATCGCGCTCTCACGAAAGGGAACATTATCCTATGGCACGCTTCTATCGTTCGATCCTCGCCGCCCTTGTGGCGCTCCCGCTCCTGGCGCTGGCGCCCGGTCTCGGGGCCCACGCCGTCGCGCCGCCGGCCCGTGCGCACACATCGGCGCCGGTCGTCCGCGTGACGATCCAGAACTTCGCCTTCGGCCCCAAGACGCTGACGGTCGCGCCCGGCACGCGCGTCGTCTGGACGAACCGCGACCCGGCCGCCCACAGCGTGTCCAGCGACACCGGCCTGTTCACCTCCGACACCCTCGACACCGGCAAGTCGTTCTCCTACACCTTCGCCAAGACCGGGACCTACGCCTATCACTGCGGCCTGCACCCTTATATGCTCGCCACCGTCGTGGTAAAGAGGTAAAGGCGCGCGCGACGAGGCGGGGGACGTCCGCTGGGTCCCAAACTTGCTGTGCTCATAACGGACGATATAGCGACGACGCCCCATTGACGACGCCCCAGCAGGGACACGCCTATGGGACGCGAGCTATCAGGGTATAGGGAACCGCCAGGCGCGTTAGGGCTATGGCGGGAAGGACGGGATCTGCAGGGTGGGCAAGGACAAACGCGCGGCGTCCATAGAAGAGGGCGGGGGCTTGCCGCCAGTTGATTCGACCGGGGTGCCCAACCTCGACGAGGTGCTCGGCGGCGGCCTGCCGCGCGGCGCGTTGGTCCTCATCGTCGGTCCGCCAGGCAGCGGCAAGACGACGCTGGCCAACCAGATGGCCTTCGCCGCCGCGCGCGCCGGTCGGCGTGTCCTCATCCTGACGGCGCTGTCCGAGCCGACCAACAAGCTCATCGCGCACCTGCGCTCGTTCCGCTTTTTTGAGGAAGACCTCATCGGCGACACTATCCAGGTGCTGAGCCTGCAACAGTTTTTGACGCAAGGGTTGGACTCGACGGCGGACGGACTGCTGGAGATGGCGCGGCAGACGCGGGCCAGACTGGTGGTGCTCGACGGCTTCCGAGGCGTGCGCGGGGCGGACAGCGACCCGCAAGCGGGCCGCCAGTTCCTCTATGACATCGGCGCCGCGCTCAGCATCCAGGGGACGACGGCGATCATCACCAGCGAATCGACGCCGCGTGACGCCACCCTTTTCCCCGAGGCGACGGCCGCCGATGCCCTCATCGGACTTCATTACGACCTCCAGGGCGCGCGTCAGCAGCGGGTCATCGAGGCGATCAAGGTGCGCGGAGCGGCCCCGTTGTCCGGGCTGCACAGCCTCACGTTGGGTCCTGACGGCGCCGTCGTCCATCCCCGCATCGAGGCGCGCGTGGCGAGGGACGAGGGCGGTATCGAGCTTGAACTGAGGAGCCATGATAGCCAGGGCGCGTCGGCCGATGTGCTTGGGGAACGCGAACGCGCGTCCTTCGGTTTAGAGGAACTCGATCGGCTGCTCGGCGGCGGCCTCACCCGCGAGACGATCACGGTCGTCGCGGGCAGCCTGGGAACGGGCAAGACCTTGCTCGCGCTGCATTTCGCGCTGGCCGGCGTCCGCCGTGAGGAACCGGTCCTGTTCCTGGGGTTCCGCGAGAACCTCCGTCAACTCCTGCTGACGGCCGACACATTCGATCTGGGGCTGCGGGAAGCGCTCGCGCCTGGCGCAGGGCTTACGCTGCTGCGCCTGCCCCCGGTCGAACTGGACCCGGATGTCTTGGCGAATCGCCTCATCACCACACTGGACAACATAGGGGCGCGGCGGCTGGTGATAGACAGCGTCACCGAGCTCGAGCGCGGCGTCCTGCGCGGCGGCGATCCTGGCCGCGTGGACGATTACCTCGCCGCGTTGGTCGAGGCGCTGCGCGCGCGCGCGGTGACCACGCTGGCCGTCAGGGAGTCGCCCAAAATCGTCACGTCGGACTTCGATGTCTCGGCCGATACGCTCTCGATGCTGGCCGAGAACGTGCTTCTGCTGCAGCAGGTCACCTACCGCGACCGACTCCACCGCGTGCTCTCGGTCCCCAAGATGCGCTTCTCGGCGCACGATGTCCTGTTGCGCGAGTTCCGCATCGTCCCGCCCGCCGGCATCGAGGTGCTCGCCCCGCTCGACAGCGGGGTCGAGGCGCTCACGGGCATCGCGCGACAACAGGGGCAGCCGACCGTTGACAACGCCCCGAGTGGGGACGACGATGTCCGGACGTCGATGGCGCGGGTGACGCCATGACCATCGACCAAAACAGGCCGCGGACCGTCCTGGTCCTCATCGCCGAGGATGAGGAGCCGATCGCCGAGGTCGTCTCCATGGTCGTCGAGGATTTAGGGTACACCCCGGTGGTGGCCGTTCATGGGCGGCAAGCGCTCGAGCTCGCGCGGACGGAATGGCCGGCGCTCCTCATCACCGATCTCATGATGCCGCATATGAGCGGGGCCGAGCTCATCGCGGCGCTGCGCGCCGACGCGGAGACGCAAGGTAGACGCACGATACCCGTCATCCTGATGACCGCGGCAAGCCTGGCGGCCGCGCGCGCGGCCGGGGCGGACGTCGTGCTGCGCAAACCCTTCGATCTCAGCGAACTAGAGGAGTTGCTGGAGCGGTTCCTCGACGGTCACGCCTTCGCGTGAGACACCCGCGGTCGTCCGAGTGGAGCCGAAGATAGAGAAGGGGGGGGAAT
>JAABUO010007425.1_pt1 | contig 12509 bp, 16 predicted proteins | sample 5559291 | NCBI WGS metagenome assembly JAABUO01 (sample SAMN10711878, study PRJNA513372) | rock metagenome | isolation source: Antarctica rocks | place: Antarctica: Victoria Land, Finger Mt sud
CTTCTCTCCGAATGCGCCGGCTAGCAGCGCATGGGACCGGTGCATTCATGCCGTCCATGGCCGCTACGCCGCGAGCGCCGCGACCGGTGCCTCGCTCTCTAGCTCGTCGGCGGCTTCGGCGGCAAAGTCGGGATGAAAGGCGAGCAGGTAGTCGGCAATGCGCTGCGCGTCGGCGGCGGCACGGAAGATTTCGCGTTTATCCTCTTTCAGCTTTGCCACCCATGACGCAATGTAGTTGGCATGATTCGGAATATCGCAGGGAAGGTCGAGGACCTTGCCGAGGAAGACGGAACTTAGCTCCGCACGCAATTCTTCCTGGGCGTAATGCGCCGAGCCGAAGCGGCCGGTCAGATCGCGATCTAGCCTATGGCGGGCTCCCGACCAGTGCGATGCCTCATGAAGCGACGTGCAAGCAAAGGACTCTGCTGTGTTGAATGACGCCGGCTCCGGCAGTTGGATAAAATCGAGCGAAGGGCTGTAGAATGCGCGATCGCCGCCGATCCGAATGACTGCCTTGCTATTGGCCAGGATGATGTCGGCTGCTTCCGGACGACGCCAGGGTGCCTCGGAAACATCGAGCGCGACATAGGCCGGAATGCCGTCAATTTGGGATCCGTTAAATACGGTGTACGCGCGCAGCATGGGGATGGCTTTGGTGCGGTCCTCGGCGTCTGGCGAAGCACTACGATCCTCCACCAGCATGCGCTTGAAGAAGAACACCGTCGTGCCGCGTTCACCCTTGCGCACCTGCCAGCCACGATCCGTGGCCTGCTTGTACGAACAAAAGCGCGGATCGCCGCCGAGCGCGAACGACGTCATCGCCAGTAGCAGTACGTTGATGCCGTGATATTGCCGCCCACTTGTCGCGTTGACCGGCATGCCGGGCGAGCCGCTTTTCCAAGGCTGCTGCCACGGCTTGGTCCCGCTTTCCAGCGCGGCGATGATCTTGTCCGTGATCTCCTGGTAGTGGTCCCGGCGGTCGGTGAACGGCTTGCCGCTGCGGTGTTTGATCATTGGGGAGGTCCTTTCAGGGTTCTGGCAACCCCTCCCCCGCTCCGCAGGGCAGCTGCCGGCGCAAAGGCGCGCGCTTGCGCGGGACCGGAGGCGCAGGCGCCGAGGACCCTCCCTTTGTCGCCGGCAGCCGGCCTGCGGTAGTGCTCCCTTCCCTCCCTCCCCTGCCCTCCCCTACCCCTCGCCTCGACTGGCGTTAGCCTTCAGCAAACATTCCGCTACAGTGCAAAGACCGGGTGTGACGTTGGACTGGCGAGCAACCAATCGTCCTCCGAGATGATCATCGGCCGAAGTCGCGGCCGAAGCGCAGGTTTGGGCCGTGAAGTGCGCGACCAGCGCTGCTTCATGATCCAAACGTTCCGGTTGGATCGGGCACTTCGGTTGCTGTGCCAGCCGCGGCCGCCAGCTGCACCCTCACAGGTCCATCCAGCCGCGCGCAGGCTGGTTCCATGTTCATCAGCCCGCGTGTAGGTGATAATGCGGCTAAAGCCCCGACGCTCCGCTTCTTTAGCGCTGTGCGCGTAGAGCATCGAGCAGCAATTTTAGCGCAGCATCGGATCAAGGTCACGGCGGATGCAGAGCCGGTTCACCTCGACGATCCCGCGGCCGTTGAAGGCGGGCGCGACGGGGTTGCCGACCGTCCACCCCCATCATCATGTAACCGTTCCAGACACTGGTTCCAAAGCGCCAAGCATGCGGCGGTCCACAGTGTCGGTGGTGTTTTCCAATGAAGGCACGGGCAGCCGGAAAGGAAACGGCGGCAATCCGGAGATTGTAATCCAGCACGGGGCCATTGCCCTGGCCGTCGCTCACGCGACGTAACCTGTGACCGGTGAGCTCTTCCGCTCCGAGATGGCACAGCAACTCGCGGCCCCAGGCGGGATCGGCGTCGATCTCGGCCGAGACGTGTTCCAGCAGTCCGATGCAGCAGGTCGAGAGCTGGAAGTTGCCATCCTCCCATATCTCCAGGATCGACAACTCCTCCGGGTCTCCGCAGAACAGGCGAACCCCATCATTGTCGAGCATCGACGGTCTCCAAAACCCAGGAGGCCCGCTCGATGGCGGGCCTTCTGGGTCAGTGATCGGAAAGACGTGGGCCGATCAGGCTGCAGCCTCGGCTTCGGCAGGGCCGCCCTTGTAGATTGTCTTCATCCACGTGTCGTGCCCGAGCTGGTGGCGCCTGTCGGCGTCATCGAAGCCGTTCGGCTTTCGTGATCCCTTGGCGACGCTGATGGAGACCATGAACGACGCTTCGGGATGCTGTTTGGCGACCTCATCACCAAACGTCTTCACCAATCCCGCGATTTCAATGAGGGTCTTCGCCTCGACACGGATTCTGCCCAGGCTGGTGCCAAGCAGCTCAACGACCGTTATCTTGTAGGGGCGGCCGTAATCCTGCTCGTGGTGACTCGGAAGTGCCGTCAGACTGAAAATAGCCACGTGGGTGGTCTCCGGTGAACAGCATCCAGCGTCCGGCATCCCATGATGCCGGATCGGACTGGACGCGGGTGAAAATGTGTGGTGCTCGACGCGGCGCAGGTCGGGCGCGTTATCTCAGCCCGGCATCTGCGCCATGCTGGGCAGAAGTCGGGCGTGGTGAGGTGTATGCGCGGGCGCAGTGTTGCTCGCAGTAGGGTTTGTGCGCCACCGCGAGACTGTCGCAAAAGCGGAAAGCGGGTGTGCCTGGCTCGCCTATCGGCCAGCAGCATGGTTTGGAGCCGATCCTGGCGGCTGGCCGATGCTCGACGGTCCGAAGCGAGGGTGGCGCTGCGGTGACTGGAGGCTGGACTATTTGCGAGATGGCGGGCGGGATCTCGGCGTTTACCGGTATCAACTCCGTGAGTCGAGGCAGACGAGTCCGCTTCGGTCGGGGGACAGTTCGCGCGGTGTTCGCTCCGGTCTGACGATCGGAGACGGGCGGCGTGGCAAGTCCAGACGATGGGCCTTGCCAACGATGGCGTTTTTTGAAACACCCACCCTACGACCGATCCCGGCAGTCGAGTGGCCCTCTTTCCAGAGATGCCGCAGCGTCGCGATGACGTCATCGGTCCAGTCCCTTCCCTGTCCTTCGTTACGCATGTTAATCTCCTGCTGCTATGGTCGTGCGTGAACACCTCCTCGGCGGTCTGCCGGCGCCGCGACGGGCGGAGTAGCCCAAGGTTCCGCCTGCGCAGCAGGTGGGATGGCGACGGAGGGAAGGGCGCCGATGGGCGCCCGGCCCGACCCTTGCGCGGCGTGGCGCCGGCTGGCACGACTTCGTTCCTGTTCTCTCCACATTTGTTCAAGTCAGCCCGGCTACGTCGTGGGCGTTGCGGCCTGAAACTCGGGATGGAGGACCGGGAGGTCCTCCATCGGCAGAGCGTCACAATCGAGCAGGATGTACTCGCAACCGCGCTGCCGCGCGTAGTGCATGAGCCGCGCCAGATCGGCCGGGATCGGCGACGTCGGCGCCTCGCTCGCATAGACAAACCAGCCATGCCGGGTTCGGCCGCCGAGTATCTCCGCGCTGTGATTTAAGGGATCGCGCACAGTGTCATCCGTCGTTTGCGCATCCAGCCAGGCCCACGTCCCAGGGGAGAGATGTCCGCTGGACGCATCCAGAAACCGGCGGCTGCTCATGACACCGGTTCCTTCGCCAGGTGGTAAGCATCGGCCTGCTCGCTGAGCCAATGATCGAGGTCGACCCAGTCGATCGTCTTTCGCGTGCCGAGATCGAGGACCTGGGCGCCGCCCCCATAACCGTCCAGCCGCGGCCGCGAGCAAGACAGACACCAGCGGAAGCCCCAGATGCCGGTGAGGTTGAGTGCTTCGGCGCATCGGAACACATAGGTGAGCACGTCCTCCGGCTCGCCGTCCTCTTCGGAATACAACCAAACCCGATAGCCGTCTTCTTGGGTTGGCGATTGGGCCTCCGCTACGAAACCCAGGGTTTCGTCAGCGGCTTCCTTTTCTGCCCCAAACGTTTGATAGATGTCGATCGCCGCCTACAGATTCGCGTCGCTACCGACCGGCAGCAGGCAGGAGAAATGCGTAAAGTAGTTGGCCATTTTCAGACTCCAGATGTGCGAACGCCCGCACGCAGCGGGCCTGGGTTGCGGTCACGGTCGGTTACTGAGTTCATTCGTATTGCAGTCGTGTTGCCGGAAACATCAGCGGCAGGCTGGCCGCGTTGATGACGTGGATTTCGTAGACACCCCGGCTTGTCGAGGCGTCTTTGGGCGGCCGGCCCACATTCAGCGTCGCCAACTTCGATTCCAATTCGAAAGCGTACGCATCTGCCTCCGTCTCGGTCAGGTACGATCGAGGCGTTCCGCCGAGCATGCGATAGGCGTCGGGATCGGTGACAAGCTCGCCCTCGTCAAACCACCAGCCGCCCTCGGCGTGACCCCCAAACCGCTGCGATGTGAGATACGCCGCCACCCAGAAGAGCGCCTGCTCTGGGATCATCTCGCGGCCATCATCCTCGCGCGGCCCGTCTGACTCGGTGTCGCTACACATGGCCGTTCCCCTTCTCTCCCGCCGAAGTCCGTGCGGCGATCGCGACCCGCAGGTTGGCTGCGTGCTGTTCGCAGATCGCGGCCAGTTGATCGTGAGAGGCGGCACGCCCTTCCAAACCGAGCGCTCGGGATCGATCGTAGAAGTTGTCGCTGTTGGCTGGAGCCGAGCTTCGCGCCTCTCGAGCCCGCGTGCGGTGCGTGGCGGCGATCCAGAGCGCTTCCTCCGGATCGTGAACCCGCCAGCGCAGCGCTTTGCAGAACGGCGTGTCCGCCGTCTCATCCAGTATTCTCGCGTCGTCCGTGGCCATGATGGTTCTCCAGAAATGCGAAAGGCCCGCGCTGTGGCGGGCCTTCGAAGGACAGTCGATTGAGCCGGAACGGGTCAGGCGGCTACTTTGCCCACCCGTGTCGCGCATGCCCGGTGCAACTCCAGCACCAGGTCGTCGACGATGCGGATTGCCTCGCCATAAGTACCAGCTTCGACCCGGCGACGAACTTCCATCTCGTCGCGAAAGCTACCGTTGCTGCTGGTCTCCAGGACAACGATGCCGTCCAGCTTCAGCACGCGGGCGAGGCGGACGACGAAGCGGCCCACACCCTCGGTCGGCCCGTCTTCGCGATACAGGCGGTCCATTGCGCGGCCGATGGCGGCAATCGACGTGCCGTAAAGCTCCATATCCCGTGCAGTGAAGATGCTGCCGTCTGAGGGCTGGTAGCCCCAGTTCCAGCCGTAGGCTTCCGATCGGTGATCGTCGATCTGGCATTGGAACCGGAACCGATCGACTCGGAGTACCTTGCGTCCGTCGTCACCGTAGCCGAAAGCGCGATAGTCGCCGTAGCGTTCGTGGCGCGGGGCCGGCGTCTCGCGCATGGCGAGAGCATCAAAATGGGCATAGGCGTCGCCGCCGCTGACGGTGCTGAGCCATGGGCGGATGACGAGCACATCCTGGTGCTCGCTGGGTCTTGGCATATCTGGATTCCTTATGTTGCGCCGGCTGTGTCCGCCTTGCGTCATGATTCCGGTTGCAGGAACGGTAGTCTCGCGATTACGGCACGCCGGCTGCGTCGAGTGCCGCACGGGCGCGTAGTCGCCACTGCGCGAACCAGTCCATCAGGTCAGCTCCCGAGATCAAGCAATCCTCATCCTCTGGGCCGTCGAACTGGCTGGACCACGCCTGCGTCGCCTCGGTCAGCAGTACGGCCATGAGCTTGCTGGCCGCGAACAGGCCGCCGTTGGCGTGGGCCTCGGCCTGGTTCTCCGCGGTGGGGCCGATCGGGTGCGTTTTGCCGACCCACTGGCCGGTTGCGCCGACCTGCACGCCCCAGGTCTTGAGCACGGTGCCATCGTGCATCGTCTGGATGGTCGGGACCCACTTCCACTCGCCGTCGGTGGGCTCCGCCAACCTGCTGGCGGGCCGGCTCATGGCCGCACCATGGCGATCTGCTGATCGAGAGGCACGATGGACGCCTCATCGGTCAGAAATCCGGGCGCTGCCAGGATCATGTAGGCGGCCGCGGCTAGCAGAACGCTGCCCATCACGACCTTCAAGCATTGCATCGGTTTCATTCGCGTGCCCTCCTGATGTCGTCTTCTTTTCGAAGACCTCATCCGGCAGGCGCAGCGGCGAACGCGGGGCAAGGGCGGGTAGCGGGCCGAAGGCCGAACCCTTGCGGCGTCAAGCCCGACTGCGGCAGCCATTCTCCTCGCTCGGCCTGTTCCTTCCCTTCATGTTGATAAGCGCCTCGTGACAATCCAGCTTCTGTATGTAATCCAGACGGTATCTGTCCGGTTTCCAGCCTCCGAAACAGGGGGGCGACTTACGAGCCCGTCAGCTTGCTGCCACGTCCTCGCGGCTCTCCCTCTCAGCGGCAGCTTGGCGATCGTCGGGGCAAGGGCGGGCAACGCCCGGGAGCGCCTCAGCGCGACGCACCCTTGCGGCGGCGGACGCCCAAGCGGCAAAACACCCTCGTCCTCCCCCGCTTTCATATCCTGCTCAAAACCGGCGCAGCAGTTCCAAAGTTTCCAACTCGACCACAGCACGCGGACTGACCCCGACCCTTTGGGGTGTCGGCTGCGGTTGGGTATGAAGCCATCCGACAACGCGATCCGCGGCTGGAATGTCCTCGATGAAGCAGGATGGCCGGGTGAAGCCGCGGCGATATTCGACGTGGGTGATGCTAACCCGCTGCATGCCCCGGGTCAGGGCAACATACGCAAGCCTTCTCTCCTCATCGTGGTCGCCGTAGGCACTTGGGAATGTCGTCGCATCCCATCCGGGCAGGAACACGTGGGGGAATTCCAGACCCTTTCCCTTGTGCAGCGTCATCAGCTGCACCCTGCCCTCCGTCGCCTCGCCGGGTGCAGCGCTGGCCAGGGCTGCGTGATCGAGCAGCTCGGCGGCGTTGTGGAACCCGCCGGCGAGCGTAACCAGCTCCTGCAGGTTCTCCAGGCGGTCCTCCGTCTCCTCGGCCCGGCTGTCGCGTAGCATCGCCCGATGTCCGGTGCGGTCGAGCAGCAAAGAGACCTGATCCGCCAGCGAGCTGATGGTGTCACGACTGACCAGACGGATTGCCTCCACAAAGGCCAGGGCGGCCGACCTGGCCTTAGACGGCAGCTTTGCCGTTTCCACCGCCTGCAGCAGCGACACGCCCCGGAACGCCGCCTCATCGTGGATCTCTTCCAGCGCCTTCGGGCCGATGCCGCGCGGCGGCATGTTGCACACGCGCCGGAACGCCTCGTCGGACTGGAAGTCGTCGGGGTGTGCTGCGAGGCGCAGCAGTGCCAGCGCGTCCTTGACCTCGGAGCGTTGATAGAAGCCGACGTCGCCGACCAGGACGTAAGGGATGCGGCCGCGCATCAAAGCCTCCTCGAAGCCACGCGACATATGGTTCGACCGATACAGGACGGCCATGTGGTCCCAGGGAACACCGCCGGCACCACGGCGCTTGATCTCGGCAACGATCCCGCCCGCCTCGGCGTCAGGGTCGTGGAAACCAACGACCTCGATGGGATCGCCGATCGCCTTGGTCGTGCGCAGGGTCTTGCCGAGCCGCTTCTTGTCCTGCGAGATGACAGCATTGGCGGCGGCGAGGATGTGTCCGGTTGAGCGGAAGTTGTCTTCCAGTCGAACCTGTCGGGCTTGTGGAAAGTCTTGAGCAAATCGCCGTATGAAGGTTATATCGGCGCCGCGAAACGAATACACGCTCTGATCATCATCACCGACACAAAATATCTCGCCATGAACTGCACAGAGCAATCGTAGCGAAGCGTATTGGACGTAACAGACATCCTGATACTCATCCGCAAGCACGCAGTCAAAGCGCTCCTGCCACCTGCGCCGATACGCCTCGTCGCCCTGCATCGCCTTGGTCGGCCAGAGCAGCAGATCGCCGAAGTCGGCGGCGTTAGCTTCGCGCAGGCGACGCTGGTACTCGAGGTAGACCTGCGCCGCCATAGGCATGCCATCCGGGTCGATCGTGGCATGCGCCGTCCTCGCCTGCGCGATCATCGCTTCCACCCGTGTCGGAGCCTCGTCGGGCGCGATCAGGTTGTCCTTGAACTTGGCGATCCGATTGCAGAGCTGCTTCAGCGGATCGCGGCCTTCACCAGTGTCGCCCGGATCGATATTCATCGCCTTCATGGTGCGCTTGACCAGGCGCTTGCTGTCGTCGGCATCCAGGATGTCGAAACCCGGACGGAGCACCGCCACCTCCGGCTCGATCCGCAGCTGCCGGGCACCCAGGCCGTGAAAGGTGCCGACCCAGGACGGCACCACCTCTCCGGCGAGCATCGTCCGAATCCGATCCCCCATCTCCTTTGCCGCTCGGTTGGTGAAGGTCACGGCGAGGATGCGCGAGGGCGGAATGCCGCGCACCGCGATGCGCGATGCCACCCCAGCTGTCAGCGCGCGGGTCTTGCCGGTGCCCGCGCCGGCCAGCACCAGCACAGCCCCCTGCAGCGTCGCCGCTTCTGCCTGGCTCCGGGTTAGGCCGGAGAGAATGGCGGCCTGCCGCTCTGCGGGGCCCTGCTGAGCGACCGGTTCGCGGGACAACTCGTCCATCTCACTGTATCTCGACATGGCACCCCCAGCCCGACACACGGATCAGCTCCTGGCCGGTCGTGAACACGGTGAACTGCTCGTCAAGAAGCCACTGGCCATCGTCGTCGCGCTCGCCATCGACGATGACGCCTTCGAGATGTTGCCGCGAGACGTCTTCGGTTTCGACGAACACGAAAGTGTCGCTCAGGCTGCTGCCGGTGAGCGGATAGGCGCAGCGCTTGCGCGGGCGGTGGGGCAGCCGGGAGAAGGCCGAGCCCAGCTCCGCAATCACCGCCTCGCGCTCGATGGCCGTTGTCAGGTCGGCTGGCCGTTCGAGATAGTCGGCTCCATCGAGTTCGCGCAGCTTGGCCAGGAACAAGGCGGCGGCCCGCCGTGGTGGCCAGGGCTCCCAGGGCCGCAAGCCATCGAGCAGCGGCAGCGGATCGATGATGACCGGTGCCAACCGGATGCCGAGTGTCTCGGTGACGTCTTCCCTCGACCAGCCCGCGACGTGCAGCGCTTCCGAGGCGGCCGCGAGATGGTCCGCCCGCTTGTGCAGCAGGTAGTCCTCGGCAGACCATTCCGGCAGCGCGTAGCGGGCGCCGATCGCGCGGCGCAGGCGGCAGGTCAGCGCGTCGAATTCCGCGCCCAGATGCTGCTTGAGCGGCGAGATCGGATCGAAGCCGAGCAGGCCCTCGTCTGCGTCGTGCAGCAACTCGCGCAGCGCTTCACCGGGCGTCAGCGGCTGATGCGGCTGCATCTGCTGGCGCAGCACCAGCACGAGCAGGCTATGCTGCGCGACGGAAAGCGGCAGCTCCCAGCGCGAGTGCCCGCCCCAGCGGTAGGTCCGCGATAGACCGACCGCCAGGTCGAGGTCACGCCAATCGCCGGGTTGTGGGTCGATCAGGTTCAGACGTCTGCCCGAGCCGAGCAGTACCCAGGCGCGATCGGGCGTCATGCTCCCCTCCCCTGCTGCAGGACATCATTCCAGTCTTTCGCGCCGTTGGTCGGCAGCAGTCGGCTGGCCTTCAAATCGAATGTAGCCGCCATTGCCATCAGCCGGTCGGCGTAACCATGGCCAGCGGCGTCGTCATCGGTTGCGATGACGAGATCGCCTCCTCCCTGGGTAGACAATGCCCATAGTTGATGTTCGATCGCGGTTATCGTCTCCGGGCCCATGCCGCCTGCGGTCGCGGCATACAGGCTGTCCCCTCGCAGCTGCTCGATGGCGGCGATGCTCATCGCGTCGATCGGCGCCTCGGCCACCACAAGGCGCGTCACCGTAGGGCCGTCGAGCCCGGACATTCCCTGCAAGCGGAACAGGGTCTTGTCGCCTCCCGCGCTGAAGCCCCGATAGTTCGGCCCACGCATCTCGATGCCGCGCAGCTGGCCGGCGTCGTCGCGGTGCGCGAACCAGGCGCTCCCGTATGGCCCCTCTCGCAGGACGCCTGCGACAACTGCGGCTTGGACGACATGAGCAGGCAAAGCCCGCTCCTCCGTCAGGTAGCGCCAGCATGGGGACCCGGGCCGCGGTTCAGGACGCCGCCGCCAAAGCTCCGGGAACGGCACGGCTGGCCGGTCCTTTGCAGCCCGCCGCGGACCCGAGGGAAAGCTCGGGCTCAGGCCGACGAACGGCCGCAGCACCTTTCGCACCTGTCCCAGGTTCAGGCTAGGGTCGAGGAACTGCACCAGCTTGAAGATGTCACCCTTGGCGGTGCTGCCGGGATCCCACCAACCCCGACCCTCATGGCTCACCAGCAGGATCTCGCCCTCGCCACGCCTGTACTTCCAGCATTTCCGGGTGCTCTCGGTCTTGTCCAGCTGCCAGGGTGGCGGAAACCGCTCCAGCAACACCGCACAACTCACGCCGGCTCGCATCTGTTCGAGCTCGGCATCATGCCCACTCATCGTCCGTACTCCTGTTCTTGGAATACGGTCCGGCGACCGCTCGCCCCGGGCGGGACAAGGGCGCCTGCGCAGCAGGCGGGAGCGCTGGCGACGCACCCTTGTGGCGGTCGGGGCGCAGGCGGTAACGGCATCCTCATCCTCGTCTCGGCTGTTCCTCCTCACAGCCTCGGTCCGGTTGGCGCGAACGGCACGCCGCTGATGCCGATTTTTCGTGGGTTCGATTCCCGTTCGCGCCAACCTTGGCGACCCTTGCCTCCGTTAGATTCCAAGGGGTCGTGACGATGTTGCAGGTGAGTCGGCGTAGTGGAGTCCAGGACAAGAGAGCCCTGTTGCCGCAAGAAGACCAAGCGCTACGCCGTGCGTTTGGCCGGTACGCCGAGCCGGAGGCCCGTGCTGCTGGCGCGGCTGTCGTGCATCGCTACCAACGAGCCGGTTCGGGCGGATGGATCCTGTGCGATTGCCTGGGGCAGGTCGAGCGGCCTCCGGCCCTTATTCCGGTGGCCGAGGCCCATATCCGGTGCTACCACGAGCCGCCCTGGCCCGACCATGATCCCGATTGCGACTTCTATCGCGACTCAGCCGAGCAGCGCGCCATCACGCGCAGCTATGTGCGTCTTCCGGAAGGCAAGCGCGTCACGCTACTCGCGAGACCAAAGACGAACGAACGGACGCGGCCACAGGAGCTGACAGGCCGAAGTTTCGCTCGCTCTCGAGGAGCGCTGGCTACGCTGCTCATGGGCATGATTGAAGAAGCCGGGCTTAACCAGGCTCTGCCTGTCGGAGGTGCGGCGGCGCTTGGTGAGCAATACAAGGCCATTCGCCGCGCTGCCCACGGTGTGGAGATCGACGAGGGCGTAGCTCTGTCGGAGTTCCTCTGCACCTCCCCCCCTGCCCTGCCCGATTTTTGCGCCCGAATTGCTCGGGTATTGCCGTCCCGATTTCGACGATCGAAACATCCCCACGGAGTGCTGATATCAGCCGTCGAGGACGCATCCATCGGCTACCTGCGTCTGTTTGGCGGCGAAGCGGTGCCAGTGCGTGGCGAGATTTCAGGTTTTGGTGAACGGGAGCGCTATACCCGTCAGACAGGTGCTGAGCGCCGGGCGCGATCTCCCTATCTTGCAATCTGCCTCGTTCTCCGCGGGGTTCCTGGGAGCAACGTGGATCTTGGCATGAGGCCCATACCCCTACTCGCCCGATTGCTTCGCCGCGCTGGGGCGCCCGTGCCTGACGCTAGGCGCGCGATAGTGGCGGCCAGGCGGCGCCGCGCATGCGATCGATCCCCTGTCCATTGGTGGTCCAGTCCCTCAGCGCTTCCGTAGACGGCGATAGGGGGACGTGACTGCCGGGCGCTGCGGCCTCAGTCCCCCCATCAACGACGTCGGCGGGCTCAACGGGCACGCGATCGGGGCGTAACAGCTCCGCCGCAGCAGCCGTGGCCCGCTACCCTGCCCGTGTGGTAGGCTGGCCCATGACCAGCCGAGCCGCGCGCTCTGCCCAACCCTCCCCGTTCACCGCGCCCGAGCGCGACCTGATCCGCCGCGAGCTGCACCCGCGCTTCGGCCAGGACCCGTTCGTGGCCGACGGCCTCATGCTGCGCACCTGGCGCGGCGGGCCGAACGCCGGCCAGCCCAAGCTGCCGCCCGCCATCCGCACCCTGATCGAGCGCGGCCTGGTCGAGGTCCGCACGGACGGGCGCTGGCCCGCTGCCCACTTCACCGCAGCCGGGCTCGCCGCCCTACGCCGCCTCGCCCAGGACAGGCGCGCCCTCGACGCCGCACGTTACGCCCACATCCGGCGCGAACTCGGGCTGGACGCGAGCGCCGAGGCGGACCCGGCCGAGACAGGCGAGGTCGGCAGCAGTGCCAGGTCAGCGACTGGCCTCTGAGGGCGGTCCAAGCGTCTCTGGTGCGCGCCCGTGTCCAGTTCGGGCATTCCGACTGCACCTGCGCCAGCGCTGCGCCGCTGCCATGAGCGGCGCCCGCCAGAGAGGGCCACATCATCCCTCCCCGGCCACCCCCTCTTCGTCCTCGCCCGCCTCCTCGTCCAAGTG
>JAABUO010007426.1_pt1 | contig 12508 bp, 13 predicted proteins | sample 5559291 | NCBI WGS metagenome assembly JAABUO01 (sample SAMN10711878, study PRJNA513372) | rock metagenome | isolation source: Antarctica rocks | place: Antarctica: Victoria Land, Finger Mt sud
GCAGCATGGGCTTCCAACAACTTCTTCCGCAGATCATCACTGTACGCACGAGCCATCTAGAAAGAATCAAGCAGAAAATGCTCCTTGCAAAGAATCAAGCTCTATACCCCACAGTGAACTGCTCTAAGCGATCAGCGCGTCGATGAAAGCCTTGGAATCGAACGGGATCAGGTCGCCGATTTTTTCACCGGTTCCGGCATAGACCACCGGCAGATCGAGCTCGGTTGCAATCGCCAGCACGATGCCGCCCTTCGCGGTTCCATCGAGTTTGGTGAGTACGATGCCAGTAACACGGGCTGCATCGGTAAACAGTCGCGCCTGCGTCAGCCCGTTCTGGCCTGTGGTTGCGTCCATCACCAGCAGCACCTGGTGGGGAGCGCCTGGCACCAGCTTTTCCGCCGTGCGCCGCATCTTGTCGAGCTCTTTCATCAGGTCCGACTTGGTATGGAGACGCCCCGCTGTGTCCACAATCAGAATCTGCGTGCCGCGTGCTTTCGCTGCCGCGCACGCGTCGTAGAGAGCCGCGGAAGGATCGCCGCCCTGGCGCGTCTTTATCAGCGGCACACCCGAGCGCGTTGCCCACACCTCGAGCTGTTCGATTGCGGCCGCACGAAAGGTATCCGCCGCACACAAAAGGACCGTGCGCTTCGCACCCGCTTTGCCGCTGGTGAAAAAATGGGCCAGCTTGCCGGATGTCGTCGTCTTGCCTGTTCCGTTGACCCCAACCATCATGATCACTTCGGGCGAAGCCGCAGGACGCGCGACGGGCCGGGCAACGCGGTCGAGCACACTCTGCAACTCGGCCTTGAGCAACGTCTTCAACTCCGGGCCACCTTCAATTCCCTTGCGCAGTGCGCGCTGACGCAGATTTTCAAGCACGATCGCCGTCGTCGCCGACCCTACATCAGCGGCCAGCAGAATCGGTTCAAGGTCATTGAGTGTGGCCTCGTCGACCTCGCGTGTGAGTGCGAGCACCTGGCCAATGGAATCCGAAAACGATTCGCGCGTGCGCGTAACCGCCTGGCGCATACGGTCGAAGAATCCACGCCGGGCCGGAGCTTCCTCCTCTTCCGCTTCCACCACAGGGACGGGGTCAGCCGCGACGGGAAAAACCGCAACAACAGGTACACCTGCTTCCTCCGCCTTCTGCTCTTCAACAGCGGGCGGCGCATCATCGGGTTCAGGTTCCTGTTGAATCAGCTTGCGAAAGAAAGAGAAAGCCATACTTGGTTAGTCTACCAAGCGACGGCATCACCGGACGCCTTGAATGCCCTTGCGCGAATGCTTACTGCGGCGAGGCATGCGTGGAACCCTGGGGCGGACGCGGGCCATGCGCGTCGGGAACGAGGCGTGGATTTGTGCGCAGCAACAACCAGCCGACCACGAGACAAGCCACAATTGTCAGGCAGAAGAGAAGCACAATGAGCTTAAAGTCGGGACCTTTTGGATATTTGCGGTAATCCGCCGTGGACGCATTTTGGTTCGCATCGGTTTTGATTTCTTTGCTGCTCATGTCTGTAGGATGCAGGCTGTCAGGAAGAAGGTTTGGCGTCCGGTTTCGTGAATACACGTCCGTGCTGTCGCGGCTGCACCGCAGACGATTGTCCCGGCCGTACAGAGGCCGTTCGCGCTCCACGCGATTGCCCGGGAACTCCAGCGCATGATATCGGTTCGCCAGTTCTGATTGATACAGGCCTTCGAACAAGACTGTGTCATCGCCGCGCTACTCGTCGCGGCCGGGTCGTGTCATCAACTCGTGGATGGCTTCACGTGGTGATTTATCCCGGTGCAGCACTGCGTCCATCTGCTGCGTAATCGGCATCTCCACACCATAGCGTGCTGCCAGTCCGAGCGCGGCTGCGGTGGAGCGTACACCTTCGGCCACTTTACCGTTCATTCCCGCCAGAATCTCCGGCAGCTTCCGCCCGCGTCCAAGCTCCACGCCGACGGAACGATTGCGCGACAGCGAGCCCGTACAGGTCAGCACCAGGTCGCCCATTCCGGCCAGCCCTGCCAGCGTCTGCCTGCGTCCGCCGCACGCCACGGCCAGCCGCGTAATCTCGGCGATGCCGCGCGTGATCAGCGCCGCCGACGTGTTCGACCCCAATCCCAAACCATGAATAACGCCCGACGAAAGCGCAATTACATTCTTCAGCGCGCCGCCGAGCTCTACGCCGGGCACATCTTCATTGGTATAAAGCCGCAGGCTGGGTGAAGAAAACTCGCGCTGAATGGCCTGTGTCAACGGCGCTGCATTGGCGGCAATCACGATGGCGGTGGGCTGTCCGGCGGCGACTTCCTGCGCAAAGGATGGCCCGCTCAAAACGCCGCAGGGGTTCGATGTAATCGAGGCGATCACCTGGGTCATGCGCAGGTGCGTGCCTTCCTCGATTCCCTTGCTGGCAGAAAGAATAATTTGATTGCGCGTCAGCAGCGGAGCAATGTGCTGAATTGTCTCGCGCAAATACTGCGAGGGTGTAACGGAGAGCAGAATGTCGGCCTCAAAAATCGCGCGCGGCAGATCCGATGTAACTTCTACATCCGCCGGCAACGTGAAGCCGGGGAGGTAAACGACATTTTCGCCCGTCTCTGTCAGTTGGTCGGCCAGGGCCGGCGAGTGCGCCCAAAGCACCAGGCTGTGGCCTCCGCGCCGCGCCAGCGACAATGCCAGCGCCGTGCCCCACGCGCCTGCGCCCAAGACCGCGATGCGGCTCAAACAGTCACCTTCTTCGACCCGAAGCGGCTTTCGGTCCCCGCCATCAATCGTTGCACATTGCCCCAGTGCTTGACGCAGATCAGCAGCGGAATTGCCAAAAATCCAAAGATGACAAGCGGGCTTGGCTGGTGAACGAAATAGAACGCAAACAGCGGAAACGCAATCGCCGCAATGATGGAAGCGAGCGAAACATAGCGCGTCAGCAGTGCCACCACCACGAAAACACCCAGAATGCACAGCGTAGCGTGCGGCACCAGCGCAAGGAAAACACCAAGCGCCGTCGCCACGCCCTTGCCGCCGCGGAAGGCCAACCACACCGGAAAGCAGTGTCCCACCACGGCGGCCACCGCGGCCAACGTAGCCAGGTCAAACGCTTGCGCTCCCGTGAACGTGAGCGGAGCGTGGCGCGCAATGAAAAAGGCCAGCAGCACAGCCACCAAACCCTTGCCCAGATCGAGCAGGAGAGTTGCAATCCCCAGACCCTTGGCTCCGGCACGCGCCACGTTGGTAGCCCCGATGTTGCCGCTGCCCGAGGCGCGAATATCCTGTTTCAGAAAGACGCGGACCAGCAAGTATCCAAAAGGAATGGAGCCCAGCAGGTAGGCGAGCGAGAGAGTAAGAAGCCAGGGCATCATGATCGAACTCAGTTTAGCAAGCGAACCGGCGTGCCAGCTTCTATGAGCTCTACGGCAGCTTCAGGAGATCTCAATCACAGTTAAAGCAGTTGCCGCCGCATCATCTCGAGCGCGTGCTGGGTCGACCACCAGCGCACGCGCTCGCGATCCGGAAGCATTATATTCAACTCCTTCACCTGCGTTCCCTGGGCAGTTGCCAGCCCGATATACACGAGCCCTACTGGTTTGCCTGCGTCCGCACCGGTACCCAGTCCCGGACCCGCGATGCCTGTAATGCTCACGCCCACCGAGGCTCCCGTGCGTGCGCGAATCCCCTCGGCCAGAGCACGCGCGGTCGCTTCCGATACCGGGCCTTCGGACGCAATGGTCTCGGGTGAAACGCCCGCAAACAGCGTCTTCATCGCATCCGCATACACCACCGCACCACCAAGGAAATAGCGTGAACTCCCAGGGATCGCCGTCAAACGCTGCGCCAGCAGACCACCTGTGCAGCTCTCAGCCGCAGCAAGCGTCAGGTGCCGCATTCCCAGCATCAGCAGCACCACCTCTTCGAGCGATTCGCCCTGCGAGGAGAACACATCGTCCTGCATCTCCTGTTCGATTTCAGCAGCGAGAGCGTCCACCCGCGCCTGGGCTTCTGTAGCCGTCGCCTTCGCGCACTGGAAGTGCAGCTGAATCTCGCCTGAGTGCGCCAGAATGGTCGTCTCCACATCTGCGTAACGCTTGTGGATTGGTGCGGTCCGCGCATCGACCGCAGACTCCGGCAGTAGCGCCATGCGCAACTCGCGCCGCGCCAGCGCAAACGGCGGAAGCTTCAGTTGCAGCCACGGCTTAACTTGCGCGGTAAACATTGGCTTCAGCTCGCGTGGTGGGCCGGGCAGCAGAATCACCAGCCCGTGTCGTCCATTCACTTCTGTGTCCAGCACCTGCCCGGGCGCACTGCCGTTAGCATTGCGCAACAGGGTCGCGCCATCGATCACATCGGCCTGTTTAGCATTGTTGGCGCTCATGGAAATGCCGCGCTCGGCAAAGCGTTTCGCGAGCGAAGTAAGAGTCTCCGAATCGGGATGCAGTCGAAGCCCAAGTGCACCGGCCGCCGCCTCGCGGGTCAGATCGTCTTCGGTCGGTCCCAATCCGCCAGAAAACACCACGATGTCGGCGCGTGCCAGAGCAATTCGCGCCGCGCTGGTCAGGTGTTCGAGCGAGTCGCCCACAATTGTCTTGAACCCGACCTGAACCCCCAAATCGTTTAACCCCTCCGTCAGAAACAGCGAATTTGTATCCTGACGAAAAGGCGTCAGCATCTCAGAGCCAACAGCAATAATTTCAGCAATCATATTGTTGATAGAATGCACCCGCGCCGACCATCTGCGCGCAAAGAATGTCAGACACCCTTGGAAGGGTTGCGCAGCGGCAGAGCGAGTAACGTGTTCACCAGGGCCGACAGCCTCTGTACGTCTTCCAGCGCTTGGCGTCCCATCTGCGTTACCTCGCCGTGTCCTTCGGCCGCCAGAAATAACACATTAGTCAGCGATTGCAGCGGATTGTTGATCTGATGGGCGAGTTCATTGGCCATCTCTGCCGCTGCGATCACTTTTGCCTCTTCCATTCTTCTCCGCTGCTGGTTTTGCTGGCGCACGCCCAGCGCTGCAAAATCAGCCAGCAGTTGCATCATGCGGCAGTCCTCTGCGTCGAATGCTTCGGTCCGGCCGTGGGCCATCACAAAGATGGTGCCGCGCTGCCCGTCCACCTGCCATGGCAGCAGAATCCCATCCGTCACCAGGGGAGCTTGGATTCCCATGATGTCGAAAAACCGCTGGCCTACGCGAAACATCTGGGGTTTGCCGCGATCCAGGCAAATTCCGCATGCACTCGGGTAACGCGGGAGCTCCGCATCCAGAAAGCTCGAGTACTCTCCCGCCGTCGCGACCCAATTGTAAAAGCTCTCGTCCGTGCGGTTTGCCTTTTCAAGGCTGATGCCAGCGCTGTCCGCTCCGCACAGATCAACCGCCGCGTTCACCAACTCCTGCAGAATCGTGTCCGGACGCTCGACCAACGCCGCCCCAATCCGCTGCATACCTTCAATCCGGGCGTAGCCTGCGCGCGCCTTCACCGGGCGCGCTTCAAACGCCGCGTTACCGAGAATGGTCATTACTTCCAGGCCGTTATCCGCATCGGCTGTCATCGATTGACTCACGGCTCTGCTCCAAATCCATCCGGGTTTCCACGTGCATCCGGGCAGAAGTTACAACTGCAGCGTCCCACGTTGGACAATCAAGCAGCAAAAATGATCTTACCTTCAAAGCGTACAAATCCAGCATGACGGTTTAATTCTTTGACGGGCGGGTTACAATCGATTGCTAGCAAAGTTCATGCAGCCCGGCTATTCGCCGGGCTTTTCGTTTGCTCCCGGAGGGCCGGGCCTTCAACCCTGGGGTAGGCCTGCGGACGTCAATCAAAGTCCAGACCTAAGCTATTGTAAAAATTACTTTAGGACCAAAGTTCAGGGGGAAGGAGTACCAGTGAAGTCCGATCAGGCAGCGCTCGACCAGACTTTCATGGCGCGTGCGCTCTCGCTTGCTGAAGCGACCTCCGCCCTTGCCTCGCCCAATCCGCAGGTAGGATGCGTGCTCGTCCGCAAGGAGGAAATCATTGGCGAAGGCGCTCACCTCTACGCCAACCGCGATCACGCCGAAGTCGTAGCCCTGAAGCAAGCCGCCGCCGCAGGTCTTGACCCCGCAGGGGCCACAGCCTACGTCACGCTCGAGCCCTGCAGCCACCATGGACGCACCGGCCCGTGCGCTGACGCTTTGATCGCCGCCGGAATTACCCGCTGCGTCGTCGCGACCGCCGACCCCAATCCTGCGGTCAGCGGACGCGGCCTGGCTAAACTTCGCGATGCGGGCATTCAAGTCCTCGTCGGCCCCGGACAGGAGTGCGCCCGCGCACTGAACACCGCCTTCGCGTTCTCCATCCAACACCAGCGTCCTTTCGTGTCTCTGAAAGCCGCGCTCTCGGTCGACGGTTTTCTCGCTCCCGCCGCCCACACCCGCACACCGAACCAGCCCCACTGGCTTACAGGCTGCGACGCCCGCGCCGAAGTGCAGCGTCTGCGCCACGACTCCGACGCCATCCTGACCGGCATCGGCACGGTGCTGGCTGACGATCCGACCCTGACAGACCGCACCGGCCTGCCGCGCCGCCGCCCGCTCCAGCGCATCCTCCTCGACTCCAAACTGCGCCTTCCGCTTGACTCGAAACTTCTGAGAACATTGAAGGAGCCCGATCTCTTGGTCTTCACTACGTCCGCTGCCCCGAAACAGAAGCGCCAGCAGCTGGAGACTCTAGGAGTTCGCGTTATAACGGTCGATTTACCCACTCTTGAGCTCTCCGAGATCCTGCACCATCTGCACCAGGAACAAATCCAAAGCGTCCTGCTCGAGTGCGGCTCGCAGCTCAACGCTGCCTTTCTGGATTGCGACCTGGTCGATGAAGCTGTCCTGTTCTATGCGCCATCAGAACTCGGTCCCGGTTCCGTCTCGTTCGCCCAGGGCACTCACAATCCCTTTCAACTGGAATCGCGGCTCACCCATCTTCGCAAACAAGCCTTCGGCCCCGACGTATGCGTCTCCGGCCTGCTACACGACCCCTGGCCCGCTCACGATTTTTGATCTCATCGAAGCCGCGCCGCACCGGAATGCTATTCTTGTAGAGATTGCAAATTGGCGTTTCAGCGAGGTTTTCCATGGCATCTGCAACCATCGACGTAAGCAAAGGCGTAGCAAGAGAGTACAAGGTAGCGGACATTTCGCTCGCAGACTTCGGACGCAAAGAGATTGACATCGCCGAGCAGGAGATGCCCGGCCTGATGTCCATTCGCCGCAAGTACGCCGCCTCGCGGCCGCTTGAAGGCGTGCGCATCACGGGCTCGCTGCACATGACCATTCAGACCGCGGTGCTGATCGAGACCATGGTCGATCTGGGCGCAGACGTGCGCTGGGCGAGCTGCAATATATTTTCCACGCAGGATCACGCCGCTGCCGCGATCGCTGCCGCCGGTGTGCCGGTCTTCGCCTGGAAGGGCGAGTCGCTTGAGGAGTTCTGGTGGTGCACCAACGAAGCGCTCAGCTTCCCTAACGGCAAGGGCGGGCTGCTGGGTCCACAGCTCGTCATCGACGACGGTGGCGACGTTACGCTGCTCATCCATAAAGGCTACGAAATGGAAGCCGGTCATGACTGGGTCGACTCCGAATCGTCCTCGCAGGAAGAGGGCGTCATCAAGAATCTGCTCAAGGATGTGCACAAAGAATATCCGCAGCGCTGGCATGAGGTCGCCAAGGAATGGCGCGGGGTATCGGAAGAGACCACCACCGGCGTGCACCGCCTGTACAAGATGATGGAGCAAGGCAAGCTGCTCGTGCCCGCCATCAACGTCAACGACTCCGTCACCAAATCCAAGTTTGATAATCTCTACGGCTGCCGCGAGTCGCTGGTGGACGGGATCAAGCGCGCCACCGATGTCATGGTAGCCGGAAAAGTCGCCGTGGTCTGCGGCTTCGGCGATGTCGGCAAGGGCTCGGCTGCCTCGTTGCGTGGTCTTGGCGCACGCGTCGTCGTCACCGAAATCGACCCGATCAACGCACTGCAAGCCGCCATTGAAGGCTACGAAGTCACCACCATCGAGGAGACGCTGGGACGCGGCGATATCTACGTTACCTGCACCGGCAACGTCGACATCATCACGCTCGAGCACATGAAGTTGATGAAGGACCAGGCGATTGTCTGCAACATCGGCCACTTCGACAATGAGATCCAGATGGCGCAGCTCGAAGGATCGGGCGCAACCCGTCTGAATATCAAGCCGCAGGTTGACAAGTACACCTTCGCGAACGGCAACTCAATCTTCATCCTTGCCGAAGGCCGCCTTGTAAATCTTGGTTGCGCGACCGGCCATCCCAGCTTCGTGATGAGCGCTAGCTTCTCCAACCAGACGCTCGCGCAGCTTGATCTGTGGGAGAATAAAGATACCTATGAGAACAAGATTTATATCTTGCCCAAGAAGTTGGATGAAGAAGTCGCGCGGCTGCACCTTGAAAAGATTGGCGTCAAGCTGACTACGCTCTCACCCAAACAGGCCGAGTATCTGGGAGTAGCAGTCGACGGCCCGTACAAGTCAGACATATACCGCTACTAACTCTGCGACGAAGCATAGGCAGTGGTTCGCAAACAACAAAACTGGCCTCCACAGAATCTGTGGAGGCCAGTTTCCCCTTCGCAGAAACGTTTGCGTCCGCCGCCCGGGAGCACGCGAGAAAGGCGCAGGCATGAATAATACCTACTTCGCGGGCCTGTACGCGACAATCTTGGTCTGAATCTTCGAGTACGTAGCTGCGGGCAAAATGCCGCGCTGCGTTAGTTGATTTTTCGCCGTGTAGGGCCGACCCTTGATGATGCGATCGGCATACGCATCGCCGATACCCGGCAAAGCCTTCAATTGATCGCGGCTGGCCGTATTGATGTCGAGCGGATCCGCCGATGAAACCGTCATGGGCGCGGCCGGCTTGACCTTCTGGGCAGCCGATGCAGCGTGAAGTGGAGCGAAAGCAAACGCGAGCGCGAGGACAGGAACAGCACAGCGGCGAAGGAAGTTCATAGCGATCATCTCCTTACTAGGAAAAGTGCATAGCTTATTCCTGGATCAGCTTACTCCAGCGCGAAACGCCCGAGCCAGTTGTGGCTCCCTCAATGGTGTGCAACATCTTGTACGTCCGGCGAATACAGGGATCCTTCACTCCGTTCAGGATGACGAATTTACACATTGAAGAATGGGTTGGAACACAGCAGTAAGCCAATGAGAGAAGTTCTTCTGCCCCTTTGGTTGTCATTCCCGAAGGGAATCTGCGTTTGCTCTTGTTCTGAGTTGTACCCGCCTCAGCGAGTCGTCACTTGGACGACGTGTATCTCAGGCAGTTGCTGATTCCAGCTTCCAGTAACATCTTCAAAGATCAACCGGAACTCGCGATCCTCCCCGGGCGCGATCGGTGCCGCCCTGACGGGCTCGATATCAACGTAAGGCTGGCGCGTACGAATTAAACTCAGCGGCAGCGTTTCGATCTGCGGCGGCATGGCTTCCTCGTTGGCAAACAAGACCTGCACAGAAGCGGCGGTTACGGTTTTGGTCCCGTGGTTCTGAATATGACCGTCGATGTAAGTCGATTTGCCGCCAGACAAACTGGTCGATTCGCTCATCGTCACGTCCGCAATCGGGAGTTGCCCCGCGTAGGAAGCAAGCGGCAGCACAGTGTTCGCAGGCGGCCCGGCTTTGTGGTGTGTCAGCAACAAAATCGCAGCAATCACCAGCACGATGGCCATACCCGCAAGCCCCCACGCCATCCACGGTGTTTCGGCCTTGTCAGGCGCACGCGTACCAAACACTGGCTCCCGCTGCGGCGAGTTCCCCGGGGTTGAGGAGCGTTCATTTCTGGGCGCTTCAGGAGGCAAGGTGCTCATCTGCGAGATTCTAAACCGTCAGCATGCGCGAAGGCAGCCTTTAATCAAAGCGCGCCAGGTTGACGGTCTGGCGGAAGTCCACGCCCGTCATCTCGACCACCACACACATCTCCTGCAGACGGCTGCGCATGCGTTCGCCGATGCGGTCACCCAGGCTCTCCTCCCGCCGCGAAGCCCTCGCCTGCTCAAACGCCGAGCTCGCATCCAGACCCGCATTCATAGGAGCGGCATTGGCATAGTTCGTCGTGATAAGAGTCGTTCGACGGTCGTTATAGCGCATGTTCAGGATGTGCGCTACGGTGTCCCAGACCCAGTCGCTGGGCTTGGACGCACCCAGTTCGTCGAGCACCAGCACTTCGGCCTCAAACACCGGCGCGAGGATTTCCAGCTCCGTCGCCTGCACTTGGCGGTTGTAGCTGTTCTGCACCTGCTTCAGCAGCTCGTTGTAGCTGACGAACAGACCCTGCGCGCCGCGTTCGCTCACCAGCGCCTGCAGGATGCCGACCGCGAGATGTGTCTTGCCTACACCAATCGAGCCAGTCAGCAGCAAGCCTGTTCCCTGCGTCTCGAGTGGATAGCTCTCGACAAATTTACGTGCGCTCAGGTGCGCCGATTTGAGCGAACGTGTGGCCGAAGGAAAGGCCGTCTCGAACGAATCGAGCGAACAGTGCTCGTACCGCTTGGGAATCCTGGTGCGCTCCAGCATCCGGTTCAACCGCCGCTCGGCCCGGCAGCTGCACTCCCGCGCGGCCCGCGTGCCGTCGGGACGCGCCACCACGCTAACGCCCGAGTCTTCACAGAGCGGGCAAACCTTGTCAGAACTCAACGTGCGGTCCGGCATCGCCCTAGTATCGCAGGTTGCCCGCTCCCCTTCCCGGCTCTCCCGCACTCTGAATCCGATTGCCCGCTGTGCGAATCAAAGGTAGACTGAGGAAAGCATGTCCCGGCTGTTTCGGGGTACATGCAACTGAACTCGGAATACCATAAGGCGAGCCGGTAGCGCGACAGGCCCTTCGATGTGATGGTGAATATACCCGTTCGCAAGCGAACCGCAAGCCGGCCAGGCCGCAAAAGGAAAAGTTCAATGCCCAAAGCATCTATTCATCCCGATTATCACCAGACCACGGTCAAGTGCGCCTGTGGCAACCATTTCGAAACGCGTTCGACCCATAAAGGGGACATCGTGCTCGAAATCTGCTCCGCCTGCCACCCGTTCTTTACCGGCAAGCAGAAACTGATCGACACGGCCGGCCGCGTCGACCGCTTCCGCCGCAAGTTTGCCCAGTCGGATGCCTCAAAAGCCGCCGCAAAAAAATAAAGCTCGTCGACTCATAAACCAGGCCTCCGCCTAACACGGTGGGGGCCTTTTCCGTTACCCTGCGGTGGGGAGTTTGGCGTGGTCGAGATATATCTAGAGCGAGCGGAACAGTTCGCCAGAGCGAGGGAATTATGTCGCAGCGACCCTGAATACTCAGCTGCTACCGCTTTGCTGGCGGTCCACTCTGCAATCTCCTTTAATGATGCGTTATTGGCTCTTCTCACAAACTCGCGCAGCAAGGGCACTGATCATGCCGAGGCACGGTTTAGGACGATGAAGGCATGTCGTTCACGGGGTATTGCAACGGACGGCTTGGAACATCTGAAGAAGCTTGTATCCGCGAAGACGAACGTCTCGTATGGCGATCAGACCATTTCGTTTGATAAAGCAGGTGAATTGGCGACGGCCAGTGAACGCTTTCAAAGCTGGACATACCACACGATGAAGGGAGCTAGCAATGAATATAGTTGAGGAGGGAGCACGCCGACTTAGTCCTAAGCGAAGTCACGGGCGAGTTATAAACGCCATTGCCGCAATGCTGCGGCAAAGACTTTCTGTCCCTCACATTTACTTCAAGCCGCGCCTGCTCGGCTACAGCACTTTAGACGTTCTCGCCGTGGATCGTGCCGGTAGTGGAGACGTTCATGGGGTAGAGATTAAAGTCGTAAGCATTGTTCCAAGCCCCGCAAGCATTAAGAAACTTCTTGTCCCTCTGAGGTCGCTTCCCGTTCACTACAAGTACTTGGCGTTGAACTCGCGCGATATCGATATAAATGTGCTCAGAAAACTAGCGAACTATCCAGAACTATTCGACGATACAGGAATCGGCCGCGTTGGAATCATCGCGTACGACGATCGCCTTCTGCAAGCCGACACAACACTGAACTCCGACCTAACAACACTGGTCGTCAGTCCGGAGAGATTCCTGGTGCGCGACGGGAAACTAACGATGCTGGAGAGGTTCCTTGTTCACGCCAAACCTGATATGCAAGTAAGAATGTAGTCTCATGCAGAAGTACTGGGACAATCCGGCCCGCAACTTGATGCCTGAGCGCACCCGCGTTCCCGAAGCTCTCGACATCGGCGGCGTGCACATTTCTCCCGCGACGGTCCTGGCACCGATGGCCGGGGTAACCGACACGGTCTTCCGCCGCTTCATCAAAAATGCGAGCAAATTTACGCCGGACGCGGCGGGCAGCTCGAGTGCGGACATTCACGAAGAGACCACAAATCAGCAGTCGGGCTGCGGCCTGATCATGACCGAGTTCACCTCGGCCGACGGTCTCTCGCGCATGCGCGAAACCAAGCGTAAACGCTACCTGACCTACT
>JAABUO010007427.1_pt1 | contig 12507 bp, 17 predicted proteins | sample 5559291 | NCBI WGS metagenome assembly JAABUO01 (sample SAMN10711878, study PRJNA513372) | rock metagenome | isolation source: Antarctica rocks | place: Antarctica: Victoria Land, Finger Mt sud
CCAGCGTACAGCCACATCAGGTCACCGCATTTGGACCTCCTGCAGCACTGTTGTACTATTGCAGACTTTATGACTTTGTGTGAACCAAATGCATGTGGTGGTTTCCTTAGGGAATGCTTTGCATGTAGGAAGCAAATCTTGTCTGTGTGAATTCACTGAGCTGAACTTCTTGTCTGTTGGGTACCCAGGACATTTAAATATATTGATTGATTGATTGGGTACACAGACGGGGACCTTCTCCCACATGACGCAGACGAGATCTTTCCACATTACAATAAGCTCTGTGCTGCTGTTGTCGAACGGCTTCAAGACTGGAACAGTCCAACTTTCACACCTAATCTGCAACAAGCTAGCTCTTTGTGCGCGCTCCTCCAGAGACCCCTTGTCGGCTTTTTGTGCAACACCACAGCGGCCCGGATGCCGAAGGTCGCGGCTGTATGTGCTAGTTGCGTTTTCTCTACCTTGCATTTTGCGCAGGCTCAGCAGGCCGGCACAGCCATACCTGGAAGGCAGGTCTCATATCTCACAACACACTGCTAACGCTGTTTACACTGTTTGGGGCTACGTCACCGTTAAGGTAATTCACTGGCTGCAGGCTGTTGCTGCAGACGCCGGCAGAGCCAGAATGCGATGGTCACAGATGCAGCGGGCACTCGTCAAAGCTAGCAGTCAGTAGCACTGCCACCTTTTGTCTGTGTCTTCCAGTCTGCTAGGATGCACAGTTGGCTTGTCATGTGTTGCAGGCGCATGCCTGGATTAATGCAGTGACATGGGGTATTGTTTTTCCTCTGGTCATTCTGCTTGCACATTCCTTGAGGTAATGCGTCAATCCAAATTCAGCTTGTATTATATTTCAAGGACCCGCTACACCTGGCCAGAAGAGCATGTGCTTGTTGTTGAACAGCACTGTACTTTTTTGTTTGCTTGCATCATGATGCACACGATGCATAACCTTGTGAGAAAGTTGTCAATGAATTATGCAGGAGGGAACTCAACACATGGTGGTTCCATTTGCACCGAGCACTGTCGCTTGTGGGCCTGGTTCTTGCTATCATTGGGGCTGCCTCAGGCGGAAACTTGACGAGTGACGTCTATCGAACCAGTGGACAGTCAGCTCATAAAGCACTGGGCATCCTAGCTGTTGTGGCTGCAGCTTTGCAGGTCAGCTTCTGAAACATCCATCATATACATTTATGGGAATCAAGTGGGGTTATGTATAGCAGGTCACAATTTTCAAGAGTGTTGACACTCTGGTGTATGACTTTTGCTGCACTTTTGCTGCTCTCAAACACTATTGACAGGGCAGATGCATCTTGTTCACGAAGCTGTGTCCATTCTTTCGACTTGACATGCAGGTCCTTTCACTCATTATCATCTTGCCTTCTGTGCCATCTGACAACAGCATATAAAGTGACTGTGTGCCATGACTGACTGAATGAGTACGTCGGATTGCACTGATTGCAGGCTATCTCCTCCTTGATATGGCGTCCTTTAAAAGCACACAGGTGGCGAGGGGTATGGGATTTAGGCCACCACTGGCTCGGCAGACTAGCATTCCTGCTAGCCGTTGCAGCCATGTTCACTGGCATCTACATTGCAGCTGTCGGCTGGGGCTACTATGTGGCTTATGGTGCAGCACTGGCAGCATTCCTGCTGCTGATGGCCTTCAAGGATCTCGTCGACATCTTCATGGTATGTGGGCAGTGGTCATGTGAAAGTCGAGGGTCACCTATGTTCGGACTACTCCTTGCATGGATCAGGTTTGGGTTGTTGAGTTGTGCAGTCACATGTGACAGTCTTTGCTGTGGAAGCATATACAGCAGGCATGGGACATTAGAAGCACACACTAGTGTTCTGTCTGAAGCTCTCTTCCTTGCTTGGTCTGCAGGGTCACAAGCTGCAGAGCATCACAGTGCAAATGGCAGCGCAACGCAAGGCAAGAGGGAAGAACTCTGCAGTGGCTCAGACAACAGACATTGTTGCGTCACATACTGGAGACAAGTGGACAGAAAACGCAGGAGGGCTATATCCTTACCTCAAAACCAAGAGGGGGAAAGTCAACCAGGGACAGGACAACATACATTCATCAGTGCAAATGCCAGCTCCAGCTGGGAACACCAGCTCTGGTGTGGAAATGACAAAAGCACCCATTACAAATGGCAGTGCAGGAAATGGTGTCGGACCAGATTCAGCAACTGGTGTTACCTTGGTGTGATTGCTGTCCTGTCATGTTATTGCATCTTGGTCTTCACAGCGCATTGCTTTCACAGACCAGGAGTGGTCATGGACTAGCACTGTCAATGTACGGTGTGCGCCTTGCACTTGAGTGCAAGTGGCAATGCAGATGCTGCTCTTCTTGCTGCAAAATGCTCTTGCGCCGTGTAGCTGCAGCAACTGATGAGTCATGCGTGGCAATTCATGCAAAACGTTGTATCAGTACATTCAGCACCCGTTTTGTGTGGATGCTCTGAAGTTGTATTTGGTGTTGTGGATTTTTTTTGTTGAACATTTTGCTCCTTTCAATTAGACAAAGAAAACACAGCAGTCCCTCTTTGCAGCCCGGATTTTTTGCCCGAGTGCAGAAGTTGGCGTGAACCCATTTATCGGGAGCAAGCAGTCTGATTTGTTGTGTACGCAAAACAATACACCGGTTATGACACCAAAGTCATGGCAACATACAGTATTTCTTTTATTTTAGCAGCTGTGTTGATCGGGCAGACAAGCACAGTTGCTGAGGATGCATTGATACAGAACAATTGTGTACCCCGCCATGATGTCCTCCTCTACAGGGTGGCCAGTCACACTTGCATTTATGCGCATTACATCAGCTGAAAACGATAGGAGCAATGAGTGCTATGAGCTTATTATGTGATTCATGCTTGCAGCAGCAGGTTTTCTGTGGGCACACATGCATGGCCAGCAAATTTGTTGTTTTGGTTGCTGACAGCATGGTCAGCAAGCCATGCTCTTTTGCCGTAACAGAAAGTCAGCATAACAAAACAAGATACAAGCAGTTAATCACTTGAACCGCCTCTCGACCTCTGCATATCTAGGAATGTTGGCAATGTCTCCAAGAGCTGCTACAGATGGAGGGCTCTTCAGCAATTTGCTGACAGCTTGTGTGATGTCTGACACTTGCAGTTTGTCAATGGCTGTCACATACTCTTGCACTGGCTTCCTGCAAACATAAATGGGCTTGGGTCAGCATACATACATGCCACCGGCAGTGTAGTTTTACACCCCCAAAGCAGACATTCACAGTACTCCAGCTGCTGCACCTCATCATGTGCGCACACAGACGCTCTACAACACTGCCAAACTTGCTCATGCTATGCAATTGTGTTCCTCACTGCCTCTTCGCATTGAGTTTTCACATGATGGTGCTCATATTACAACACAGAACAGCCACAAGTGGGCCACTTGTACTCCATTTCAGAGCAGAGGTCCTGTATGGTTTTCTCTCGACTAGGTAGTATGCACAAAGCCTGTGACAGTAGTTCAACCTTTGCTGTATTCCTTTCAAGGCAGATGATGTGCAAGCCTTGCGGTCACACTTTTCAGGTCATCATCAGCTCAGTTCAACACCTGCTGTAACAGTTGCAGAACAGACACCAATGATGGAGTGGATTTTACCTGTGGCCATAGGTGAGGACTTGGCGGCCAATGTCCTCGGCAACCACAGCTCTGCTCTCCAGGTTCATGAGCACACTGCTGATGGTCGCCTTCTTGGCGCGTTCCAGCTCCTCCTCACTCACCTTGCTTGCTACCGCCTGCAAGCCCCCCACAGGTTATCATCATCATGACATTGGCAGGCAACATGATGACATTGGCAGGCAACTTGATGACATTGGCAGGCAACATGAGTAACAAAGCAGTGACTGGCAGCAAATCACTTGAGAATGTCAAAGTCAGGAATGCATCATATCACAGGCCTCAGTTCCTGAGAAGGTCAATGCTATAGTCTTCTATGCGTTCAATGTGCATGACGATCTCTCCTTTGTCTTTGCTTTAGAAGCTGAAGGCTGTGCAGCTGATTGCATACGTGTAAGTCACACCAGGCATGTGGCCGGTTCCCACCATTTCACGGTGTGTTTCACCAGGTTGTAACTCACACCGTGTGAGTGGAGTTGCGCACCTGCAGCTCTTTGCACAGTACGTTGACCATCTCGTCAGCGCTGGCAGACTCTGCTGAGGCAAAGATGCTGAAGATGCCAGTTTCGTTGTATAGGCTGCTGATGGCGGTGCAGTTGACCATCCAGGGGAACTGGTTCAGCACCCGAGTGTACAGCCGCGAGTGCATGCCCTTGCCTGCAAAGGAGTACTTGCCCATGTGAAAGCTCCAGCACTGTACAATTGCGAGTGCATTCCTTTGCATGCAAAGGAGTACTTTCACATGTGAAGACTTCAGCAGCGTATGAATAATGGTCGCTGTGAGATGAGCAAAACACCGGCACAAGTCAGCTCGCCTTCACATGCCGGGTCAGCATTTGCAGCGATGAAGCTGTGATGCGCAGGAGCAGTGGCAAGATGTGCAGCTTCTGTTGCATGCGCGTGTCTGCACCATCGAACATATACACTTCCATCAGACACAATGTTGTTGAGACCCAAGCCCTGAAGGCAAATGCAACAAGAAATGCGTGTTTGTGACATATCCTGCACAGCATGCTGTTTGGCCGGTATGACAGAAGAAGCTGTGCCTGCTTGACAGAAGGCATAAAAGTTGCAGTCTTTTACGCCGGCATGGATGTAAAATGGGCCATCTCCAATGAGTTTGAGCAAACACCCATGGACCCTTTTTAAATTTGCGCCGGGGTAAAGTGAACAGCTGTACCTGGGCCTCCAGCTGAGAATGAGCCGCCGCCGCCCATGAGGTATTGCAGGGCAGTCATGACAACTGAGGTCTTCACATCCCTCCAGCCCCCTTGCACCTCAAACCCTAGCATGCAGTGGGTCAATGGCCCAGCCACAAACTGCCTGCAACGCATATGCAGCGGCTGAACTAGCAGCAGGTGGCATCAGTGTGTGCATAAGGTTGTCGTGCATGTCGCGTTATGGCAGGCAGGTACTTTCCACATGAGCGATGCTGGGATGAAGCAGTGACTGACCACAGCCTGAACACGTTCTTTCATGAAGCTGATGTTGGCAACTCTGATGCTATTGCCGGGCAGGGTGATGCTTTTAAACAGCCTGATGCTCAAGCAGAGACCGGCGGAGGGTCCGGCCCCTGCTTGAGCATTGAGCTGGTTGCCACCATCACTTTGCCGGGAGCCAGCATCAGAGTTGTCAACACTGGGTTGAGATGGGCGAGGTGGGCAGAAAGACTGTCTAGGTTCTCTTGTCATTGGGAGTTTAGGGCAGGCACAAACAATGTAGCTGATCTGCTTAGTGAGAATTCTATGCTCATGGCGCACAAGGTGTTGTGTGCTATGAATGGAGGACAACATGTATGACAGCAACAGTGTGACTAATATGGTGGCGGGATAAGCCAATGAATAGTGGTATGCTGACAAGGCAAATGTTGCCAGGGAGGATTTGCGCCTGGCAAATGGCGCATACTTCAAGATGAATGCTTTGGTGGCGCCAGATGTAAACGGCATTAGGGCCAAGATCTTGCAGGGGTGCACGGTTCAGACTACGCTGCAGGACGCATGTCAAGGCTAGACGGGCCTTGTCTAGCCCATAGGCCGCCACAAAGATTGTCAGGGTGGTGATCTTCTATATTGTGTATAGTGCTGCTGGTATACACAGCACAGAAAATCACCACCCTAGTATTCTATGTGGCAGCCAAAGGGCAAGACAAGGCTTGTCTAGCCTTGACATGCGTCTTCCAGCATAGTCTGAATCGTGCAACCCCTGCAAGATCTTGGCCCCAATGCTATTTGCATTTGGCACCTCAACCTGAAGTTTGCACCATTCAAGGCGCAAACCCTCCTTGGCAATATTCGCGCATGTTACATGTCTGTGAAATGGCTGTTTGCACGTACATATGTTGGAAAGATTCAGCATGTGAGCAATGTGCCAACACTGTGCCAGATGTTGACGCTGCTTTGCTACGCTAACTCCCATGCATGTATTGTGTACATGCTATTCAGACCCTAATGTCTTGACAGCTCAGCATGTTGGCGGCAAAGCTTCCTTTCCATTGAACAGACACAAGCTTTTCCTGTTGAGATGTGCTGACCCCAGTCAGACAGTCCAAGCCATCTGTGCTGATGTAAATCTTCGATTAAGCACTTTCAGCATAGATCTCACACTTTGATTCGGGGCAGGAGTATTTGCATTGCTTGACAGGACATGAGAGGAGCACAGTTGGGAGCTGCAAACAAGCAGCCCACCTGTAGTCACCACCAGCATACTTGCTCTCTGGCTGTGGAGACGCTGATCCACCCTCAACTGTGCTCAGCATGGGTTCAGCCAAGTTGAGCAGGGCTTTGTGCTCCACACCGGCACCAGCCAGGACCATCTTGGGCGCAATGAAGTTGCTGGACACAAACTCATGCAGGGTGTCTGCTGACATGTTGTGGATGCCGCCCTCAGGGCAGATCAGGGGCCTGCCCAAAGCTCCAGTGAATGCCACACTGTGCAAGCCCTGCAAAAAGCAAGGTTGTGTGTATGGAGACAGTTTGCACAGACTGCATCAAGCTCCAGTGATGATGAAAGTAAGCTCGCAGTGTGAAGAGCGCACTCAATCCAGCGTGGGCAGGCCTGCCTGATGATGTTGTGCACACTACACCTCTAGCAGCACAATCAGTGGCGTGTCCTGAAAGGAGACTTCGCTGCAGCTGTACTGTGATATGCCAGCTGCTGACTTTCACCATGCATTGCAAAGCCATCAGTGTGCACATCTGCATGCCAATGACTGCTCTCCTGCTGTGCTAGGCAATGTTACCTCTAGAAGAACGGTCTGGGGGTTCTCCTTCAGGCTTTTGATGTCCTGCTCAATCTTCTGCATCTGCTCGGCAACCTCCCACGTGGTGAAGCGGGGGTTCAGCACCGCATCTGCTAGCACCTCTAGAGCCTCAGGCACATTTGTCTTCACCACATCTATGTTGTACGCAATCTGCACAGTGTTGAGTGTGGGTCCATTGCTTGTTCGCGCAGCATTTGTAATGCAGAAGAGGCAATGTGCAGGCTGTGTGCAGAAGGATCTGGACAAGATGCTGACATTGCAGGCCGGTGGAGAATCATGCAATTGCAGATCAGTATTTCAGCAGCAAGCGATGCAGTGCGGTGAGCATAAGAGTGAAAAAAATCAAACAAGTCAGCGACGTCAGTGAACGATTGCTCAACAGCAACTGGACTGAACAGCTGCATGAGGCATTGCCTGCACTGTGACAAGTGCCTGGGGGCCATACAGGCTGTTGTGCATCTCAGATGTGTGTATTACCTGTTCCCGTGAAGCAGAAGCCATGACATTGCCTCCCATGGCTTCCACCTAGGCAAGGAGGAAACAGGTTAAATTGTATTGACAGACAAATCGATTAGAAGTGGCTGAATCTGAGAATGGACTACGTCTGCATACCTCCCGCACAAGACGGAAATGGGATCTGTTCATTGTGGTCTTGAAAGCCATATACTCCAGCAAGTGCGAAGTGCCTGCAAAGCATCAACAGTGTCAGTCATAACAAACCGTACAGGTCAGCTTAAAAACTCTTCTGTTGATCTTTGGCCGTACCAGTCTGCATTGGTTTCTCATAGACACTCCCCGCATCCACATAGATGCCAAGCGTGGCAGTTGGTCCCTGACACAAAAGCAAGAACTCAGAGCCATGCTGTGAGCGCCTGCATCATCGCTGCAACCACAGCAACAAAAGCATGAGCTGCTTACAATGGTGGCCTCTGTTGCCACTTTAAACCCATTGCCAAGCGTAGTCAGCTCAGTTTTGGGTGCATCTGATGGTGGCGAATCCAGGAAACTGCTGCTGACGCCAGACAACTGCTCTGTCATAGGCACCAGTGATCTGGAAGGTTGGCCTCCGAACAGCTTGGACAGAAAACTGCTTGCTCCTGACTGTACATCGCTGAGCGCAGGGAGTGCTGCAGCTGAAGAGCTTGATGTGTGGAACTGCCTAAGATTCGATGTGAGAGGCCGCAGGCCCCTGCACCATCGCTGCGACATGCCTGCTACCTGCACAATAAATGATGCACACTTTGCCGCTGTCAATTCATGCTGTTGGCTGATGGCATGAACCGTTCCTCGTCCAACGTTCACGCTCTGCGTGAAATTGGAACGCACTGCGTTTTGCAGTTCTTGCAGTTTTGCACTCACTCTCCCTGCAGCGCGTTGCATTGAGCTGCTTGTAAACGCCTACCAGCGGCGTGTGTTATACGTGGACGCTCGATCTCATGTCGTCTGCCTAAAATCGCTTTGCCGCAGTGATCAGGTGTAGGCATGGAGAATCAAAGCTGGAAGGTGTGCCTCCGGTGCTCATAGGGTCGTGCCGTGACTGTTGTACTTGACTGACATCCGAAACGCGCTGCAGGGGAGCAGCGCACATTCAGGGTCGCCGTCCCAGTCACCAAGTCACACTAGCTACCAAGTTCAAAGCACTTATTTCCCGTCCGAAGATCACTATGTCCAACAACAACAAGCAGATGACGATCCATTCAATCTCAAAGGGTCAGACAATCCATTCGCTAACACACTGTCAGGACAATCGGAGGTGGTAGCTGTTCCCGATCATAGTACAGTCACAATCAACACTGGCGACAGACAAGCCAATGTTGTCTTGCAATTTCAAGGTACTGCATCTGGTTAGTCCAGTGCTTGCAGACATTCCCAACAGCACGAGTGCGCTGTGCATCAAGCCTCAAGCTCTTCCTTGCTTGCAGACTCTCAGCTGCCGACGCACGGCACCACTGGCAAAATGGGTGGGGACCAGGTGCCCAGGGGTAGGTGCAACACAGAAAGCATGACCTGCATTAGTGCATCACTGTCTTGCACTCTTTGCCCAGCATGATCCAAATTTCACTTTCCTATTTGTTTTGTTGAAAAACCACTCTGGTTGCAGTGGGCTCATATACCGAGAACAGAGGTCTCATGCAAGGCTCAACTCAATCAGCTGGTGGAGGCGATGGAGATGAAGAGCCTAACAAAAAGTATTGGTTTCTGAATATCAAACGATATCGTAGATTCTTCAATGTAGACACAGAGGTGAGATGCTGTCCAGAGACATTGCCTCCTTGCACTTGAATTTTATAAACTTGCCAGAGCAGTTGGCATCTGTGACACCAGATAGAAACAAGCTTGTGACCTGCAAGGTCATAAACTGAACAATGTCAATATTGCTCAATGGATGCAGGATATTCTCATCCGGATTAGAGATTCTGTCATCGGGTCTTACAAAGCAGACTTCTTCGACAAGACCACTGACAACGCAGATCTGTAAGTGTTACCACTACTGCTGGGACTCTCCATCACTTTTATTCTGACTGTCAACAGCCTGCACCACTGTACATGCACTGATCCTTTGACTTGTGTGCATTCTGCCATCCTGTGATGTCAAGCTTGCACAATTCATGATATGCAGCTGTTCTCACAGATGTCCAGTCGCCAACTTTTGTTGTTCAACTTCAGGTATGGTCCCTTCTGGGTCGCAACAACCCTGGTCTTTGTCATTGCTGCAACAGGCAACTATGCAAACTATGTCAGCTACAAGAAGAAGCACTCAGGAACCAGCAGCACTGTCCAAGTCTGGTACTCCAATGTAGACAAGGTAGACTACGTGGTCTGCATGGCTGGATCATGGTTTGTGGCGTGCATGTATGCATGCAAGCTTCTTGGCCAGATCAGGCTTGTCTTGTGAAAGGCTGAAAGCAGGTCTCTCCCTACAGGCAACTTCCTATTCAGGCTCCTTGGTTCAGTCAGGCAGTCGGCTGATTTCGTGCCCATGTTTGTAAGCATGCATTGCGCAAATTGGTTTATTATCACTCTCTGGAGGCACACAGCAAGTCTGCTTACAAGTAACCACACCATCAAACCAAGTGTGCTGGAAAGAGCCACAGACAGGCAGGACCAGTTTTGCTTTGTCAGATAGGCTGCAATGCCTGACACCATTTAGGAAGACTTGCCGCCGGCCTGTGTCCCTAGCATTGCTGTTTGCATGTCTGCAGGTTGGATACTCAGCCATTCTGTTTTATGGATATGTGGGGCTGATAGGCCTAATGCTATATGCCTGTTTGCGCTGGTGGTTCAAGTCCAAAATCAGCTTGGCGCAGGTGTGGTGCATATATGGTAAGCCCTGGTTTGCCTGACTGTGACATGATTGCCCAGCCTGTGTTTCTACTTGTTTTGTCCAGGACTTTGTTGACCAAAAGGCTGCTGAGCATGTGTTGAACGGCCATATGCGTGAGTTGATGGCTGTTACAACTCTGAAGCTCATCTGTTCAATCGATACGACATTCATGCCATTGTGCAGCCAGCATTTATTTGGAAAACCACCAGCGGGTTCTGATGTCTCAAAGGCTTGTAGCATGCTTTGTCAGTAGCTGCTCAGGCTTTGCACAACATGCTTGGGCCTCTGCCAGCTAATACAGTGCAAACACATTTGTCTGACATGCACATGCACTTCCCTTGTACAAGCAGCTAGTCTTCTTGTGGGGATTGCAGGCTATGCTTTGAGCATCTTTGTGCCAATATCTTTTATATGTATATTACCATACGAGTGGCTGCGATGGCTGCTGGTGGCAATTGCAACCTCAACCTCAGGCCTCTTTCTGCTGACCAACTTCAAAGCTCCCATCTTTGATGTTGCTGGTGCCAAGTAAGCTTTACATTGGCCTCTATCCTGTTCATATGACTGTGGCATCATGTCTGGCATCACACAAGTGTTGTCCTTCCAGGTGCTTTGTATGCACATTCCTCCTCATGTGCACCACCATGCTGACCTAACACTTCACACTTACAATTTATAGTACCTCCCATGGCAATGCGAGTTGCATGCTTGCGGCTTATCTGCATGCAGTGATGGCCTCTTCACAATGTTGCAGGGCCTTGCCAATTTTTGTAGCAGTGGGAGCCGCACATGTGGGACTCGGCCTGCTGCTCAAGCTTTACTTTTTCCAGTATTGGTCCTAAGTGTCTGTCAAACAGTGACCATGTGCACGGGTGCAGATGCTATAGCTGATCGTCATGCTGTCAGCAAATATGTAGGACCCTCTGAAGCAAAGCTGCCGTGGCAGCTGTGAAAAACAACATGCCTTGCCAGATCCGCTGCTCTCGGCATACATGCCATAAGTTCCTACACGGGTGCGTAGTGAGGTCCACGCTTGCTGATAATAGGGATATCACAGCACAATGCCTTCCCCAGTCAAAATTTCGGACCATACATGTACAGTTATGTAGCCTATAAAGCTGTGGGTCCTACATTTGACCAGCGATGTATACATGACATGAAACAAGGGGCTGCAAACGCGAGCTGTCGCCCCGCTCAATCAATCAGCTTATGCTTGGTGGGTTATGAGAGATGCTAGCCTGGACACCTCAGATGCCGATGGGGTCGACTACTGACCAGGGGAGAATAATCATATTTTCAGCTAACATCGCCTAATGTCCTTCTTTCCGTCCAATGTTTTGCGGCAACCTCGGCAGACCAAGCATGCTGTCTGGAAGACGCTTTGAACTGCATCCTTAATCAAGAGTGATGTCTGCATCTCCGCCGCCCCGCTACACTGGCAGCAGGTCTCCAAGCCCAAGACAGGATGAGAACAGGCCGAGATCCATGTCAATAGAAAGGCCTCAGCGAAGGCAGGCAAGGTCGCCAACAAGACCTGCTCACAGCAAGGACACTAGATACAGCTTGTACGTGAGCGGCCTTTCGCCGAAGGTGACAGAGGACGACCTGTATGACCATTTTGCCAAAGAGGGCAAGGTAAAGCTCGTGCATGTGCCGCCATGTTAGCCATACACGTCCTTCTGCCTTCCTTTGTTCGCGAACACACTCATGCTCAGATGTCGAGCGCCTCTTCAATCTTGTTCCTGTGGTGCTGCTGCTGCTGAAAGATGGCGTTTGAAAGTTTAGCTAACGATCCAGTAAAACTTGGTCGCACCAGCACCAGCTGTCGCTACGATCGCTTCTGTTTCGATTGACATCATGAAAACAGAGGGCAAGACGCATTCTCTAGAATAGTAAGATGCTTTGTTTGTTGCAGGTCACGGAATCAAGAATAGTGTCAGACCCCCGAACATATGAGTCTCGAGGCTTTGGCTTTGTTGGCTACGCTACTGAACAGGTATGGTGTCGGGGATGATGGTGGCTGTCGTTGATGTTGACATTGCAGGTTGCTTGCTCTGGGAGCAGCGCACTGTCGTCAGAATCAAGCGTTCCGTGAGCTAAACCGTGCCTGACTTGTCTGCAGGAGCAAGACGACGCCATCAGATACCTGGACGACTCAAACCTGCAAGGCCGTGCCATCAGAGTGGAAAAGGTACCGCAGCCTCCTCCCCTGCAATCACTGGAGATTGATCCCAACCACGACTTCAGCTCTTCACACATTCTTCCCTCTTCC
>JAABUO010007430.1_pt1 | contig 12505 bp, 11 predicted proteins | sample 5559291 | NCBI WGS metagenome assembly JAABUO01 (sample SAMN10711878, study PRJNA513372) | rock metagenome | isolation source: Antarctica rocks | place: Antarctica: Victoria Land, Finger Mt sud
GCATCGCACCGAGTTGGGTGCGTACGCTGCTGCTTCGTCAGCGATTCCGCTGCGGACGCCCGAAACATACGCTCGATCATCTGCGTGATCCCGCAGCAGTAGCGGCGTGCGAAGCGGCAATCGCCGAAGCGGAAAAAAAGGTGGCGCAAGAGCCGGAGCAGTACGAACTACAGTATCAGGATGAGACGCATGTCGAGACGAATCCATATTTGGCCAAGCAGTGGCATCGGATCGGCAGGCAGCAACGGGTTGCCTCGGTTGGCGTGAACCGGCGGGTAACGGTCTTTGGCAGCAAGGAAAGTCGGGGGCGCGGGCGGGTGGAGGTGGTCTGTGGTGGGCAGGACAGCGCCTGCTTCGCCCAGTATCTGTGTGCGCTCGATCAGCGGCACACGGCGACCGGACGGGCGGTATTTCTCGTCCTCGACAACGCCTCATGCCATACGAGCGCAGCGAGTGAGCGGGAGCTGGCGGCGCGTGTGGCGTGGCTGCATCTGATCTGGTTATCGAAGTACAGCCCACATCTGAACGCGAAGGAGCGGGAATGGCGGTATCTGAAACGGGATGTGCGCGGCGGGGGCCCTCTGGTCAGTATGGCACGCGATCTGCGGAGTTTCGTGGATGAAATCGTGGACGGGTTGGATCGGCTTGGCGGTGCGGAGCGATTGATCGTGGATGCGGTGCCGCAATGGTTCCTGGATGGGCATCGGAAAGCGCCGACGGGACGCAAGGCAGGACGCCCCGTCGGGGCGAAGGACAGCGAACCGCGCAAGACATATTGCTAGAACTTACCAACACCTACTTAGCTCTTATAAAGGACGAGGACGATGCCGCTGCAGATTGCGCCGATGCCGAGCCAGCGGCTGGCGGGTACCGGCTCTTTGAGGAAGACGAGCGCCCAGATCGTCGTCAGGACATACCCCATTGCGAGGAGCGGGTAGGCGATTGAGAGATGGACGCGGGAAAGCACCGCCAGCCAGAAGAGCGATCCGCCGAAGAGCAGGACGAACCCCACGAGCACTTGCCACTGAAGAAAGGCGCGGATCAGTGTGCCGGGCGCGAGGGTGATCGTGCCGATTCGGTTGACGCCCGCTTTGAGGAGGACTTCGCCGAACGTTGAGAGCACAATCGCAATGATGAGCAAGACAAACGCCGTCCCCGTCATGCTCGTGCCATCGCCGCGCGTGCGTACACGCCGAAATCGCCCCGTGGTTGTGCCAATGCCGTGCTCCTCCGTCTCCCGTGCCATGTTAGCCCTCGAATGCGCGGACGGCGTCCACGACATACATCACCTCTTCAGCGGTCAGTTCCGGGTAGAGCGGCAGCGAGAGTTCCTCCCGCGCCTGCTCTTCCGCGACCGGAAACGTCCCCGCGCCGAGACCGAGTGACGCGAACGCCGGTTGCAGATGGAGTGCCGTCGGATAATGCACCGCCGTGCCGATCCCCCGCTCCTTCAAGTAGGCCGCCAGCGCATCCCGGCGCGGATGGCGCACGGCGAACAAGTGCCAGACATGCCCCTCCGGCGTCGCCCCCGCTCGCTCCTCCGGCAGGGCTACGCTGCTGCCCGCCAGCAATTCGTCGTACTGGTGCGCGAGGCGACGGCGGGCCACGTTCCAGTCATCGAGGTGCGCCAGTTTGACGCGCAGAATCGCCGCCTGTAGCTCATCGAGGCGGCTGTTCACCCCTTGGATGACGTGCTCATACTTGACGCGTTGCCCGCCATTGTGGAGCATTCGCACCTTTTCGGCGAGCGCGGGATCGTTGGTCGTCACCGCACCGCCATCGCCCGCCGCACCGAGGTTCTTGCTCGGATAGAACGAGAACCCGGCGATCCGCCCGACGCTACCCACCCGCTTACCGTCATGCATCGCACCGTGCGCCTGTGCGGCGTCCTCGACGACCGGGATACCGTGCCGCGCGGCGATTGCCATGATCGCGCCGAGATCGGCGGCCTGCCCGTAGAGATGCACCGGCATGATCGCCTTGGTGTGCGGCGTGATCGCCCGTTCAAGCAGCAGCGGATTCATGTTCGCCGTGCCCGCTTCGATGTCCACGAAGACGGGCGTCGCGCCGTTCATCGTGATCGCGAACGCCCCGAACGCCGCCGTCATCGGCACCGTGATCACCTCATCGCCCGGCCCAATGTCGAGCGCCTTGAGGGCGAGCATCAGCGCATCGGTGCCGTTGCCGACGCCGATGGCGTGCGCAACGCCGCAATACGCCGCGAACTCCCGCTCGAACGCCTCGACTTCCGCGCCGAGGATGAACCAGCCGCTCTCCATTACCCGCTGCACGGCGGCGTCCATCGCGTCCTTGATCGTCGCGTACTGCGCGGCGGCGCTGGCAATCGGGATGGTGCGCGTCGGGACGCTCATGGTGCGCCTTCTTTCCGCGCGTGCGTATTCGCGCGATGCCAGGCGACGGTCTGCGTCAGGCCGTCGCGCAGGTCAGTGTGCGGTGTCCAGTGGAGCATGCGACTGATCTTGCCGTACTCACCGTAATAATCCCCAATGTCAATCTGCTTGCGCTGCGGTGGGAAGGGGATGTCATGGACCGCCACCCCGCCGACAATCTCCCCCAGTGTTTCGACAAACTGTCGCAGCGTCACCGGCGGGCTGCCGAGGTTGAACGTTTCACCAATCGCTGTATCATTCTCGCCCGCGAGGACGAGCGCCTCCACGACATCCGCGACATAGTTGATGTCGCGGATCGCTTGGCCGCCATCGTAAAGCGTGATCGGCTGACCGTCGAGGGCGCGGCCAATAAAAAAGCCGAGCGCCCCCTGGGTATGCCGATCGGTCACCTGGCGCGGGCCATAGGTGTTCGTCAGCCGCAACGAGCAGGTGCGCATGCCGTGGACGCGGTGATACAGCAAGTGATATTGCTCCCCCGCCCAGGTATTGACGCCGTTGGCATCCACCGGCTGCATCGGGTGGCGTTCGTCCACCGGCAGGTATTGGGGGCGGCCGTACTGCTGGCGCGTCGCCGTCTTGATGATCTTGACCGTCGGATTGGTGGCGCGACACGCTTCGAGCAGCGTCAAAGGAGCGCGGGTATTGTGTTCGAGATCGGTGAACGGGTCGCGGGTGCTGTCTTCGTGGCTGATTTGTCCGGCGAGATTGAAGATCACGTCCTGCGTGGCGACGAGACTTTCCATCAGATCGCGGTCGCGCAGGTCGCCGATGATCACCTCCACGGCGTCACCGAGGCCGTCGAGGTTGGCGCGGTTGCCGCCATGACCGGGGATCAGCGCATCCACGACCATCACCGTCGCGCCGAGGGCGTGGAGGCGATGGACGAGGTTGCTGCCGATAAAGCCCAACCCGCCCGTCACCAGCGTCCGCACACCCTGCCAGTCGGATGGTTGCCGCTCAATCATCGGCGGCTTGTCCCGGTGACGCGGATGATGGTGCGACGCCTTTGAGATGCTCCCGCTTGACCCGCAGCGTCCACCAGAGGCCGAGCAGTTGCACGACGGTCTCGCCGATCCGTTTGAAATTAAAGAATTGAGAGCGCCCATAGACGCGGTGAAAGTGGTGAACCGGCACCTCCGCGAAGGTGTAGCCGAGATCGGTCGCCTTGGCGACGAACTCGACGCAGATCGAGCCGCTGTACGATGTGAGATGGACCGTATCGAAGACGTGCCGACGGATGAGGCGGAAATCGCAGTCTACATCCCGAATCGGGAAGCGGAACATCAGTTTCATCGCGTAATGGTAGAGGCGACCAATGACGATGCGCACGAGTGGATCGGCGCGACTGATCTTGTAGCCGTTGACGATGTCTACCGCCGGCGTCAGCGCGGCGACGAGCAGCGGCAACTCCCGCACGTCGTATTGCGCGTCGCTGTCCGTGTAGAAGATCAACTCTTTCGTCGCGCTGGCGAACCCGACGCGAAGCGCGCCACCGTAACCGAGCGCTGCACGATGCTTCAGGACGCGGAAATGCGCGACCTGCCCAGCGAGCGCGTCCAGCACTTCGACGGTATTGTCCGTACTGCCGTTCTGCACGACGATAATTTCGTAGTCATCGGTCAGAGACTGGAGCGTCTGCGCCGCTGACAAGACCATGCTGGCAATCGTCCCGCCGTCATTGTAGGCCGGAAAAAAGACTGAAATCCCCGCCATCACCCCTCCTTCATTGCCCGCGAGGATAGCAGAGGCGTACGGATAGCCGCAACCGCATGGCGAGGCTTAATTTAGAGCAACGCTTAGATAAAATGAACCGTCATCTCCCCGTTATCCTGACACCTGAAAGTGGAAGGAGGCGAGTACGGTATCGACAGGGCTCACCGGACTCCCAAAACGGTCGTCGGGAAAGTTGAAGGTCATCAGATATGACTCGCCTGCGACAACGGTAAAAATGCCGTAAGCGTGGATATCCACACCTGATTCGGTGCGTTGATGCCACTCCGCAATCCCGGCGGGATGGCCGTCCAACGTCGCGCGCCGTACCGGATCGTTCCCGAGTTCGATCCCTTTGCGCGCCCGGAGATTATTTATTCCGGCAGTCGAATAGGTGGTGAAGAGAGTATCGAACGTGTAGTCGGCTCCCCATGTTTGGACGAACAGGACCGGACTCGTGTCGTCATCGACGTAGGACGCGGGATTGGGGGCGAGGGTGACCAGCGATTGCTGGGTATCGCTCATTATACTTGGAGGGTTCAAGGCAATATCGTACCCTGGCGGGACGGCAAGCGTGAATCTCCCCTGTGGATCGTTGTACGTGCCGCCGCTCACGCTCCGCGTCGCGAAGCGAAACGAGTCACTTATTGATGCAATGTCGCCCGCCATCGCGTCGAAGTTCGTGTCCAACGTAATGAATCCGAGTTCATATGCGAGACCCCCGCTGAACGCGACGGTTACGCGCCCATAGAGCAGCACGCCATTCTTCGTCTCTGTGAAATCGAATTGCAGCGCGGGCTGACCCCCTAAGGCTGCCGTATGTACCCCTTCTGCCACCAATCTCGCATCGGCGTACGCTTGCTGTTCCGAGTCGAAGGTCATTTGTGCGAACTGAGCCAGCGTGGCGGAATCGGGCGCGCAACACTCACGGTAGTAGACTGCCACTGCTTGGCTACGCGGCGAGTTGAAACCCGTGGTACCGGAGAACCCTACATGTTCTTTCGTGGGAACATCGTATTGCTCAAGCGTCCTTTTGTAGCTATCCGGGAGGATGAAGGACCATTGCCCATGCAGATCGTTGTACAGCGAGGACGAGGCCGCTGCGGTATGCGAGGGCGGCGCACTCGCCAACAGCGAGATAAGCAGGCTGAATAGGATAATGCGTCGCACCCCTTGGCCTCCATTTGCTACGTCCTTGATCTTCAGATAGGCAATCATACCACACCTGCTCCGACGTACCGCAGCATATGGATTCTTTCATTGCCGCATCGCCCTACTCCTCGGCGTCGAGAGCGTCCGGGCTGGCGAATTCGCCGTTGTCGCGGAGGGTTTTCAGGACGGTGCGGACGATGTCGTAGCCGTAGCCACGGCGGGCGAGGAGGCCGGAGAGGCGGCGGGTGATAACGTCCGGCTCCAAGCCGTTTTTGTGGAATGACCGCAGTTTGTTGCGGGCAAGCGCCAGTGCCTGCGCGTCCGTATCCACCGTCTCCGCTTGCTCGGCGAGGGTTTCGTCAATCGTCGCGCTCGCCACGCCTTTGCGGCGCAACTCCTGGCGGATCAGATGCGGGCCGCGCGGTTGGAACTGGGCGCGATTCTCCGCCCACCAGCGGGCGAAGGCGAGGTCATCGAGGTAGCCGCGTTCCGTCAGCCTGCTGACCGCCGTCTCGACCGTCTCCGGCGAATACCCCTTGCGGTGAAGATAGTCGCGGATTTCGTGTGTCGAGCGGGGGCGCATGCCGAGGTAGCGCACCGCCGCCTCCGTCGCGCGCTGCCGCACATCGGCATGGCGAAGCGCATCGAGATCGCCCGCCTGAAAGACCTTGCCCGGCGCAATGCCGAACTCCACGACGACCGCGACGGTCAGCGTCAGCGGCGCGGAACCATCAAAGGTGATGGCGAATTCCTGCCCCTTCCGGTCAACAGGGGCGACCGATAGCACCGTCGCCCCCGTTGTCTGCAGTGTCGTATCAGAATCAGTCATGTATCCCGATCTCGCTCCCCCTCTCTATCGCAATGGAGAGGGGGCCGGGGGGTGAGGTTTATACCTCGTCGTCCAACTCGTCCAGCACGCCATCAGGGCCGGACGCTGATTCGGTCGTAACACCGATGTTGAAGTCGTCCGCTGCCTTGTCCGCGAGGCCGAGGATGCGGCGGTAAATCTCTTCCTGCATCTCTGGGTGCGCCTTGAGGAACTCTTTCGCGTTCTCGCGACCTTGCCCGACGCGTTCCTCGCCATAGTAGAACCACGCGCCACTCTTGCGAACGACGCCGAGTTCCACGCCGACATCGAGGACGCTACCGGCGGCGGAGATGCCTTCCGCGTACATGATGTCGAACTCCGCCTGCTTGAAGGGCGGCGCGACCTTGTTCTTGACGACCTTGACGCGGGAGCGGCTGCCCGTGATGTCCTGCCCGTTCTTGATGCTGTCCACGCGGCGGATTTCCAGCCGCACGGAGGCATAGAACTTGAGGGCGCGACCGCCGGAGGTCGTCTCCGGGTTGCCGAACATCACGCCGATCTTCATCCGCAACTGGTTCGTGAAAATCACCGAGGTGTGCGAGCGGTTGATCGCGCTGGTCAACTTGCGGAGCGCCTGCGACATCAGGCGGGCTTGCAAACCGACGTGCGCGTCGCCCATGTCGCCGTCAATTTCGGCGCGCGGCACGAGCGCGGCAACCGAGTCCACCACGACGACATCAACCGCGCCGGAGCGGACGAGTGTTTCGGTGATCTCCAATGCCTGCTCGCCGGTGTCCGGCTGTGAGATGAAGAGGTTTTCGAGGTCCACGCCGCACTTGCACGCGTAGGAAGGATCGAGCGCGTGCTCGGTATCCACGAAAGCCGCGATGCCGCCCGCCTTCTGCGCTTCGGCGATGATGTGGTAGCAGAGCGTCGTCTTGCCGCTCGATTCCGGCCCGTAAATCTCGGTGATCCGCCCGCGTGGGATACCCCCAACACCGAGCGCCAGATCGAGCGCAATCGAACCCGTCGGGATTACCTCGACCACCATCTTGTTGGACACGTCCACTAATCGCATGATCGAACCTTTGCCGTAGGCGCGCTCGATCTGCGCGATCGCCCCGTCAAGCGCTTTGCGCCGGTCATCCACACTCACGCCGCGCTCGACGCTGCTGGCGCTCGTCGCCATCGCTGCCTTTCCTTCTTTCCCTGCGCCGTTGCGGACGACACTCGATTTTCCATTACGCGCGGTGTCCAACGCCATCGCAATTTCCTGTTCTCTCCGAGGGAGATTGTGCCGCCGGGTCTCATGTCCATGAGTACCGAACGGAACGCTTGTTCTACTCCACGGAGTATAGCATATCCCGGTCATTTATGCAATCTTTGGCCTGCCGATTTTCCCTTGCCAGCATTGCGTTTGATGGCAGCGAAATCCCGCACTCTCCGAGTGGACGCACCGTGTACAATACAGGCGAACGGACGCCGCATTCTTCTCGATGGGGACGGTCAATGAAACGCAGCCTGCTCACGCTTCTCATGGATGCATCGCCCGCCGATATTCGCGCGGCGGCGGAAGCGTGGGAGATTCCACTGACGAAACGGACGCATACGGATAATGTCGCGCTGCTCTATCAGGCGATGACCGACCGCTGGACGCTCGAAGAGATGCTGGACCGACTGCCTGCACAGACGCGCGACATCGCCGGGACGCTCGCCCTCGGCCCGGAGGAGGGGCTGGCGCGCGAGGAGTTGATGACGCGCCTGCCGCTCGACCCGCTCGACCTGAACATGTCGCTCGCGGCGCTACGGCAGGCCGCGATCGTCCACCGGCAATCAACGGGTGCGCTCTCCCTGCCGCGTGAATTGGCAACGGTGATCGCTCGCGCGGTCCGCGACCGGCAGCGTGGCGATTTCGCCGCCCCGACGATCGCGCAATTACTCGAATCGCTCGATGCGGATGTGCTGCTCGACGCCGCGCGCCGGTGGCGCGTAGCCGATACGCCGACCAGCCTCCGCCCCGGTGATCGCGAGCGGTTGCTGCATGCGCTCCACACTCGCGTTCGCACACCGCGTGCATTGATGGAGGTCGAGGCGGCGCTCTCGCCCGGTGCCCGGCGCGTGGTCGCGGCGCTGCGTGAGGAAACGTCGCCGTTGCCGCTCGGCGAGGCCGCCGCGCTCGCGGGCGTGGAGACGCCGTCCGCGCACCGCGCGCTGCTTGTAGAACTGACCGCGAGTTTGCTCGCCTGCCACGGCTGGTCATGGGGCGAGCGGATGCTCGCCATGCCGCTGGAGTTCCGCGCGCCCGCGATGACGCAAATGCCGCTGCCGCCCTTGAACGCCGTCTCTGCCGAGCCGTTGCACGGCTGGCGGCATCCGTTCGCGCTTGCCTGGGACCTGTTGACTCTGCTGCGGCTGATCGAGCATCAGGCGGCGCGCTGGCCGAGCGGCGGCATCGCCGCGCTCGCGGACGATCATCAGTTCACCGAGCGCGTCGCCCACCATTTCTGGGCGGCGCTCGATACGACGATCCCGCCGAGCGCCGCACTCGCCTTTCTCGCCGCACTCGGTCGCGCGCGCGGGCTGGTCACGGAACGTGACGAAGAGGGTCGGCACATGCTCTCGATCAACGATCCGGTCCCGTGGGCGAAACTCGGTTTCGGCGCGCAAACGCGCGAATTGTTCACCGCCTGGCGCGGGATGGCGGGCTGGCTCGAGGGGCAGGGGACGGCGATGCAACTGTGGGGCGTCGAGTGGCCCACATTCCGCAGACGGCTGCTCGACGCACTGACCGAGTGCCAGCCGGGCCACTGGTATCTGCTCGAAAGCCTGCTCGCACGCCTCGTGCAGGTGCGGCCATCGCTGCTCAGCGAGGAGTTCACGGCGGCGAGCGCGGTCGGGCAGACGCCACCGGATCGCGATGCGCTCGTCCGAGGCTGCATCGAGGCAACGCTCCGCACCGCGCTTTCGTGGTTCGGCGTTGTCGCCTGGGGGCGGACGGCGATGGGCGAGGCGGTGCAGGTGACGGATGTTGGTTGGTGGCTGCTCGGCCGGGGGGCGGAACCGGCAATTCCGCCCTTCGGCGCAACACCGCTCGCTCTTCAACCCGATCTCACCGTCCTCGTCCTCCATGCGGAACCGGCGCATCTCTGGCCGCTCCTCGCGCTCGCGGACGCCGAAACATTGGATCGGGTCAGCATCTACCGCATCACCTCTCCGTCGCTCCGCCGGGCGCTCCGACGTGGTCTTGCCTTCGATCAGGTCGTGCGGTTCCTGGAGAGCCGCACCGGTGGGCCGCTCAGTGATGCGACCCACGCGACGCTCGAAGAATGGATGCGGGCCGTGCGCCGCGTGATCCTCGAACGAGTCGTCATCCTCACTGCCGATGCGCACGATATTCTCGACGAGGCTGTCGCGCTTGCCCACGCGCGCGGCGCGAGCGTGCAGATACTCCCGGACGGCCGTGCCCTCGTCTCGCTTGCCGAAGGGGACGACACGCTCGCAACGTGGCTCAAGGATGCGGAAATCACGCCGGTCTGGAAAGCGACTGCGCATTTGCCAGTGGCTGCGCCTGTGCCTTACAATGGGGATCAGCGAGGCGATGGGCGACCTCCGTGAGAAGAGGACTGGACATGAGTAGTACGACGCAACGACAGAACGCGGCGAAGCTGCGGCGCGAGAAGGTGAAAGCACAAACGGCATCGGTTGCCAAGAAAATCCCGGTCTCCCAGAATGGCATGATCGCGCTTCAGGCCGAATACGATCAACTGACGAAGGTGAAGCGCAAGGAGATCTCGGCAGTCGTCCAGCGCGCCCGCGAGGAAGGCGACCTACGAGAAAATGCCGGCTATCACGCCGCGCGCGAGGATCAGGGGATGATCGAGGCGCGCATCCGCGAGCTCGAATACCTGATGAAGCACGCGGTTGTCACCGCTGATTTTATCGAGGACACGAGCGTCGTCCGGGTCGGTTCGACCGTCACCCTCAATCTCGATGGGGACGACGTGACCTACACAATCGTCGGCGCGGTAGAGGCGCAACCGCGGCAGGGGCGCATCTCGAACGAATCGCCCGTCGGCAAGGCGCTGATCGGCCATCGCTCCGGTGATGATTTCGAGATCGCCACACCCTCCGCCTCGCTCCGCGCCCTCATCAAGGATGTGCGCGCCGCCTGAATCATTTGGTGCGACCCTGGCTTTCCTTCGGTGGCGGTGAGCCTTAGCCTGCCGCAGTGTTTTGGTCCGGCACGCTAAAGGCCACCGCCACTGCACTTTATACTTGCTGCATCCACGATGGCGCGTAGCGTGCGGAAATCCTCGGCCATCCGCGCGTAGGGGAACCACGCCAGCACTTTGGGGGATGGATGGAAGAGCGGGACGAGTGTGCGGCCATACCAGGTGTGTGGCCTTCCCCGCGCCTCCGTCAGTTTCAATCCGTGTGGTTCGATGCGGCCCACTGCCGCGAGCGCGACCGCGCCGAGCGTCACGACAACTGGTGGGTCCACGATGACCAGCGTGGCGCGGAGATGGCCGCTGCAATTGGCGAGTTCCTGGCGGCTTGGCGGGCGATTCGCGCCGGTCGGGCCTTGCGGGTTGCAGAGGGCGGCGTTGGTGATGAAGACGTCGTCGCGCGTCCAGCCCACCTCACCCAGTAGCCGCTCGAAGGTGTGCCCCGAGTAGTCGCCGGAAAAGGGGATGCCCGTCCGCTCCCCACCGCCCCGCCCCGGCGCTTCCGCGATGAACAGCACCCGCGCATCAATGTCGCCGTTCGCGCGTGTCAAAACACGCCGTCGCCCCTCCATCGCCGGACAGTGCCGACAGGTCGCAGCCGCCGCCACGAGCGCGGCAAAATCGGTGTCGCGGCGCGCTCGTTCGCTCGGTAGGTCGCTCATGGTTGGACCGAACCGGACGCTGTCGGCGTCGCGACGACGGGCACGGCGGGGGCGATCCGTTCGGCACGGGAGGGCGAGTTCGTGATAATCACGCCGCCGAGGATCGTCGCGCCACCGATCAGCACAAACAGGGTGATCGGCTCGTTGAGGAAGACGCGCGCCGCGATCACGCCAAAGCACGGCACGAGATAGATGTACACCGCAACCTGCGACGGTTGCAGCGCGCGCAGGCCGCGAAACCAGAAGACGTATGCCAGCCAGAGCGTAATGACGCCGACCCAGAGCATCAAGAGCCAGTCCGAGCCGGAGAGGTGGGCGACACGCTCGGGCGTGCCGGAGAAGAGGATCGGCAGGAGAAAGAGGGTACCGACGATCGTCGTCACCGCGACCAGTTGCATCGAGGGATAGCGCGCGAGCAGCGGCTTGGCGAGGACGGAATAGAGGCCCCAACTGAGTGGCGAGAGAATGAAGATCAGGACACCGACCGTGTTCCGCGCGCTGAACGAGACCGATGGTCCGCCAAGCAAGAGGATGATGAGGAAGCCGAGAAATGCCACACCCATGCCGACGATTTTCCGCCGTGTCAGGCCGATGCTCAGAATCAGCCACGCGAAGAGCGCCGTCCAGAGCGCATTCGTCGTCGCGAGCAGGCTGGCGACACTCGCCGTAATATACCGCTGTGCGAGGATGTTCGGGACCGGCGTCATCACCCCGCCGAGGATGGCGACGAGGAAGATGCGTGGCAGATCCGCGCGGGCAATCGTCACATTCGAGCGGCGCAGGATGACGAGCATCACGACGTTGCAGAGCGCGGCGAGAATCGAGCGCACGACGACTGTATCCGGGACGGTCAGATGCTCCAGCAGCCGCTTGAGGGCGACAAAATTCGTCCCCCAGAACATCGCCGTCAGCAGCAGCGGGAGATGGACGGTAACGAGCGAACGGCGATTCACACTGCTCCTCCATGGGAACAAAAACCCCGTACCGGCATCGGTACGGGGCAAGTATACGTGATTCGTGGAAGTTATCCGTTCGGTCGCAGGGTCCGCAACTCCTCGAAGAGGCGCTTCTCCTCCTCTGAGAGATGCGCCGGGAGTTGCACGCGGAGCGCGACGAACAGATCGCTGCGTGTGTCTGGCTTGCCGACGACGAGCGGCATGCCCTTGTTCGCGAGGCGGATTTGCCGACCGTTCTGCGTCTCCGGTGGCACCTTGACGAACAACCGCTTGCCGTCCGGCATCGGCACGACGACTTCGCCGCCGAGGATCGCCGTGTAGAGCGGCACGTCCACCGTCGTCCGCAGGGTTGTCGGCGTCGCTTCGTCGCGCGTGAACCGGCTGTCGGGGAGGATGCGCAGTTCGAGGACGAGGTCACCCGCCACGCCGCCACTGGAGCCGGGATGGCCTTTGGCGGAGAAGCGCAGCCGTTGCCCGTCATCCGCCCCCGCCGGGACCGTGACCGTCATCGGTTCGGCGCGGTTCATGTCGAAGGAGATCTGTCGTTCGCCGCCCGTATAGGCGTCCGCAAATGAGACTT
>JAABUO010007431.1_pt1 | contig 12505 bp, 13 predicted proteins | sample 5559291 | NCBI WGS metagenome assembly JAABUO01 (sample SAMN10711878, study PRJNA513372) | rock metagenome | isolation source: Antarctica rocks | place: Antarctica: Victoria Land, Finger Mt sud
CGCCTGTGTGAGTACGATAGTGTGCTGCTAGTGCTGACTTGGTCTTGCTGGTATACTGACACTCTTCACAGGCGTAGCCAGGACGAGGAGCTCCGAAGTTAGCTGACACAGCACCAAATATGCCTGGGGCTGAAGCTTGAATGGACAGAGCCGAAGGCTCAAGCCCCGGGTCTGACTCCAAGTGCTGCTCGTCGAGCACTGAAAGCATCTGCTACGTGTGTCACTGAGAGACTGCAGTCAAACCCCTGGAGCCAGAAACCAAAATGGCGAAGCCTGGCAGACCTGCAGATATCACAGTTTCGCCGTGAGTTGCTGAGCGGCGACCATGTCAAGTAAAGCTGTGAGTCGCAGCACATTCGTCCACGACTGTCTACGTTTTGTCCGTCACAGCCGTGTTCAACGGATCGAGTGAGTCCGTCAACTGATAGAAAGGCTCTGCACAACTCAGAGGACACGACGACAGTATCTTACCCAGGCTCATATGCAGCCCTACTTGAGTCCTTGCGGTCTTCTCAGTCTCGGAAACCTTCACAAGTTTTGGCGATGTGCTCCAGTCTCTCCATATTCTTCTGGCAGAACTTTGCCCAGAGTAGCGCGCGTGCAAGATGAAATCATTGACAACTTTACAACCTGACACTTGCACCCCAGCTTCAGCTTTTGCCCATCTTCTTCATCTTGATGCTTGAAATTTCGAAAACAGCTTCTTCGCCTCGATCGATGCTCTGCACGCGACCTGCTGCAAATGCACATGACCTGCAGGAAAACTTCACCATATTTGACTTACATAAGTAGTGTTGCGGATTGTCAATCGTACGCACCAGCCGCCACCACCGGTGTATGCTAGGAAAGACAGCAACGACGACGCTTGTGACGACCTTGGAAGATCTGCAAGTGCGCAGCCATGACTGCGGCACCTGCAGGATTACGAAGCTATCAAGACAAGGACCGATCCAGTCGCTTCAAAGCCTCTCTTGCACAGACACCATCTGCGCACAAGACAAATCCCACTTTGCAGAGGCTGCGCACAAAGCTTGAGAACGGACATATCAGGTGCAGACACACCAATGCAAGCTTCGCTAAGTGGACGCGAGTGAGTCAAAACGTCTTGATGTGCTCAAGTTGCAAATCGGCCGGTGTTGCAATGCTGCAGCGCTACTGAGAGGAAAATCTTACACACGCTAGAAACCCAAAGTGCTGCTCAAGCTCAAGCAGCAGCTAAAGCCAAGGCTGCCATCAATAGAGCTACACAGGCAGACAGCATGCCTCTGAGCAGCGCGCAGGCCAAGGCAAGGTGAGATTTGCCACTTTCTGTTTACACAGCCTATAGCTAGCTAGCTCATTTGTGGCTATATGCTCCTTTCTTACACACACCCGTGCAGAGCTAGACCGCGTGTACGTAAGACAAGCTGGAAAATATGATGTGCCTGTGCTTATCATATTGACCAGTTTTGACTGGCACATCAAGCATCAGCAAGGTGATCATGCTTTAGCGGTATTCCGCATGCAGATTCAAGTGCAGAGCACATGCAGCAGAGGTCGCGGCAGCAAAAGCCCAGACACAGTACTTCCCTGAAGGGCCACAAGCTGACGATGAAGCAGGCAATGATGCAACACAAGGTGCTGCTCCCAGCTTCAAGAAGCGGCGCATTGATGGTGGCTCTTGTGACAGCAGCCGCAACTTCTGGGATTGTTTCTTTCGCCAGACCAAATGTAATGTCAAGAAGCGTCAAGACCACAACCGTACTCAACCTCAGCAGCATCCTTGCGGCAGCAGTGATGAGGAAGAAGAAGATGATGAGCACTGCTCATTTGGAAGTTGGGACTCAGAATCAGCGTTTGACTTTGACAGTGATGACTGTGGGGAGGAAGAGGAGAACAGCGCTGGAAATCAGCAGCAACAGCATCCACAACAATTTTACAAGCAAGCAGCTCCTTTGTTAGGCCCCGCTGAGGCATTTCAGCAACTTGTTCATTTTGTGGAAGGGCTGCCCAACAAAGTCAAAGATCACAGATCAGCTGCTCATCTGAAGGGCTTTGCATCTAAGAAGGTAAGATGTTACAAGTGAAATGAGCTGCACCATAATTGGAAAAAGCGCAATGCAAGGTAACCTTTTACAATTTTGCTGCTGTTGGACAGGTGACTGCTGCAGCGTATTGGCTTCTATTGTACAGTGTTCTTTAGCTGTTGTCACATCACATCAGCATAATCTGGTAGGCTGCTGACTGTGCCTGATTCAAAATTGCAGGTTGCCAGCAAAGCAGACTTGGCGTCTGCAGCAAGACAAATATGGCTTGCCGTGCACCCAGACAAGAACAGCTCACCTGCAGCACAGGAAGCAGCCCGGTGCTTCAATAATCTTCTGGACTTGTTTAAGAAAAAGGGTGCTTTGTAAATTGTGCATGCAGAGCTTGTTGCACGCTGGGGATCTTGGTGTCCCTGTTGGTCAAAGTTGCATTCTTTGTGAGTATGCTGAAGATAGCTGTGAGCTGATCATTTGGATTGAGTTTCCTGGCTTGCTTGCTTACTTTCGTGCAAAAGGTGATAGCATGCAGCATTTAATTTAGCAGGATGTTGATCTTGACACCAATTCAAATTTGGCAACCATGCTGAAGAGCTATTGTCTCGGTCCGGTGACAACGCAATCAGCTTCAGCAACTTTGTCGCATGGTCACTGCGCTTAGGCCTTTGCAGCCATCTGCAACGTCGCTGCTGCGAAGGTCGCTCTTCCTACGGCCCACCGGCTGTCAACTCCCGGTCTGCCACAAAGTGAACCATGGAAGCAGCACGCATAGGGTTGAGCTACACACAGCTCATGCTTACGCTGCAAACTGTGCGGGAGCAAGCAACGAGACGGAACATGTGCTTGGTCTTGCCAGACGTGCGCTCAAGCAGACGATTGCTCCACATTCAGCGGTACAATGTTGTACAATGTCCAGCTGCGGCAGCACACGGCGCAGAATGATCAGTGCAGGCACATCGCTCACGTTCGTCCTGAAAGCTGCTTAGAGTGGGTCGCTAATTGTGTCCCAGGTGGATATCAGCGGCCATGGCCATCACATGGGCATGGATGTTGTCTGGCAGTATAAGCTGAGGCCAGATGGTGCGTTTTTAGAAACTATCTCAAGCAAAGAGTTGAATTTCCGCTGGGGCTGCCATGGTGGTGCGGATGCCAGCTGCTGGGAGGTAAACTGCACTTTCTGCTGTTTACCAAAACCATCGTCCTTACCTTTTACCCTGTACAGGTGGATGACACAGGTGTGCCAAAGCCTCTTCAGCTGGATGACAATGAGGTGAGTTCCTGCAGGCACAAATGAACAACGCTTTGTGCAAAGGTTGCCCTTTAAAAGTTATCTTGTGTCGCCCTGCGTGATGTCAACAGTCAAAGTTTGACAATGTTGATTTGCAAGTCACCATGCAACTACACATGCAAAGCTACTGCTAGCTGTAAACTGCATCATAGACTGTGCACCGCTGTGCACCAGCTGGCACTGGTGCACCGTTACTGACACATGTTCCTGTCCATGCCACAAAGAGGTGAGGAATACCCCATATGGAGAGAGTGTCGCGGCTTGCAGGCATGTCTGGTTGCAGCTTGGGTAAAGTCTGGACTGTGGCTCAGCCCTGATGTTTCAGACATCCTTGACATACATGTTGTCTCAAAACAGGTGACTAAGCTTCATGGCCACTGTCATTGTTGTCTGGGACTTGCACTCCAACTGCCAAAATCATTTGACTGCAAACCCATTTGAGGGGCCATGTTGCGTGTGCTGGCAGTTCATAAAGCCTGAGAACAGCATCAGAATCCAGCACAAGCTCAAGCATTATGTCTCCTGATACGGTGTGGCATGGCATTGCAATCCATACCGTTACATTTTTGCAATGCTTTGATATGCGCTGTGCGTCATGGACAAGGAGCTTCAATGGCTTGCTCAAGCCGTACATTTGCAATTGGTTGTAGGCTGATGAGCTACAAGGTACAGACTTGCCAGAGGCAGCTGATGCTGAAAGGCCAGCTGACTCCCTTCACAACCCACCTGGGGGCCCTTCAACATCACACACCCCCGCCGCTCCAGATTCTCCCTCTGACCCTGCACCCTCAAGGATGGCGATCCCTACCCAAGCTGTTGGAGGCACCTCTCCCAATTCATCCACTGCTCAACAAAAGAGGGTGAAAGCTTTGCACGAATCAACTTGTACATCAAGTGAACCTACAGCGGACACAGGCAATCAAAGCAGCAGCAGCAGCAGCAGCAGCAGCAGCAGCAGCAGCAGCTTGACAGATATAGATTGGGACAGTGCTGCTGATACGGATACTAGTAGTGTAGGTAGTCAGGAAGATTGTGATGTGGACAGTCCAGGTGATGCGGACAGCGCTGCCGAGCAGAGCCAGCCCTATGTGGTGCTTGCGGTGAAGCTGAAGTCAGGCAGGGTAGGTTAACATGCTCAATTGACATGACATGCTTTACATTTGCATATGAGTGCATGATGCTCCGCCTTGCAGACGCTGCATGCTGTTCACCTTCAGCTACTACAGGGGGTCTGACTCTGGGCCTCACCAGCAAAGCAAGCACAACATTTACCTTTGCGGCATGCCATACCTGTAAGTCTGACATACCAATGTAACACCCTGCCTGCTTGAGCTGGGACAGTCAACCAAAGCTCACGCATGTACACATGGCTCAAAATGTACAGTGATGTTTGTGCTGGGTCTGATGGGGTTCTGTGGCTAAAGCTGTGGCCAATGTGCATACTAAAGCCAAGCAGTGAGCACCAAATGAGTGAAATGTTTCCCCCTGCAGCTGGTCAGTCAGGTGAAGCTGTGCAGAGAGAGCTGGCAGCCTGTTGCTCTTCTTCAGGCAGTCTGTGGAGAGGTGCTGACCTGGCACTATCAGGAATGACAAGAATGGCAACCCAAGTAAGCTGTGACAAGTGCATGATCACATGCATAGCATCCAGAATCCTGCCGCTTGTCAGCAGTGCGTGAAGCCCAGTAAGCAGAGCGTGACTGCCGCTGTTTGGGCTTGGGCACCTTACTCACTGTATTAGTCATCTGACTAAGCAGTCGACATCTGCTCGACAACTGTTCTGTGCGGTTACTCTGCGCCTGTTGAGACTGTTGCAAGAAATTGTGCTCAACATTGCTTGGTGTGCAAGTCATGTCAGCTTTCTGCCAAGATATCTGCGCATGGAGTCAAGCGCGGCATGTTTGGGATCCACTACTTCATCGATTTTGCTCAACTTCAAGATCTGTCAATGGCTGTATGGTGTCAACCTGGTGGCTCATATGCTTCCATAATGCTTCAGATTTGATGTTGACTGCTTGCAAAGGCATCAAGACATGGTGACTGGAAGCACCTAACATTGACCCTTGCCATCTGCAGCTTCTTCTTTCCTATCGAGCACATCCACCTGACTCCCTCCGGCGGGAACAACACCTTCACCGCCACGTCAGCCTCCACCTCCTTGGCGCCAAATCTATCCGACTCTGTCATGCCAGAGCCTCCGCTGACACCCCAGGATACTAAATTCGACCCTCAGCTTCCTGCCAATGTTCCAGCCTGGCACACACGCAGTGGCCACGTGCTGGTGAAGCCTAAGCTCAATGGACAGGATGTTGGGTACATGATGCTTGATACAGGCGAGTCCTGGCCCTTCAAGCACACACATGAGTGGCAATGCCATGGTGGCAATGACATAGCGGCAATGACATGGTGGCAATGACATAGCGGCAATGAGATAGCGGCAATGACATAGCGGCAGGCAACAACATGGTGGCAATGACATGGTGGCAATGACATTGCAGCAATGACATGGTGGCAATGATGTCTGTTGGGCAGGCAAACGCGTTTCCATTCTGCTAGTGACAGTAAGGCACTGTTCAGAAGCAAGGGCTCTGCCTCTGGAACAGGCGTTTGGCTGCCTCAATGCTGCAGCTGCGATGCCTCAGAAGCATTACTGTTCTTGGAGTTTGGAGCTGCAGATGGATTGCAGACTGATTCACTGATCAATTCACAACATGCACATGTGGGGCTGAAGGCATGCCCAAATCATCACACTTGTCACCACCATCTTCACTGTTAACTCAGACACAACACTTCTTTGTGCCATGCCCATGCTGACCTACATGGTGCCCATGCTAACCTATGTGATGCAGCTGTGCACTTGCAGGTGCTAGTGGCCTGGTCATTGAGCAAGGCACAGCTGACGAGCTAGGCCTTGCGGCCTTTGGTGAGATGTATGTTGCTGGCATGGGGGGTCGCCTGCTGTGCCAATTTAGGCGTGGTCAGCAGCTGACAGTGGGTCCAGTCACCATCCAGCGGCCCCTCTTCATGCAGATGAGCTTATCTGGGGTGGTTGCTGGCGCCCCTGGACCTGTTACTGGGATCCTTGGGTAAGGGGTATCTACAACAGGTCATTCATTGTCATTACGGTCAAGCGTGCCTTTGAGTCACTACTGTCACTTCCTTCCTGTGTTTAGGCTGGCTATGGCCCCAGCTATGATAGGGTCATACTCCGGGCTGCAGCTGCAGCTGGCATCTCAGCTGACAATCAGAGGCTCTCATCATGATCATCAACTGGCGTAGAATTTGCTTTCCTTTTCTTTTTGTACCAGTTTATGTGCATGCAGGTATGACATTTTCAGGCGCTGCGTGATGGAGTTGCCGCCCAGCAGTCATGACAACGCCAACGCCCCCTTCAACCTCACCTTGCATGACCCCTCCACCTATACCCTGACCCCCAGGCTAGACCACAGATGGCAGCCCTTGGTCATGATTGCTAATCTGCCCCATGTGGAGGTGCTGCTGACCATCAAGGAGGGAGACAAACCAGTGAAGTGCATGTTCATGCTGGATTCTGGAGCGGGTGGTGTTGATGCCATGTTCCACTCGAGGGCCGTCAGAGAGCTGGGGTTGATTCAAGACAACAAGCATGGCATGGGAACCCTCACGGTAATCCTGCTCAGCTGCAGTGCTGCATGCAAAAGGTTGCAAGAGGTTACATTCAAGTCACAGCAGAGACGCTCGCGGACAAGTCGCTGCAGGAGAGCACCTGTGAAAGGCATTTGACATGAGGCATATCATGACTGCCATCTCAGTCAGTCAAATTGCTGTACACATTGCTAAGACTGTGTGGTAGCATCTTGGCCTGTGCCACCCACCATGTTGGTGTGTAATAACATCATTGTCATCATCATCACCATCATACAGACTGGACTAGTTCAGGTCAAAAGGGGTCTTGTCAAGCATGTGTGCGTGCATGTCTGTGTGCGTCTGTGTACGTGGCTGGTGAGGCTGCAACATTGGTCATGGCTGGTACTGCAGGGTGTTGGGGGTTCAGCAGTCGGGGGCATGAGGGTGAAGAGCGGCGAGATCAGCAGCATTGACCTCAGCAGCCGTCAGTTTCACAAAATCAAATGCCTGTTCACTGACTCTGATGGTCTGGATCACACATTGTATTCTTCTGGCATCCTCTGTGGTGACATCATGTCTAGGTGTACTGTCATCCTTGACTATGCCAGAGCCCGTATCATGTTTGTGCCAGATGACGCAACAGGCAGTGATAGATATTGACGACTGTAGTCAGCTGTAAGATCTGCTGGCTGAACTGATTAAATCGATATTGTTTTGATAAGTTGTGTGATCTTGGGTCCAAGCCTATGCATCTGTTTTGGCAAGTCAATGAAGTCTGTGTGTCACTATATATTATGAGTGCAGCTGATCTTGGAAAAAGCTCATGCACGTCCTCAGTCTCTGTTTGCGTCAGCAAGTCTGTCATGCATTAGCTGGCTGTACAGTTTCAGTGGTACTGTGGCTTTTGGTTCCTTTGCAAAAGCTGCCCACATTGCTTTGCTTACCTGAGTCTAGCATCTAGATTGTACAATGTATGAGCTGGCACCATAGGGAATGGTTTATGAAGCGTTGTACGCACGTTGACCTATAGACACATAGTCGTGCAGGCTGATTTGTGTCACCACTGTCACAATATCAATGACAGCAGTAATTTGATTCACATGAAAAGCAGTTTTGCAGCACATATCACGATCAATGATTTTCTGTTCGGACACATATGTATGTGCTGTAGCTGAGTCATTTGCACAGCCAGCCACAGGATTGAGATGGGAATGCACAAGCACACTTGCATACTACCACCTTTTCCTCCACAGTACTACACGAATGCACATTTCTCCCACATTTCAGTGAGACACGCAGCAGCATCGTATGAAATCCGAAACAGCTAGTTTGTTACAAGCGGCAGCAAACTGTCCACAGCAGCAACTGCAAGACAAGCATGAGAGCTCATGGCATGCTTGCTTGAGCATGCTTCAACAGCTACTGAGTTTCTCGGAAGGGTCAGAGCCACAGCAGCTTGTGCTGTGCTGCCCATATAACACCAGTTACAGAAGGTGCAATTTTGGTGTCATATGGCTATAGTAGACTCTTGAGGTACAGCACACAGACAAGCTCCTGTCTGCCTGCAATGTCAGTGCTAAACTTGCAGTGCAATGTTGAGCGCAGCTTTTCAGAAACAGTCAACTATTTACATGGACAACAGCTGTGGCCGTGTTTATTTGCGATGTAAGCTATCCAGCAGTGTACGTTTGTCAAATATGAGACAGGAAATCAGTTCCTCAATACAAAGTCAAAATCAAATGAATAAAATCACCTCAATAGTTGTCTGAACTGGGTGGTGCATCCAACCCTGTAATAACAGTGCAGCAAATCTAATGGTATACATCACTACTACACTTTCGCTCTGCAAAAACACAGTTCTCTTCTATACATCGCTCTCACACTCACATCTGCACTAAGCTATCTACCGCTCCTGCACTGAACCCTACTCACATGCAAGTACTGATGAACAAAATCTTGCCATTCACTCCTGCACTTGAACCTATTTACATGGCAGTACTGGTAAACTGGATCTTGCCATTCACTCCATTGGGGAAGAAGCCTCCGGCAGCGCCAGCAGCGTTGAGGTAGGCAACAGCCAACACCTGGGATGGGGTCCTGGAGAAGGCCACAGCATTGCTGTCAACAGGGGCCAAGGTGTAGTCCCCAGTGGTGGAGTTGAAGATTCCCTCATCATCAGTCATGTTCATGGCAGCTGAGCCATCCAAGGACTCACGAGCCATAGAGATTGCGTTGATGATGGTGGTGACGTTGGCGCCGTAGGGAGTGACAACATCGCCGTTCTGGATGAGGGCTGTGCGGATGTAACCGGCATGGTAGGCCTCAACAGCCATAATACCTGCAGTGCGCAAGATGACTCAGCAAGAGAAGTTGGCAGGTGGGAACATGCAATTGAGAGGTATATAGGGCAGAGGTGTGACTGAAAGCTGAACATGCGGAGGAGAATGCAAGTGGCAATCTTTAGAACCCAAAGCAGAAAGCAGTGCAGAGGCGTGGCTTAGACCTGGACATGCAGAGGAGATAGGTGCAGGTGGCAATTTTTGAAAGTCGCTGCAAGGCATGTTTTATAAGTCATAAGAAGGCAAGAAAAGCTTGGGTAAGCAAGCCAGCACAGCACTCACCAGCAGCAGCCAGCATGATGTCAGAGCTCTGGAAGCTGGTGAGGGCACCCTTGTAGGCGGTCACACCGAGGTCCTCAAAGATGAAGGCACCAGTCAGGAAGTAGAGGTCGTTGGTGTAAGGGACAAAGGGAGGTGACAGGGTAGTGTTCAGAGCTGCATTGGCTGCAGCACTGAAGGCATCACCAATGTTGACCAGGGGGCACTGCACTGAGCTGTTACCCAGAGCTGTCCTCAGGTAGTTGACGTGGGCGATCTCATTGTTGGCAACATCCATTGCAATGCCGTACAGGTCATCGTTGGTGAAGTTGGCTTGTTGACAACCAATGGGCTGGGGACCGTTTCCTGTAAGCTCATCTGAAATGGAGTGGCCGTACACTGCACATGAGTAGTACTGAGCCTCCAGGCACTGCAAAAGAAAAGCACCTTGTCAATGTCTCCAGCCAGAAAAGCAGGAGTTTAGCAGGTGCAGAAACTGCAGATACGCCATAAGTGGCACAGCACAGCGCAATTAGGTGAAGCAAAGAACAGAGTGCCCAACTGACCTCCAAGTTCAGGGCAAAGTTAAGAATGTCTGCATCAGTGATGGAAGAAGACTGAAGCGGCCTCCTTGCATCTGCTGTTGGTGACAAGACTGCCAGCAGGCCAACAAAGGCCAGGGCATACGCGATCTGCACAAGAGAGAACAAGAGTCATAAGTATGCACACGCAATTGCGTTGAAGAGTGGTCGCATCAACGACAGCGCAACAGGCGATCGAGCCGCGTACCTTCATCTGTGCTCTGGCAATTGTGGACAGGGCTTCCAAAGGTACAAGAGGCAACCGGTGGAGAAAAATGCTTCGGAGACGATAGCCTGCGAGACAACAGGAACAAGAGTTTCGGCTTATTGTTCAGATCGCACTCGCTTGAAGTCAACAGCAGACTGATCCTAGCTAGCACCTCGAAATACGCTGCGCACTGTGTCGCGACGTGCAGCAGCAAGCACAGGGCGGACTGTAAAAGCAGGACAGCTAAGTACCTTTGGTGTGCAGCAGGTTTGGGGGAAGTCGAGGTCGGGAGAGCGGTGTGATTGTGATTGAAAAGCTTGCAAAGCTTTATACCGCCAGAAGATTTTCCGCCAGCTGTACTTTACGAGAAGCAAAGCCCGCGGATTATCCGGCTAATGTAAACGAAGTTAGTCATCAGCCCGCGCAACTTAGTGAGTCATCCATGGACAGAGTCATCCTCAAGTCCCCAGGAGCGTCCCAGGATCTTTTGACGCGGATGAAAAGTACACCAAAAAGTACACATCAAGACTTCACAAGGTTGGGACCTTGACAAGTGGGCATCGTGACATGTCTCCATCACACAATCATAGTTATTGCATTGTACAACAGATGACAGCGGTCCACTTCAAAAATGACAGATGCTACGCAAGTTCACATTGTCAACAAGAATACAAGAATACAGTGGAGCAATACATCCACCTGACAAGTGCAGGCAAGTAGCTGTACCTGAGCTTTCGAGCTTCGGGTCGCTGCTCTCCCAACACAACCTTGAGGGCATCAGACGGTGTCCTGTTAATAGTATGTATGACAGGCTTAGGCTGGTCACTCCGAGGTTAACCCGAGGTCAACGTTGGGCGGATATTCTTTGCAACTTGTGGAGCACAGCAGCGGCAGGGCTTGGTAGAAAGTCCGTGAATCCAAGACGCAGCTGCTGACGCAGGCTTGGGTCCTTCGCCCCGCTCGCGCTTGTTCAACAGAGCTAACACCTCATCGGTTTTGCTGAGGCCGTCCATCCACTCGGTCTTGACTTCCTAAATGTGCCTTGGGATCATCAATCAAGCCGCATGCATAATGTTGGGCAATGTTTCCGTCGAAGGCACGCAAGGCTCCTGTCGCGGAGCAAACACAGCTGATCATGCCATCTCAGTGGCATCTCAGTGGCGACGGCGCCGGTGGGTGACGCTGCTGTGGGTTTGTGCATTATTGTCTCAAGTGATCTGCAGTGATGGCCTGAGTTGATGTGTGCTCGCCTGCGGCTCAGTGCATCATTCAACACAGTGATAGACCGGTGTTGCTGTGCGCAGACTGCACAGGTCATGAATGAGTGATGAAGTATGTGCTGCTGCTGCTGCTGCTCATATGACACTTGCTGCGCTCGTTGGCATGTGCAGCTCAGCGCTCTTCAGCAATTATGTAGGGCTCGTTGGCACTGGTACCCACATATCTTCTCTGTCCCTGTTGCACACGCTGCGCTGGTTTGCCCACAGGGTGAGTGGGTCTGTGCATCACTGAGAACTGCAAGGTGAGTGATGAAGCATGTGCTGCTGCAGCTGCTGCAGCTGCTGCTCATTCAGCACTTGCTGCGCTCGCTGGCATGTGCAGCTCTGCAGCCTACATGCTGCGCTGGTTGTTGCAAGATGATTTCTGCAATGGATGTGTGCACTGCTGCAGGCGGAGTTGGGCGAGCTGGCAGCGCTGTTGCGCCTGGGTGACTGTGTGACTCTGGGGCTCAGTGATGCGGCATGAGTGATGGGATCAGCAATGGGCAATCAGTGTGGACATTCTCTCAATGAGTGATCACCAGCCTGTGTCTTGTAGTCCCCATATCATATGGCACTTGCTGCCCCAGAGACTGCTCACCGTTTTGATTGTGTTTTTGTTCGCTGACGCTCAAGCTTTTGCTGCTCATGCTCTTGTTGCTGCCTAGTGATCTGCAGCATGGCTGTAAAACTCCATTGATCTGACAGTGGATTTCCATGATAGCCTTTGGGTTTGCAGCAGCAAAAATACAAAAATTAAAAGTGAAATTGTAGATGGTTGGTTTTTGGGTGTTTTGCTTTTGCTCGCTGGGTGGGTGATATTTTGGCCAGTACTGGTGCATGATCTGCATCACCTGATGTGTTCAGAACTTCTGTGGAGGGTGCCATCTCTGTGCACATGGACTCTGATATGAATTTGTCATCGATTCTACTGTCTTGGCCACTGTC
>JAABUO010007433.1_pt1 | contig 12503 bp, 14 predicted proteins | sample 5559291 | NCBI WGS metagenome assembly JAABUO01 (sample SAMN10711878, study PRJNA513372) | rock metagenome | isolation source: Antarctica rocks | place: Antarctica: Victoria Land, Finger Mt sud
CCTGGGCATGGCATGGGGAGCAGTCAGGCCGACGGCGGCGCGCCTGCGGACGCCATAGACCGGCTGGTGTGCGCCTGGCGCGGCGCATGCGCTGAACGTGAAGGCCGTATTGCGGAGCTCGAGGCGCGTCTTGCGCAGGTCCGCCCCGCGCCGCCAGCTCGAAGTCGCCTGGAGCTGTGGCGGGCTGTAGCCGCCGTTGATTGTTTGCCAGCAATTTCATGTGTGTTGAAGATCTGAGGACGATGTGTCACCGCATATGCGTGAAATGAATCGGGCCTCGCAGGCGAAGCTAGGAGGGGCATGATGAGGCGCATGATGATGATGTCCTACACAGGTTAATGAGAAATGCTAACAGCTCAAAGACTGCGCCAGGCGCAGCAGCAGCTGGCGACTGCATGTGAAGAGCTCGAGGCTGCAAACGCGCGCCGCGCGGATCTGACGCGGGAGCGCGCTGAGGCGTGCGAGCGCGCGGAGGCGCAGCAGGTGAGCGCTCAGCCGGTGCCAGACAGCAGGACACACTGAATGTGTGCAGGGAAGCGAGAGCGAGGGTTGCATGGGTGCCGTGTCACTTTCTGAGCTCATCATGCCCACCAGCATGCCATCTTGCCAGTGCTCAGGCATGGGCGCCGGCTGATGTGCATTCACTGCAAGACTGTATACCCGCAACACCAGTATGCCCGCACCTATGCCGCCTGCACAGCATTGGTGCTGGCCCCTCCTCCCTGAATGCCTCTGTTTTGCAGGCGCGAACAGCAGAGGCCGAAGCAGAGCTGGCAGCGGGGCACGATGCTGCCGCGGCCGCGGCTGTGGAAGCGGCCGAGGCACACGCGGCGGCCGCAGGCGCGGAGGCGCGCGCGGCAGCGGCCGAAGCGGCCGCTGCAGAAGCCCGAGCCGCGGCAGGGTCGCAGGTGGCCCGCCCCGGGTTTGCACAACCTCAAGCTGCCTGCCTGCTATAGCATGCACCAAGGGTTGCACACATGACGGACATTTACTGTAAGCTGTGACGGTGCACAGGCAGCCCGCGCGGATGCAGCGGAGGCCGCGGCGGCGGCGGCGACCGAGCGCGCCGCGGCGGCGGACGCCGCGGCCGCCAAGGGCACTGCGCAGCGCGATGCTGCGGCGAATGCGGCGGCGGCGGCCGCGGCCGCCGCGCGCGCCGAGCTGGCGGCTGCGCGCAACGCCGAGCGGCGCGCCGCGCTGGCGGCCGCGGAGAGGGCCGGCACGGCCACAGAGTGAGCGGCCGAGTGCATGCAGCATGATAATATTAGGATTGGCCTACCCTGGCCACCAGCCTGCACAGGTCTGAGCAGGTCCATGCAGGAGATGCATGCTGCTGAGCATTTGCTGTAAGTCTTCGAGCTGAGAATGTCAGCAGAAGGGTTGCCTGACCTGCCTTCTCGCACTGTGAGCCTGGTCTGTACCATCTACAGGTAATGCGCAGCATACACAGCGCCAGTGCTTGAGCGCCTGGTGCTACAGATCCCGCTGTCGCGTCACCAGGCTGGAGGCGGCGCTGAGCGCAAGCCGCACCAAGCTGGCCGCGCTGCAGCAGCACGCGGCCGCCGCAGAGCGCCGCGCGGCCGCCGAGGGCGAGCGCGCGGCCGCCGCGGACGCGGACGCCGGGCGCGCGCGCCAGCAGTGCGCAGCCAAGGTGGGCGCAGTGTTGCAGCGCGACGCACGGCGCGATGTTATATTGGCACATTCATGTCACGGAGGAGCGGTGCACGAGGCACAACAAGCATGCGTGTTTGCTTCTCTGGAGACCAGAGCACCCATTATCACATTTATGAGCGGTATACAAAGAAAAGTTGCCAAATACAAAAGGTCACCCAGGCTCCTCAAGTCTTGAGCTCCCTGTGCCTGTGAGGCGCAACGCCATGCTTGCCGCTGCGACAGGCCCTGGAGCTAGAGGCGGCCCAGAAGCAGGCCGCGCCCGCACCCGCGGAGGCGCTGCGCCAACAGGCCGAGGCGGCGACCGAGGCGCGCGCGGGGGCGGCGCCGCCCGCGCCCTGCATGTGACCGCAGCTGCCTCGTGGCCACGCCGCCCTGCCGTCCATGCGCGCACACCCCTATCAGGCGCTGCGCGCGGCGGCCGGCGGTGCCGGGCGCCGCTGCTGCCGCCTCCCGCCTGTGCCGCCAGCTGTCCCCTGCTGTGGCGCGTCCGTTCCGAAGGGCCGGCGACAGGGGCGCGATGCGCGGCCTGCCGTGCGGCGACGGCGCGGCGCGCGCGCAGGTGGCGCGGCTGCGCGGCGCGCTGGAGGCGTGCGGGCGCGAGGTGACCGAGCTCGCGCACATGCTGGCCGCGTGGGAGGCGCTGCGGGTGGGCAAGGACGCGCAGGCGCGGGCCCTGCGTAGGGTTGGGGTGAAAACTCTGGGCATGCACGCCTGCCCCACCCTGGGGCCCGCGCGCCTGCCCCGCCCTGCGCCGGGCCCTGTCCCGCATGCCGACGAGCGCTGGGCGCCGGCGCGGCCCTGCGCCATGCTTGTTCGTGCCTGAGCCAGGCCCGCGCTGCATGGCCTGCCTTCCAGGCTTGCAGCCTGCCGGCAGGCGCCATGTCCTGAGGCATCTGCGCGCGGAAGCTGCACGGGCCGGCCTCCCTGTAAAGTGCAGGTCTGGGACGCGCCAGACGCGCCAGACGCGCCAGACGCGCCAGACACGCGCTCGCCTGCAGCCAGGCAGGCAGGCCCAGGCACGGTGAAGGGAGCTCCTGAAGGTCTGTGCCACGAGCGCGCGGCAGGTGGCTGCGCTGCTGCGGCGCTGCCGCGCGGGCGAGGCCGCCGCGGCCGAGCAGGCGGCCGCCGCGGAGGCGCTGCGCGCGCGCCTGGCTGGTGCGCGCGCGCCCGGGGCTCCTGGGTCTTGAAGCGTGTGCTGGTGTTTGCTGCCCATAGTGAAGCAGCGCATCAGGACGCCTGCTAGGGTCCTTGCACTGTGCAGGATCTCATGCTAAGCTGTTCACCGAATGTGACCCTGTGCACCATGCTAGGCAGCCCAGCGCGCCACTAAAAGGATATTCCGTGACAACATGGCCTTCACAAGGCAAGGGCATGTTGGGCCAATACACACTGGACATTGAACGGATTCTGCCACACATTCTATTGGTTAGTCACATAGACGGTAATCAATGGGTGGGCTTGCTCCAGGTGGGTTCGGCGCTGGGGAACCAGCGCTCGGTGGCGTGGCGCGGCCGAGCGCTGTTGAGTGACTGGCGAGCTGGCCATCCGGGCCAGATTTCTGCCAGCGCATGGTCTACTGCAGGGTTGTATGCACACCGAGGGTTGTTGAAGTCAGCCGCATGTTTGTTAAAATCAGCAGCATGCGCAACATGATTGGCCATCAAACTTGAGCTTGCCAAACCCCCTAGGTCAGCGTTTGAAATTTGTTCTTGTGCCTCGAGCGCACGCCGAGAACCCCGGGCTGGGCACGTCAGAAGATCAGCGCACACCACAGAGGAAGCGCGGCTGCAATACGCCAATATTCACGCTGCATGGCCCAGTGCCGCACGCCTCTTCTGCAAGCCAGCTTCGCCTGAGCTCAGCGCGCGTGCGCATGGACTCCCGTGAACCTGTCAAGGAGTTTACGCTAATGGATGAGCACCAGGATGGGCGTGCTTCCCCCAACGCATTGGTGCTCGCCTGCAGCCTTGTGGCGGCCAAGCTCGGCGTGTCGCCACAGGCCGTGTTATCCACTGCAGCGTACGGCCATCCCCCATACAGCAGCAACGAGCGCTCGCTGCCTTGTGCAATCGCTCCCGACCTGATCAACTCCCCTGCCGCCTCCCGCGCAGGATTGTGCTGCTGGGCCTGGTTGCACTGGGCGTGAACGCCGGGCTCAAAGCCTACCCGAGGAAAGCAAGCGGTGCGCGGGGCGCGCGCTCTCTTCTGCTCCAGCGCTGAGCGGCAAGCACTCTGAGTCGCCGGGCTGAGGCGGGTGCCTTGCGCAGAGCACACAACCAGGCTGCTGTATGTCGTCAGCCTGGTTGGGTGCTACAGCCTTTGCAGCAGCATGCTCCTGATCCTGAACAAGGTGCGCCCGCACACTCTGTCCATCCCATCCTCCTCGGGCTGCCAGTCGTCCCCACACCCCTGGCTTGCAGCTGTCGCTGCCTCTGGCTTGACAGCTACATCGAAGTACCAGCAGTTGTTGCAGGCAGCAAGTGCCTGCACCAGGGACGGTGCGGCGGCGAACCTCAGTGGGGCGCTGCAAGCCTGTGCTGCCGCTTGCAAGCAGTGACAGCAGGCCGCTGCCGTCCCCCCTGTGTGAGCTTGACGCAGGGGTGCCCACCGAACAAACGCGCCTGCACCCGTCGCCCGGGCCCTCCGCCGCGCAGGTCGCCGTGACGCTCGTGCCGGCGCCGTCGTTCATCCTGTTCGCGCAGCTCGCGAGCAGCGCGGCCTTCGTCCAGGCGCTCGCGGCCGCCGGGCAGGTGGACTGCGAGCGCCTGGCGCCGGGCAAGGCCCGGAGGTTCGCGCTCATCGTGCTGGGCTTCATCGGCGCGCTCTACAGCAACGTGACCTCGCTCAGGGCGCGCGCCCGGGCTCGCCCCGCGGAGCGGGCGGCGGGGGCCGCGCTACGTCCCACACGCGCACACGGGCGACTCCTCGATGCCGGGTCGTCTGTGAGGTCCGTGCTTGCGAGGGCTGCTTACAGATAGCGGATCAACCGTCCAGCCCTGCTGCTGCAGCCACGGGCAGCATATGCATGCGTCGAGCATACGCATGCGGGCATCCCCTCTCAGCCCCTCTGTCCCTGGCATCATCGCCCGCTTCTCTGCTTTGCGCTCGACCAATAAACGACCCGGCCCGCCACCGCAGTATGTGCCGGTCGACACGATAATTTGCTTCCGGGCATCGATTCCGCTGGTCGTCGCCGTGCTGGAGTCCGCGTACATGGGCCGCGAGCTGCCCTCGCCGCGCTCGTGGGCCGCGCTGCTCGGCGCGCCCCGCTCGGCCCCTGCATCGACCTGCCTTGCATGCAATCATTGGACGTGGATCATGATTGACCTGCATTCTGCAAGCGCTGCGCTGCAAGCGGGCGGGTTGCCGGGCACAACTGCCTTGCACGCTCAGTTGCTTTCAAGCCTTTGAAGAACAGAGGACCTTGATAACTTACCAGGGGCGGTGCACACCGTGCGCTGCAGACGTATCTCGCAAACATGCGCGACCCGCATGGCAAGCGACCGCACACCCAGTCGAGGCGCGCGGCGCGCGCAGGCGTGCTGGGCGGCGTGGCCGTGTACACCGCGCACGACATCCACTTCACGCGGCTCGGCTACATGTGGACCGCCGTCTGGTACGGCTTTGCGGTGTTCGAGATGGTGTACGTCAAGGCGGTCATCGACAGCGTGCAGATGACGACCTGGTCGCGCACGTACTACCAGGCGCGGCCGCGCGCCCCTAGCATGCTTTAGGGTCGAACACATGTGAGCAGCCTCTCAGCGCGCGGAACACATGCGAAGTATTCAGTTCTGCATCTGGCGTGCGCATGCAACGCGTTGCAGCAACACCCACGGCTGCTTCAAGTCCCAGCTGCTGCTGGGGCAGCACGACCAGAGCCCAAATATGCCCCAAATTTTGCCCAGAACCTCAATATCATCTGCGCGTGTCCTGGAAGCAGAATGTGCTGGCGATGCTGCCGATGGGCGCGATCGCGCTGTGCGCGGGCGAGGCCGCCGCGTTGCGCGCGCTGCGCTGGACGCCCGCCGGCGCGGCCGTGCTGGCCGCCTCCTGCGGCGCCGGCCTGGGCATGTCGTTCTTCTCGTTCGCGCTGCGCGCGGCGGTCTCCGCCACGTCCTTCAGCGTCGTCGGCAACGTGTGCAAGGTCCTGACCATCCTGGTCAACCTGCTGCTGTGGGACCAGCACGCCGGTGCGCCCCTGCCGTCAAGTCCTAACCCTGACGTCAAAACCTAATCCTGGCTGCAGCCTCCAGCCCCGGCCTCGTACCAATCCGGCCCCACACCAGATGGCCCGTGGCCGAGCCTGCCACCCGTCCCGTCGCACCCCCAATCACTGTCCGGCTGCGCCGCCGCCGGACCGCGCCGCGCCTGCTTGGAGCAGGCTGCAGCTGCTCTCCCGGGCTGGCGGCGTCAGTGTATGGCCACCCTTATCCTACCCTAGCCCTATACCCAATCCTTGCCGGGGGCGCGCAGGCGCGTGGGGCACCGCGGGCCTGCTGGCGTGCCTGGCCGCCGGCAGCTTCTACCAGCAGCCGCCCATGCGCGCGCGCAGCCGCGCAGGCAAGGACGCGCCGCCCGAGCCGCCGCTCGCCGAGCCACTTCTGGCAAAGAGCCGCGTGTAGGTGCTGTGTGCGTGGGCGGGTGCGGCGCGGCAGTGCGCTGGCAAGTGCGCGCCCTGCCGAGCCGCAGCTGGTCGAGAGCCTCATATGGGATGAAAGAGTCGGTATTCGAGTGAGGCTGGGGCTCGGCCGCGCCGGCTGGCTGTGCCATGCCCCAGACCATGAGTGCAGGCCTGGCCTTGGGAGCCACGTCGGTAGATTGCAGAAACACGGCTGGTCTGCTTGGGCCCGCCCTTCCCGCCCTCTGAGCGGCCCCGCCTGCCCTGACCAAGGCGCTGTGTCAGCCCTGAGGCCAGCAGGCGCATGCACAGCGCATGCCAGGGGGTGGTGACGAGAGAGTGCCCGGCACCGTGTGTGCCGTGTTTGCTGAGAGACGGGCTGCGGCACGCAGCACTGCGTTTGACATATTTCAGACGGTGGCGCAGCGCGTCGACGCACAATGTATCTGCCACATGGCAGGTCTGCATGCTGGGGGACCGCTGTTCGCGTGGACCTCGCAAGATCTCCTTCGGCCCGTGACATGTCAATGCCTGTTTTGGTGCCCAGCCGCGCGTGCTGGTACTCCTGCATGCATCTTCCCGGCTGAGGTCAAAAGCTGGGTAGGCAAGGCGCTGCCCGTCACACGGTATGATAGTCGCTGCAGTTCCTGCTGTGAGAGTTGCATTGGTAGCAGCAGAATGTAGGCTTTACGCATGATGGCAGTTAAATTTTTTTGATGTACCTTCCCCCTGGAGAGCTGCCTGTACAGCTGGGCATGAGTGAGCAAGGGTGCTTTATGAGAGCGGTCACCATTTCAGCTCTTTGTGTTACAGTGTGCTTCGCGCTCGGTAATTCACTGCTTTCAACAATTTCTTTAGCATGCATAAGCGCATATGCAGGGCTGATTACCTCATGTATGTACATTTACTCAGCAGCAGCATGTAGCACTGGAACAAGCAGATGCCCTTAACAGGGCTAGGGACTTTATGAACTCTCCTGCAACTGGTGGGCGCGGCAACTGGGCGTGCACATGCCAGCAATGCTTGCCTGGGCCCGTCCCTGGGTGCCCAGGAGTGTGGGGCCACTGCACCTGCTGGTTCTGTGTGCAGCCGGCTTCGCCTTCCTGTGGCAGGCCCATGCTCGGCGGCACCACAGGCAGGCCTTGCAAGAGCTTGCTGAGCGCACACGGCTTGCCGAGGTGCGCGTCCGCGGGGAGCCCAGTGACTCAGTGTCTGTGCAGGGCTGCCCCAGACGCCTGCGCCCTGCGGCAGGAGGAAGGCCAGAAGCAGCGGCGCCTGCGGCAGGAGGAGCGCACTGGGCGGATACGAGCCGAGGTCAGTCTCACGCTGTGTGCAGCGCATCAGCATCGCCTCTCCCCGTCCAGTGCTTCTTTCACGGCGGCATGCCGCTTGCAAAAGCACGTCTGCTGTCGAAGTAGCAGGAGACACGTGCCGGGTTCTGCACACACAGTTTCGCGCTATATACCTCTGCTTATACTGCCCCGGTACTGTGCGCGCTTCGCTCAGGCGCATCCCCGGCCTGGCTGCTGGTCCGGGGTGAAGGACGTGGCCACGGCACGCAGAAGGAGCTGCGGGCGGCGCGCCTGGCGCTCGCGGCAGCGGGCGGGCAGTCGGGCCCCAGCGCCGAGGCGCTGGCCGGCGGCGGCGGAGAGGCGTACCCGATGCGGCCGATCGGCGTGGCCCAGTCCTGCTTCTCGCGGCGCAACGGCACGCCGCGGCAGCCGCAGCTTGTGCCCGCCGCGCGCGCGGTGGTCACGCTGCGGTGCGAGCACCCCCATGGCAGCACTGACCTTGGCACCCCCTGCTGCTGGCTGCCGCGCCGCGCGTTGTGGCGACGATCGCGCGTGCTGAGCCTCGAGCGCCCGCGTCAGTGCCTCCTGCTTGCATTCCACGAGACGCGCACCGTCATCCGGGCCTCGCAGCGCTCCGCGGGTGCTGAAGCCCGCACTGCCTGCACCGCAACAGTGCTCGCCGCAGCACTGCACGGGCGCACAGAGCGCCTGCATGGCTCTGCAGAGTGAGTGCATGGATACCCCAGAGGTGAACGCCTGCAGGCCCGGCCTCCCGGAGGGCACCATCCAGGCGCTGCAGGCCGCCTCGCGCGTTTTGGCTCGCCTGCGTCGCCCGGCCTGCAGCGAGCGCGCACCGGCCTGCGACCGACACGCGGCGGCCGCCCCCGCAGGCCCGACATCCCGGAGGGCGCGCTGGAGGGCCTGGAGGCCTTCTCGCACGCCTGGGTCGTTTACGTGTTCCACGCCAACACCGACCTGGGCCGCCTGGGCGGCGCGGGCGCGGGCGGCGGCCACAAGGGGCGCGTGCGGGTGCCGCGGCTGGGCGGCGCGCGCCTGGGCGTGCTCGCCACGCGCTCGCCGCACCGGCCGCTGCCCATAGGTTCGCTTGCAGGGATATGGCTAGGGTTATGGCCCTGTGCTGCTGGGCGGCGCGGGCTGCGTGCGGCCTCGGGCGCTCCCGACATGTCTCTGCTGCCACGGCGCTCGACGCGTTGCCTCCGCGGGGGGTGACGCGCCTCTGGGGCAAGACACGGGGCAAGACACGGGGCAAGACACGGGGCAAGACCCATTGCCTGGTGCCGGCGGAGCTGCCATGCCTGGGCGACAGGCAGCGCGCGCGCAGGTCTGAGCGTGGCGGCCGTGCTGCGGCGCGACGGCCGGCGCCTGTGGCTGGGCGGCGCAGACCTGGTGGATGGCACGCCCGGTGGGCGGCCCTGTCCCTGCCCCTGCTGGCCCTCTGCACCGCCCGGCCTCCGCGCCATGGGCGCCTGGCCCATGGGACGCGGCGGGCGCTCTAATGTCGTGATAGGGTTAGGGTTGGGGTAGGGTGCCTGGCCCGCGGGACGGGACGGGCGCTCGAGCATCAGCCTGCGCTGGGTGTTCCACGCCTAGCTTCACAAATATGGCGGAGCGCTGCGAACTTACGCTGGGTGGCGAACGACGCTGTTGGTGGGCGGCCTGCGCGCGCTGCTGCGCCCCCTCCGCTAGACCTGCCCGCCTCCCTGCTGCGCCGCACGGCAGGCACGGCGTGGTGGCAGCGCATGCGTGGCGCGCATTGCACTCGCGACGCTGCCGTGCTAGCTGGGCTGTGCCACCCCCTTGCCACAGCATGAGGGGCTTACTTTCTGCAGACCGGCCGCGGCGCCTCACACCTCACCATCATAGGGTATAGATTTAGGCCCCTACCCCAACCTTACCCCACACCATCACACCTGGGGGCGCGCGCAGTGCTGGACCTGAAGCCGTACCTGCCGTTCTGCGATGCGCTGCCGCATGCCCGGGCGCCGCCCTGGGTGCGCGGCCCGCACCTGTGCAGGGCAACCAGGACATCATGCTGCCCATGCGGCAGCCTGGCATGCGGCCCAGCGGCTTGCACTGATGTGCATGTCACTGTATGCACGCGCCTGCACCTCACAGACACTGAAGCACGCGCACGCATGCGGATGCGTGCGCACGGCGTGCTGCAGCGGAGCCACTCATGGCCGGCGCCTTGCAGTTCAGCGCCGATCTGAACTCCAGATGCTGCAGAGCATACGCGGCTCGCAGAGAGCCGCGCGCGCGGGTCCACGGCGCTAGCGCCGCGGAGTCCTGACCAGACTCGGCGCTCGAGGCCGCACACCTATGAATTTTTTTTGAGCTTTTCAAGAATCACCGCTCCAGAGGCGCGGCGGGCCGCGCGCCAGGTCTGCGCGGACGCGGCGGCGGAGCCGCTCGCGACGGCCGGCGTGCGGCTGCCGGCGCCGGCCGAGGCGCAGCTGCGCACGGCCTGGGCGGTGGCGGCCGCCGCGGGCGCGGCCGCCGGGCGCGCGGCGCTGTACCCGGACTGCAACGGCTTCCTGGAGCTGGTGCAGCAGGCGCGCGCTCCCTGTCGGCCGTGATAAGGTTGAGTTAGGGCTAGGGTAACCAGGGCCACCGCGGCCGCCTGTTTGACACAGGCTGAGTCTGTCGCCCTGCAGGTGCTGTCGCGCGACATCCGCACGGCGCACCAGCGCGGCGCGCGCGCGGTGGGCGCCGCACAGAGCTTGTCGAGTGGCGGCCGGGCGCCGCGCGCGTGCGGTGCGGTGGAAGCGGCTGGGTGCGGGCGCGGGGCGGGGCGCGCGAGCCCGTGCGGTGCGGAAGGGTGCGGGTGTTGGAGCGGGCGGCCGAGCGGGCCGGGCGGCAGTACGGGCGAGGGGGCCGGGCGCTGCAGCAGCGGCGCCGACAGCAGTGCTCCGACTGCCGAGGCCAGCGCCGGGGCCAGCGAGCAAGCGGGAGGCAGGCAGGAGGACTGTGCCGCCGGCCGCGGCCCGCTCAGCGAGAGCCGCTGCGCGGCTGACGCGGCGGGGCCGGCGGAGGCGCAGGGGGAGGCTGCGCCTGGGGTTGCGGGTGAGTTCCGTGTGACACTGTTGGGCATAGAGGTGACCTATAAGATCACAGCCAGCGGCTTTGTCCAGGTCTGCGGCGCGCGGTGGCCACCCGGGGTAAGCCAGTAGGGCCAGCTCTCCATGCCTTGCGGCAAGGCCCTTGCCCATAAACCAGGTGCCCAGTCCCACAGTCAGGCAAGGCTCATCCCTTTGGCAAGCCAGAGGCACAGCTGCAGGGCCACAGGCACAGGGCGAAGCGCTGCAGCACGGTATGCACAGACACAGGCTGCTAGCCAGGTAGCAGAGCGCTCGCAGGCATGGGCGCGGCGCCCAGTCCGACGCAGCGCCGCGCCATGGCCAGCGCAGATAGTCGGCAGGCAGCCGCAGGCGACGAGTGCCGGGCCGCCGCGCCGCTAGGGGACAGCCTCATGCAGCTCTCCAACGCGGCCACCAAGCTCAGCCAGGAGGGCGAGGCGGGCGCCGGGGGCGCGGGCGACGGCGGCGCTGCGGCACCGGACTCGCTGTCGCTGACCATGCCGGAGCTGCTGCCGTCGCAGGGCGCGGAGCTGCCATCTCAGCCGGACATCCCCATACCGGTCGGGCCCGGGCCTGAGCAGACCACCCCGCGCGTGCGTTTGCGCACGGTGCTGCGAGCATGCGGAGTGTCACTCACGGGTTGGCCCAGACGAGCAACGCAGCCTGCGGCGGCGCTGTGCAGGTGCTGGCGGCGCACGGCATGCCGCCGTCCGCGCCGCAGCTGATAGGATCGCCGGCGAGCCCGGGGTATGCGCCGCTGCCGCTGCATGCCGTGTCGCGGCCGCAGGCGGCAGCGGCCCTGGGGCTGGGCATGACGGACTACAGCGCGGGCGCGGCTGCGCCGCCCGCGTCGGCGTCAGCCGGGCCAGTGCAGTCGGCGCCCGGCGCAGGGCGCCTGCGCCGGCCAACCCGCCGCGGTCCCATGGACGAGATGAGGCAGCTCGTGCGTATCTTGGTGAAGGTGCGTGGTTGTTGCGGGTGCTGAGTGGTGGCACGCATCCGGGTCTGTGGAAGCGCTCATGCTGAGCGCCGCTCGCAAAGCAGTGTGCAGAGCAGCACCGCGGTTCTGCTGGTTCATGCAGGTGATACCGCACAGCATCAGCTACGTCTCGTTGGAGGAGGGGGGTGGCGGCAACCGCATCAGCGAGGAGCAGATCAAGTCCTACCTCACCAACGTGCTTGGCGAGGCGCCGAAGCCGGAGTGGGGCGTGCCTGGCGGCTGGGGCACCTACCTGTCCGGTGCGGAGCCTGCCGTGCCGAGCAAGCTGCTGTGCTGTGCTGCCGCCGTGCTTCGGCATGCTGTGTGGCATGCTGTGCTGCACCGAGCTCCAAGCCTCGAGTCCTGTGAAGCTGACGCAAGCCTGTCCCTGCTGCGCAGAGCTCTTCACCTGGGCGTCGGGGCGGGATATCAGTAAGGAGCAGGCGATGCGCTGCGCCAAGCGCGAGCCCGGGCGCAGCTGGGAGGCCATCGAGGCCGAGCTTGCCAGGCTTGGTGACCCCCCAGCGGCCACCTTACCCGCGCCCCCTGCCAGACGCGCAGGTCGACTCACACCCTGCCAGCCTCCTGAGGAGGCCCTTCCTAGACGCCTCAGTGTCGTCTGCTTGGTCTGGCTTGCGCAGGCTTGCTGACCGGCACGTGGCCGCTGCCGCTGTCCAAGGCAGCGCTGGAGGCCGTGCAGCGCGCGCCGGCGGGCCAGCTCGCCGCGGCCGCCGCGGCGCCCAAGCGGCCCGCCGCGGAGCCCACGCACGTGCGCTCTGCGGACGCGCGACGTGCTCCAGAACCTGGAGCAGGATGTCCTGCCTGCAGAGGGCGGGCCCGGG
>JAABUO010007434.1_pt1 | contig 12503 bp, 11 predicted proteins | sample 5559291 | NCBI WGS metagenome assembly JAABUO01 (sample SAMN10711878, study PRJNA513372) | rock metagenome | isolation source: Antarctica rocks | place: Antarctica: Victoria Land, Finger Mt sud
GCCCGGCGCTCCATTCGGAGACACCGGCGTAAAGAATCTTCCCCTGCCGCGCCAGGTCATCCAGGGCGACAAGAGTCTCTTCCAGCGGGGTCTCGACGTCGTAGCGGTGACACTGGTACAGGTCGATATAGTCCATGCCGAGGCGCTTCAGCGAGGCATGACACTGCTCAAAGATGTGCTTGCGGGACAGCCCGCGGTCGTTGGGGCCGTCGCCCATCGGGAAATACACTTTGGTGGCGAGGAAGTAGGAGTCGCGCGGGTAGGCGGCGAGGACGCGCCCGACCACCTCCTCGGACTTGCCGCGGGCGTAGGCGTTGGCCGTGTCGAAGAAGTTGATGCCCAGGTCATAGGCCTTCTCGATACAGGCGCGGGCGGCCTCATCGCCGGTCGCGCCCCCGTAGGTCAGCCACGAGCCGAGCGCGACCTCGCTGACCTTGACTCCGTACTTGCCCAGATGACGATACTGCATGGTGTGTCCTTTGCGTGTGCGTGAGAGGTGTCTTGCCGTTATTCCCACATCAGACCGAATATCATCAACAGCGCCGACAGACGGACGTTCGTTTTGTCTCGCAGGCAAGCGGGTACGATGGGGAAATGAATGTCGCGGCGGCGCAAAAGACGCCGGCGAATGCCGACTCTGAGGAGGCCCCATTGAATCTAGAAATTGACACACAAATGACGCCCGATCAGATTCCGGTCGTGCGCCTGAAGGGCGAGATCGATCTGCACACCTGCGCCGAACTGCGGGACACGCTGCGGGACCTGATCGAGCGGGAGCGCTACCAGATCATCATCAACCTCGCCGAAGTCCCCTACCTGGACAGCGCCGCGCTGGGCGTTTTAGTGGACGCCGTGCGCCGCGTCCGCGAGCACGAGGGCGGCATCAGCCTGGTCTCGACGACGCCGTTCGTGCGCCGCGCCTTCGAGATCACCCGCCTGGTCAAGATCTTCCAGCTCTTCGACGACGACGAGGCGGCCCTGACCGAGGCCCGCACCCATATGCAGCCCGCCTAACGGCACCCAGCAGCGAGAAAACGAAAAAAGTGACGGCCCCCGCATGCGGGGGCCGTCGTTCGTCTCGGGCCGTCAGGCCGGCTCAGACCGCCTGGGCGTCCTCCCAGTCGGCGTGGCAGCGGTAGACGGCCTCGCTGATGCGGGCCACGCGCGGGATCAGGTCGCCGGTGTCCTGGCGCAGCACGTCGCGCAGGGTCGCCGGCAGGAACAGGGCCTCCAGGACGTCCAGGGCGCGGCGCTGTCCGGCGTAGTCCGTGATGCTCGGCGGCTGTTCCCCCTCGCCGCCCTCGGCTTCCAGGTAGGGCCGGACGCGGGCCGCCGTCCGGTAGTAGTTCGCCACGAACCAGCGCCGCATCTGGGCGTACTCGTTCTCCTTCTGCCCATCACAGCCGGTCTTGGCTGCGGCGCACAGCACGTCCGTAAAGGCCTCGTACTGGTCGATGAAGTTCAGCCATGCCTGTGCGGTGTCGCCGGTGGCGGCCCGGCGGATGGCGAGGGAGCGCGCGCCGGCGGGCCGCGCCCCGCCGGGCTGAGAGCGGGACCGGCGGTAGTCCACGGGCGAGGCGGACAGGGCACGCCGCGCCGCCGCCCCGGCTTGCAGCCGCAGGCGGTAAAGGAAAGGGAGCGGAAGGTTGCTGCGGATCATGGTTGCGGATGCCCCTTGGGTCAGGCGAGAATTAAGTCGGGTGTATGAAAAGCCAGGCGTATGAAAGGGCGTCACGGGAGCGAAGGGCCGCTCTGGGAGACGTAGTTGAGTCGCAGGTCGTTGAGCAGTGTACGCAGGTCGCGCCGGAAATCAGCGGGGATGAGCGTCTCGGGGGCAGTTTCGAGCCGCCCCGCCAGGTCCCCCACGGTGTCGATGGCGACTTTGGCTTCCGCCAGGTCCGGCTTCGCTTCCCCGGTCTGCGGGTCCGCCAGCAGTCCCAATTTCTGCCAGGCCTGCTGCGCCATGAGATTCAGGCAGTAGCCGATTAAATCGTAGGTGCTGGGGGGGCCGGCCTCCGCCCCTAGGTCGCCTTCACCCAGGCCATCTGCGCCCAGGCCGCCTTCACCCAAGTCAGCCTCCTGAGCCGCCATCTCCGGCAGCGGGTCGGTGGCCTGCGGGATGTCCACAGCCGGGGCTTCGGCAGCGGCCTGCACGGTGGCGGGCGCTTCAGTCGCGGCACGACGTTTGTCAACGAACGTGAAGCCTGTCTCTTCTTCGGCCATGCGGTCTGCTCCCCAATTTGCTTCCCAGCGCCTCCCTGCGGAGGGGGTGCGGACTATTCTAGCACATAATCCCGGCCCCCGCAAGGGCGGCCTCAGAGGCGGCGAAAAAGAGTCGAGAAAGTTTTTTCGCGCCCGTCCGTGCCTTCGCGGTGCGGCCCGTGAGCCGCAGGAGGACACGATAGGGAGAAGCCATAAAGAAGGCCGGGACCCGAGGGTCCCGGCCTTTTCACGTTGTTGCTAAATCACGCGGCACCGGGTCTACCCCGCCGCTTCCCGGCAGCCACCCGCCCTGAATAGGGGCACGGCGGGCGATTTGCGACGGCAGAGCGGCTACGCACGCTCTTGTCGCACACGTGCCTTATTGGAGGAAGTCATATGCGGGGCTGACCTCCGCTTGTATCTCCTCGTAATCCTCGAAAGGCTTGCCGTGGCCGACGAACCTATCTCGTTCTGCCACAATCGTCACCCGACCGCTCGCCCACAAGACGGTATGATAACGCCCTGTGCTCACCGACTCAGTCAGCCGGAAGTCGTGATACTTGCCGAAGTCTTGACGCATCCGGTTGCTGAACCAGGCATTCGACTCAGTAAGCCGTTCCGCCGTGGCTGGGTCAGAAGGTGATTGAAGATGTTTCTCACCTGCGTTCCACGTGAACAAAGCGCCTGGAGTGTGCAGATCATCGTTTGAGATGCCGGCCTCACCCCGGCGACTGCCGCGGCCGGGACTAGCCGGTATAGCTTCGTAAACACGAGCCAAAGCCCCCGCATCAGAGGGTTGTGCCTGAAGCATCTGCTTGAGCAGGACGTGGTGGTTCTCCGCCCAGGGTTGCCAAAGGTCGCGTAGCAGCATGGCCCGCTCGGTGTGACGCTGCTGCACTGCATTACGGACGGCAGGGTCGGGGCTGAGAGGATCAGAGATCGACTTGGTATCCTGGTCTTCCCGACTCGCCCCTGATGCTTGGGCGGGGGCTTGCCTGAGATTGTTGAACACAATCCCAGCCGATCCTGTTATCAGGACCGCCACGATGGTTGCGTAGCGTTTCGTCATCGTCATTGCCTTCAATGATCCTTGTAGTTGTGAGTAGACGTGCGGGCTGATTGCCGCCGCACCACCGGCACTGCCGACGATCTTGGCAACAGCGGCCTTGCAGGCAGCCGGGGCGGCTTGGGCGGTGCGGTCGGCCATGAGGCCGACCAGACCCGTGCTGGACACGACAACGCCCGTCTTGGCGAGGAATCGGCGCAGACGGTCCACGGCGCGGTTGAGTCGCATCCGGGCGGCGTCCTCGGACGTGCCGAGCGCGGCCCCGAGTTCGGGGAAGCTCAGGCCGTCGGCGAAGCGGAGCAGGACGGCCTTACGGTCCTTCCCGGCGAGCGAAGCCAGAGCGTCGTTCAGGGTGGGGCTGATCCGGTCCCAGAGGGCGTCGTCGGCCTGGCCGGTTTGGTGCAGCATCTCCAGGCCCGCCTCCTGTTCGCGGGTTCGGCGGACGGACTCGCGGCGGCGGGCGTTGCGGGCGGCGAAGCGCGCCGTCTGGAACAGCCAGCCGGTCAGCGAGTCGCCGGGCCGCAGGGCGGGCGCTTTACGGGCGAGCAGCAGGAACACGACCTGGGTGACGTCCTCGGCCAGCGCGGCGTCGCCCACCTCACGCCGGCAGACGGAGTAGACGAAGTCCAGGTGCCGCGCGACCAGCGCGGAGAACGCCGCCTGTGACCCCTGCCCTGCTTCCTGGTTCGCATACTGCCGCAGCAGCCGTCCGTCGTCCATTCCCCTGCCCCTCGCTTCCGGCCCCTGCTTTCGGTTCTCAGTATATCATGTCTGCCGCATGGGGAAAGCGAACACCGCGACTTTGCACGTTTTCGAGTGCGTTGTTAGATAGGAGCCTGATTCGCTTGACACTTCCAGCCCGCCGCCGATATACTAGAGGGAGATTTCCCCAAACACAACCGGCGAAAAGAAAAGGCGGAAGACTCCCCATCATGGCTGAAATGCACTCCCTGTTTGACTCGCTGCAAAGCTTCACGTTCGGCGACGGCAAGGCCGCGCAGTTTTATTCGCTCCCCGCGCTGGAAAAGGCCGACATCGGCCCGATCTCCAAGCTGCCCGTGTCCCTGCGGATCGTGCTCGAATCCGTGCTCCGAAATTACGACAAGAAGCGCGTCCGCGAGGCCGACGTCTGCGGACTCGCGAACTGGAAGCCCAACGCCGAGCGCACGGCGGAGATTCCCTTTGTGGTCGCCCGCGTCGTGCTTCAGGACTTCACCGGCGTCCCGCTGCTCGTTGACCTGGCGGCGATGCGCTCGGCGGCCTCGCGCTTCGGGCGCGAGCCGGGTCTGATCGAGCCGTTAGTGCCCGTGGACCTTATCGTAGACCACTCGGTCCAGGTGGACTTCTCCGAGGTGCCGAACGCCTTGCAGCTCAACATGGAGATTGAGTTCAAGCGCAACCGCGCCCGCTACCAATTCCTGAAGTGGGGGATGCAGGCGTTCAACGGCTTCTCGGTCGTGCCGCCCGGAATCGGCATCATCCACCAGGTCAACCTGGAGTACCTCGCCAAGGGCGTTCTGAGCAAGGACGGGGTGTACTACCCGGACACGCTGGTCGGCACCGACTCGCACACGACCATGATCAACGGCCTGGGCATCGTCGGCTGGGGCGTGGGCGGCATCGAGGCCGAGGCGGGGATGCTGGGCCAGCCGGTCTACTTTTTGACGCCGGACGTCGTGGGCGTCAATCTGACGGGCGCTTTGGAGCCGGGCGTGACGGCGACCGATTTAGTTCTGACGCTGACCGAGATGCTGCGTAAGGCCAAGGTCGTCGGCAAGTTCGTCGAGTTCCACGGCGCGGGGGCGGCCTCGCTGTCCCTGACCGACCGGGCGACCATCGCCAACATGGCCCCCGAGTACGGCGCGACGATGGGCTTCTTCCCCGTGGATGAAGAGTCCTGCCGGTACATGGCCGCGACGGGCCGCACCGACGACGAAGTGGACGCCTTCCGGCAGTACTTCAAGGCGCAGGGCCTGTTCGGGATGCCCGAGGCCGGGCAGATCGAATACAGCCAGACGCTGCACCTGGACCTGGCCGCCGTCCACCCCTCGGTGGCCGGACCCAAGCGGCCCCAGGACCGCATCGAGCTGACCGAGGTGAAGTCCAAGTTCGAAGAGCTGCTGGCAAGCCCCGCCGCGTACAACAAGTCGCTGGCGGACCTGAACAAGCGGTTCGTCATCATGACCGGCATCGAGCACAACGTCAAGCCCATCTCGGGCGGCGGCGATCAGGACATGGCGACGGCCCCCGCCGAAACAAAGCCGCTCGAAACCAAGGACGACACGGCGGGGCTGACCGAGATCGAGATGATGCAGAACCGGCCCACGCCGGACCGCGTCGAGGACATCCCCCAGGGCGAGTTCCCCGACGCGATGGTAGAGTTGAGCCACGGGGACGTGGTCATCGCCGCCATCACATCCTGCACCAACACGGCCAACCCCGCCCTGATGCTGGGCGCGGCCCTGCTCGCCAAGAAGGCCGTCGAGCGGGGCATGACAATCCGCCCGACGGTTAAAACATCGCTGGCCCCCGGCTCGCGCGTGGTCACGGATTATCTGGAAAAGACCGGCCTCCAGACTTATTTAGATCGGCTCGGCTTCCAGACCGTCGGCTATGGGTGTACGACCTGCATCGGCAATTCGGGGCCGCTGGAGCCGCACCTGGAAAAGACGATCACCAAGAACGACCTGGTCGTTGCCTCGGTGCTCTCGGGGAACCGCAACTTCGAGGCGCGCGTCCACCAGAACGTCCGCGCCAACTTCCTGATGTCGCCGCCGCTGGTCGTCGCCTTCGCCCTTGCGGGGACGGTGGACGTGGACATGGGCACGGACCCCATCGGCAAGGACAGGTTCAACGCCGACGTGTATCTTAAAGACCTGTGGCCGACATCCGAAGAGATCGGCGCGGTGCTCTCGGCGGCGAACGACCCCGAGACCTACCGGCGGCTCTACAAAGACTTCGCCGAGCAGAACCCGCTGTGGCAGGAGATACCCAGCAGCGTGGGCAAGGTCTACGACTGGGACGCCACCTCGACCTACATCCGCGAGCCGCCCTACTTCGACAAGTTCAGCACCGAGCCGGGCACGGCGCAGGAGATCATGCGGGCGCGGCCCCTGGCGATCTTCGGCGACTCGGTGACGACCGACCACATCAGCCCCGCCGGGGCCATCAAGCCGACGTCCCCCGCCGGTTTGTACTTGCAGCAGAAGGGCGTGCCGGTCGAGGACTTCAACTCCTACGGCTCGCGCCGGGGCAACCACCGGATCATGATGCGCGGCACGTTCGCCAACGTCCGCATCCAGAACCAGATGGTGCCGGGTGTGATCGGCGGCATGACCATCTACCAGCCGGTCGGCGAGGAGATGAGCATCTACGACGCCTCCTTGATCTACCGCGACCTGGGCGTCCCCCTGATGATCTTCGCCGGCCAGGAGTACGGCACGGGTTCGTCGCGCGACTGGGCCGCCAAGGGGACGGCCCTGCTGGGCGTCAAGGCCGTCGTCGCCCAGTCGTTCGAGCGCATCCACCGCTCCAACCTCGTCGGCATGGGCGTCCTGCCCTGCCAGTTCAAGGAAGGGACGAGCGCGCAGACATTGGGCCTGGACGGTACGGAGACCTTCGATCTGGTCGGCCTGACAGCGGGCCTGGCCCCGCAGATGGACGTGACGCTGGTCATCCGCCGGGCCGACGGCGACACCCAAGAAGTCCCGCTGACCCTGCGGATCGACACGCCCATCGAAGTCGACTACTACCTGAACGGCGGCATCCTGCCTTATGTCCTGCGGCAGCTCCTGGAAGAAGACGCCGTCCGCCAGGCCGGCGCGCTGCTGGACACCCTCCAGCCCCGCCCCGCCGCCGTCTGATGTCGGCAACAACACAGCCCCGTGCCGGATGGCACGGGGCTTCCGCTTTGGCGGTTCGTGCTGATTTTCCCCCGGTTGTGGTATAGTTTCATCGGTATAGTTTCATTATCGGGGATGCTTATCTGCCATGAACGAAAACTTAGGCTTACTCTACGCGACTCCCAGCTTCTTGGAGGGATTTGCCCGTGTCTTAGACATAGGGGATACATTTACTGCTTACAACACATCGGCTGATGCGGGTGAAGCGGACTTCCTCGCACTGCGTTCCGACTGGCGAGCCATCGGCGAGGATTTCGAGACCGCTCTTGCAGAGTATGAAGATACTGAACGAGAGTAATACGTTGTTATGCCGCCCTCCGACTCCGAGCCAGCCGATTTAGAAGCCGCCGATCCGCAAGCGCCGCTGCGTCCTGAAGCAGCCGCCGATGCCGAACAGCGGCGCATGACCTTTCGGGCCGAAGCCAGCCTCAGCTACAACAGCCCGCTCCCGCCGCCGGAAATCCTCGCGGGGTATGGCCGCACCCAGGCTGACGCGCCGGGGCGCATTTTGGCAATGGCCGAGCGGCAGGAAGCGCATCGTCAGCAAATGGAAAAGATCGTCGTGGAAGCCGGTGCTGCCAACGCTTCCAAGGCCATGAATATTGCTGCCTATATTGCCACATTATTTGTCGGCGCGTCTGTTTACATGGTCCATGAACATTACGCGGTCTACGGCATTGTGACGCTTGGCTCTACCCTTGCCGCGCTGGCCGGAGTCAACCTCTACGGAAGAGCCGCTCAAAAGCAGGAGCGCACCGAGAAGGCAAAGGTACTCAACGAGAGCGACCAGAGCCGTCAAAACCGCAGGCGGCTGACAGGAAGCAAGCCGCCGCCTGAGCAGGACGCCTCGCAATAGACCGCAACCAAAGCGGCGGCATCCTGCCCTACGTCCTGCGGCAGCTCCTGGAAGAGGACGCCGTCCGCCAGGCCGGGGAACTGCTGGACACCCTCCCGCCCCGCCCCGCCGCCACCGCCTAGGCAACACAAAAAGCCCCGCCCCCATTGATAAGGGCGGGGCTTTTCTTGCGGGCAACGCCCGTCAGGGTGATGACCCTGGCGGGCGCGCGGGTTAACGGGGGATTAGGCGCAGGTGTCAAGAATTGAAATGAGCGTTTCAGACTTTACACTTTGCAGCAGCTAAAGGACGTTATCGGACACCGATGGGATGAAAAGATTAATTTGTAAAGATTGTTAGTCATAGGCCAACAATACACAGTGCCGAGCTTTCTATAATGGCATCTATGCTACTGTCTGACACTTTCAGCGTCCAAGCTTCGCTTGGCGCTCGCGGCATTCTTTGAAGCTCAGAGTAGCTTATATAGGGCTATTGTCTCGATAACGCAGCCCAGCGATGATCAACCCAATCATGCGATTGGAGAAGTCGGGGCTGTTCTCGCGATCATTTAAGCAAAGGGCTGCAACCGCCTTCAACAGATCATCAGCATTCACATCCGAGCGAATCTCACTGGCAGCAGCAGCGGTCGTAAGAAGCGTTTGAAGGGCAGGACGAAGCCGATCCTGAAAATATGGCGCTAGATTTTCGTAGGCTGGATCACCCGAATACAGGGCAGGGGCAAGCCCTCGTTTGGTTGCGATAAAGTCCGAGTATCGTCGCAACCATTTCGTCAGTGCTGCAAAAGGCTCGTGCTCGAGGGATAAGGCTGAAGCAGCATCCGCACAGGCGTCGATCTCACGACGGAAAACAGCCGCGATGAGGTCGGAGCGCTGCGGAAAGTGCCGGTAAAGTGTTCCCATACCGAGACCGGCCTTCTCTGCGATCTCTCGCACCGTTGCGTCCACTCCCGAGGTCGCAAAGACTTCCTTGGCCGCCTGAAGCAGCAGGTCAAGGTTCCGTTGCGCGTCGGCGCGAATTGGCCGCTCTGCCGCGCCTTGAGACTCCAACCCATCGCCTTGTTTCTCCGTTCTGCCGCCCAATACGTCACCCCTTGACAAACGGAACAACGCTCCGTATAATAGACTAACACGGAGCATTGCTCCGTATTAGTCTATTCTAGCACATCTCAGACGGCTTAGGCTATTTGAGAGACGAAGGGAAATGACTATGAACAGCAAAAAGGAGCATAATGTGACATTGACCCCTGCTACCATGAAAACCCTTCGCGTCCACAGCTACGGCGAACCGGCAGACGTGTTGCGCCTGGAGGAAGTCGCCGTTCCCAGCCCAACGGCGGATCGCATCCGTGTGCGGGTTCACGCCTGTGCACTCAACCCGGCAGATTGGGCGGTATGCCAGGGCTTCTTCTCTGTGCCCCCGCCGCGCGGGATCGGATTTGATGTGTCTGGAACCGTTGATGCCCTCGGCGAAGGCGTCACGGGCGTCAGTGTCGGAGACCTTGTTTTTGGTGTCCCCGATTACATGGGGTATCCGACCGCCGGGGCGTCGGATTATGCAATTCTGGCAGTCTGGGTGCCCGTTCCAAAGGGTCTCGACCTCGCTGAAGCCGCCGCCCTGCCGATGGTCGTCGAAACGGCGACGCGCAGCCTTGACCTCCTGGGATTGACCGCAGGCCAAACGATTCTCATCAACGGGGGGGGGACGATGACCGGGTTCGCGGCTGTTCAGATGGCGTTGATGTGCGGCGCAACTGTGATCACAACCGCAGGCGAAACGTTTGCCAGCCGCTTGCGTGATCTCGGTGCGAAGGTGACGCCCTATGGCGACGGAATGGTCGAGCGGGTTCGCGAGATCGCCGGAGGTGCGCCCGATTTCGTTTTGCACACTGCACAGATAGAAGGCGTGCTGCCGGACCTCATCAAGATCGTGGACGGCGATCCTCGCCGTGTAATGAGTATCAGCGATTTTGACGCGGAAGGACTCGGCATCCGTACTACCGGGCGAGAGCCGGGCATAGTGATACGCTATGACACACTTGGTCACTACGCGCAACTTGCCGCTGAAAGGCGTTTCACCATTCCGGTGGCGCGCAGCTTCAGTTTGAAGGATTGGCGCGAAGCGCTTGACATCAGCCTGAACAAGTCGGCACACGGCAAGCTCTTGCTCCTGCCTGACCACGCTACCTCAATGAACTAAGACAGGGTGGTCGTGTTCGATTGATCGCCTGGGCGGGATTTGTCTACCGTAGACTTTTGGAATGTTCGCCCTAGACAACAGCACCACAAAGAATGGGCGTCCACTCCTGCTTCCGCTGCATCGCATAAGCTCCATTATGGAAACAGCCCGGCTTCTTAGATGAGGGGCCGGGCTGCTTCTTTTGCATCTGTTCGCTTGCATGGTCACGGAATGATTATTGTGACGCTGTTCAAGTTGAAAGAGCTGCGGGTTCTGGTAAAGTGGCGGGATGCGCTTCCCGATATATCGCTCCAATGATCCGCTGCGGCTGCGGACGGTCAAGCCATGCGCCGGTAAAGCTGCTGCTCGGTGAGCTGGGAAATATAACTTTCAAGTCGTATCTTTCGCGCCTGCGTTGCCAGCAGTGCAAAGGGCTTCCCGGCCCGGTCTGTCTCTGCGCCGGGCATCATTGCACATTCTGCGGCGGTAGTGCGCCGGACTGGGTGCTTGAAGTCGTGTTCGTCCTCTGGCGGCGCTGCGAGCTACGGCATGACATACGGCTTTGGCAGGATCGGTGCGGCCTCGCCGGTAAGCTCGCGCTGGTCATGGGCCGCTACCCTCTCGGCATAGTCGGCCTGACCGCAGGCCTGGCCCCGCAGATGGACGTGACGCTGGTCATCCGCCGGGCCGACGGCGGGACGCAGGAGGTGCCGCTGACCCTGCGGATCGACACGCCCATCGAAGTGGACTACTACCTCAACGGCGGCATCCTGCCGTATGTCCTGCGGCAGCTCCTGGAAGAGGACGCCGTCCGCCAGGCCGGGAACCTGCTCGACACCCTCCAGCCCCGCCCCGCCGCCACCGCCTAGACGATGCTAAAAGCCCCGCCCCTATTGATAGGGGCGGGGCTTTTCTTGCGGGCAACGCTCGTCAGGGTGATGGCCCTGGCGGGCCGGTTACAGGGGATTCGGCACAGGTGTCAAGGATTGAAACCAGCATTTCAGCCTTTACACTTTGCCGAAGAGGCCTGTATTTTCCCTTCTCAGCTCTTCTAGTTTGCTTCCAGACGTACCCGCAGGCAAATACTAGCTTGCCTGTCATACTGTATGGTATAATGACCACATGGCTAGATGCACAGCACCATCACAGGGTCATCGCACAGCGAGCGGGCGAGCGGCCTGCCCTGCATGCGGTGGCGGCTACGGCGGCTATAGTGGCTACGGGTCGACCTCGTACCCGTCCTATTCCCCGTCGGGGAGCAGCGGGGGCGGCCGGAGCAGCGTCGGCGGGTCCGGCAGCAGCGCAAAGCCGCGCTGGTCGCGAGCAGGTTCATCCGTGGTGTACACGCCTGCCGAGGTGCGGACGCTCACGCCGGTCCGTGAAAACGCCGAGAAGCGAGCCTCCCTGCCCGACCTTCGGGACGTCTTTCTTTGCCACGCGTGGGACGACCGGAAAGAGGCCGCCAAGGAGCTGCATGATCTGCTTGAGTCGCGCGGTGTCTCGGTCTGGTTTAGCGAGAAGGACGTCCTCCTTGGCACGTCATTGCTCCGCGAAATCGACAAGGGACTAGCGAAGTCGCGAGTCGGGATCGTGCTGGTAACCCCTGCGCTGCTGCGCCGCGTTCAAGCAGAGGGCATCGCCGACAAAGAGCTTTCGGCACTCCTAGCGCGTGACCTGCTCGTTCCCATCGTGCATGATACGACGTATGAAGCTCTCCGCGAAGTCAGCCCCCTGCTCGGCTCGCGAAGCGGCCTGAGCACTGCAAACGATTCGATGGCAAACATCGCGGCCAAGCTCGCCGAACTGGTCGCCCCCTAGCTCTATCGCCGGGGTGGGCGGGTTAGGTGAAAAACCAGACGTTCCTAATTGCATAATCGCCATTATGGAAAAACAGCCCGCCCCTAATTTGAGGCGGGCTGTTTCTTTCTCAATCGTGCATTTCAGTCTTTACAGTGTACCGCAAAAGGGGGAAGAGATAACTTTGCAGACGGTGGTTTGCATGGTTGCATCTGAAATGAGGCATGACACGCAAACCACGATGGGTTGGCGGATTGGGCGCTTGAAGTGGTAGCTGATCCTCATTGGCGCGGCGCTGGCTCTGAACAGCAAAAAGCCCGGCCTTCTGTGTGAGTGGCCGGGCTTCACTGCTTTAGGCGGCCCGGTCGTGTTCGTCCACTAAGTAGAGTGTCATAAGTTCTTGCGCTCAGGCTGTCGCCGCTTGCGGTGGCTTCCTGTGGGTCAACCGCTTGGCATCTTCGGGTGTGAAGCGGGCGAAGAAGCCGTGAATGGCATCTTGAACCGC
>JAABUO010007435.1_pt1 | contig 12499 bp, 4 predicted proteins | sample 5559291 | NCBI WGS metagenome assembly JAABUO01 (sample SAMN10711878, study PRJNA513372) | rock metagenome | isolation source: Antarctica rocks | place: Antarctica: Victoria Land, Finger Mt sud
TAAGCATTAACGATTATTATAATTACATTCATGATGCGATTCGACGATCGTATTATTTAATCTTTAAATAATAAATTTATTCTCGATCTGTTAGTACAACATTAGTACGATATTAAGATTAATATTAATGTTAAATATTTAAATTAAAAGAAGAAAGAAATAAAGAAAATCGTCGCAGATCTGAAGGCCGTTTATATTAAAAAGCTAAAAGATTAAAATAAGAGAGATCTTAATACGAAAGAGATGAAGCCGACATTAAATATAATAAAGTATAGAAAGAAAACAAACGATGCACGCAGCGTTGTAACGTTATCTTAGCTATTAGATTATTAAAGTCAGATTTAATAACTGAGACTGTTAGAAAGATCGAGATAAACGGTTAACGCACAGTCGATCTAAACAAGAACTCTTCATATTACAAGAATCTTAATAAACTCATTAAGAAAAGTTTAAAAATTTAATGATTAAACAATTTTCTTTAAAAACATTAAATGAACAAGAGCAGACGGCGTAACAAATTTTTAAGCTTTTTAATATGCTTCGTTATATGTTTCGTGATCTGATTAATAAGTATTTTAATTTCTGCTCGTTATTTATAAATTCTATCTTTGCTATTTATCACGCACATAACTACATTTTCGTTAGCAAAGAGATTAATCTTACAACAGTAATTTCTAAAAATTGAGCGAAAAGCGACATGAATGCACTTTTAACTAAGCACGAATGATCGATAAAAGCTCGTGAATATCTTTTAAAAAGAGAATAAAGATAATGATAAAAGTTTTAATATAATCGTTAAAGACTTTTAAATGATAAGAATAAGTTATATCATGCATCGTGCTTAATATGTGATTATTATAAAATCTTAGTTCACTGTTAACGTGAAGAATTAAGTTAAAAAACGAGCTCATCGAATTAACATCACACGAGAAACATTTTACTATTAACTGATTTGTCTTAAACATTCAGTGAAGAAGGCGATAATTCGCAAAGCAAAGATTAAAACATAATTCATATTTATGATCGCAGACGTGCGAAAGAACGAAGGATTAATTGCGAGCAATACGAAAATGTCGCTTTACATAAAGATTTAATGAATTATTTCGATTACTTTAAAAGCGAAAGCTCGCTGAGCTTACTAATGTTCTTAATTAACTGCAGAATAATAAATTAGCACATAAAACAGAATGAAAACAGAAGTCTCGATCATATCTTTATACAGCATGTAAAACTGAGTAAAGATAATAATCTTCTTATTCGACTTCTTCGTTAATTACAACTTAATCTGATCGAGCGATTTCTCTGCTTTCTTTTTCATGATATTCATATAGCTTTTAACGTTAATTAACGAGAAGAACGAGAAAATATTAAAATCTTAAGAAAAGTAATTCGAATGCTCATTCGAATTATTAATTATCGCTTTAGCAATCTGTATCTTAAAGTATTTATTTTTCTCTGACTTAAATGATATATTAACTTAGATCTTCTCTTTCTACGATATATAATTATTCGATTCATATGTTGTTTCTGTTTTCTTTTTAAACGTCTTCGTCGTTAACAGAATTAAGTTCTTAATCGTTCTTTTAAGCACTTTTTTATTAAATTTTTTACGTTGTACTCGACAGAATGCGACGTGTAGTTTAAGATCTTTTACTGTCGTATATAATTTTTCATAAATCACGTAAACGCGATTCTGTTTCATTCTTAAGAGATGATCGTGATACTTGAGTGAGAAAATAAATAATATTCTCGAGCATGCGATGTCTGCTAAACTGCGAACTAGCGCACGTAACTTTTTAATTATTCATCAGTAATGTGTTAAACTAACGTTATTATAACGTGAACTAGAATAAAACAAAACAGAATTCTTAATCATATTTCTGTTATAGCAGTTTATTATATGTTAGCATTAAAAGAATTTAATGATTTATTTTACGATGACAGGCATCTCGTTCTTAAGTAAACACAGCGCAGATCGTATGCTTCATGATAAGCTGTAAATTATGAAAATGCGACGCTTTCGAGTTCAGCGAATAGAATATTTACTAGTTTAATGATATTTTAACGATATTCTAATCTTTACAAGAATTAAAAGAGAGCATGTAAAGCTTTTTAAGGCTGAGTTCTATAATCGCACGTATTTCTTTCTTAAGTAAGAACAGTGTAAGTCGAATGCTTCATGATGAGCTGTAAATTATGAAAATGCAACGTTTTCGAGTTCGACGAATAGAATATTTACTAATTTAACAATATTTTAACGATATTTTAACGATACTTTAATCTTTACTAGAATTAAAAGAAAACATGTAAAGCTTTTTAAGACTGAGTTTTACGATCGCATGTTAAGTAAGAACAGAGAAAGTCGAATGCTTCATGATAATTAAGAATTATGAAAATGTAACGCTTTTTAATTCGGCGAATAGAATATTTACTAGTTTAACGATGTCATAATCTTTACTAGAATTATAAGAAGTCATATAAAGTTCTTTAAGAGCATGATCTCGCTTGTTTTCTTCAGCTTTTTTATCTCATTTCGTATATTGCGCTCGCTCTTTCGTGCAGACTAAATGTATAACATAATGAGAAGATTAATCACATCTGTCTTGCACTCTCATGCTCATTACATTTAATGACTCGCGATGAATAAATAAACTGAATAATGAAATATTAACAGGTTCTCGTAATAAAAAGATTGTATTAAATATTACTGTTTTCGTGTCTTATGACTTAACGTATTATATGCAGAGCACATCTGTTAAAAATCTTCGTCTCATAAAACTGAGCTCGTTTACAGAGTTTTTATTTTCTAGCTAAACTTCTAGAAACAATAATTAAATGTCTTAATTAATCTGCTTTTTTAATAACATTTAGTTAACATAGCTTTAACTTCAGAATTATTAACCGATCTTACTCATTTCTTACAACTTCTTTACAGCATCGTTAACTCATTTCTTGTATCTTTCGCTAGAACATGATTCAGTTTCTAGTATTTAAAGGTTTCTTCGTGACATTAAAAATCTAGTCTCATTAGCTTTTTCTCGTTATTAAGCAATCGATATCATCAGCTTTGGCTCAGATGAAAATAAGTAAAATCTTAATAAAAACGTTCATTAAAGCACAGTTAATTAATTTACATTAAGATGTCTTTAATCGTAGCTGAATTCTTAATGCAGTCATCACTGAGTTAATATGATTATTCTTTACGTAATGTGAGTAGCGATATCTATTAGAAAAGCTTTAAATGAGATAAATCGTAATTAAAGATCGTGTAAATCGTGATTCATCTTAAGATAACGAAAGTTAATTTACTTAATCTTAAGATACGATTCATCTTTAAGAACTTTAAAATGTAACTAAAATTTATTCTGATTAATATCATTACGAATCAGGCAGAATGACGAATATTAAATAAATAACGAATGATGACGCTTAAGATCTTAATTTTACGCGTCTTTAATGAACTTAAGCGTGTAAAAAGTAAGTTAATGAATATTCAGCTGCCTTCATTAATCGTTAAAAAGAAAGCTTTCATCGATAAAGTAAGTGTAATAACGTCGAAATTCTTCGATTCGCAGTTATTCGTTCCTTTTAAATTGCTCATTTTAAAGATAAAGGCTCACGAGTAACAAGTAATATTTAATACGAAAAAGATTATTAAGAAAAGTTTCGAGAAGCTTAGTTAACTCATTTATCTCGATTATTAAAGATTTCGAGCGATCATAATCGAACGCTTACGATTAGAAAAGAACGATCTGATCTGAACGAAGTGAATAAAAGCATTAACATTAGTCTTCGACGAAATGTTTAAAAAATTATTATTAAAAGCAGTCATTAGAACGATTTAAGAAAGATTCTTTTCATCATTTCACTCGAAGACTCGTGATGATATCTTAAAAATGAATATAAGATACGATAAGATACGAATCGTTCTAATCATAATGAATAATGTGATTTAATTTTATTAAAACTTTAAACATTCATTACGTTTACTCACATAATACTGAATCGCTGACTTCATATAGCTAGAAATGTCATTAAAAAGACGCGAAGAATTTTTGAAAATAATACGCATCTCGTTAAGAGCATCATTAATACGTCTTAAGATTAAGAGACACGATGCTCGTTCATGAATCTCTAATCGTTCGAGTGCTCATATGAGAACGTCTCGACGACGATGACCTGAATGAATACTTTAAAGAATGAATTAATGTTAATTATCGTGCTTAAATCACTGATACGAAATTAAATTAAAGAATAAATGATCTGTATAAATGTGAATTATTAAAAAACGATCTTAAGATATCATTTAGCGCATGATGATGATAAAGTAATTAATAAAATGACTTCGAATGAACTGAAATGTTTATTATTCGATCGCAAACATCGTGTTTTACTTAAATAAGAGCGCTTCGTAATTATAATAACGATAGAATCGTATTTTACGTGAGTAACGAAAATTATTCGTAAGCATGAGTCTGATCGAATATTCGATTAAGAAATTAAGATACTTATTAATATTAAGATCGAATTAACGTCATATAATATTAAATACGAAAAGTCATTCGTCGTCTTAAGTTTCTTTATTAAAACGAATTTAACCGCGATCACAAAGTGACGATCGAATAACTTAAAATTATATTAAAACTGTTAAGAGACAAGCTGTCGCACGCTTAGTTTTTATTAAAAACATTAATGTTTCGAGAATTAGACGATCTAACGAAACTCATAATCTGCTTAAAGAAAGAAGCATAACATAATGATGTAAAGTTAAGTCATTGTATCATTAACGTATTAACGGCTCTCGAGATTAAGTACAAGAAGTTAAAAAAGAGAAACGAACAGGCCGTAGAAATGAAATTCTGTGCTTAAGCGTTAACTGTAATAATGATCACTTTCATGATACGGTTTAATGATCGTATTATTTAATCTTTAAACGATAAATCTATTCTCGATTTATTAGTGCAGCATTAATTTAACATTAAGATTAATGTTAATGCGAAATATGTAAATTAAAGAAAGAAAGAAATGAATCATCGCGGATCTGAAGATAATTTATGTTAAAAAATTAAAGATTTAATACAAGCGAAAGATTAGTACGAGAGAAATAAAGTCGATATTAAATTTATTACAATACAGAAAAAAGACGAACGACGCACGCAGCGTCGTGACGCTACTTTAATTATTAAGATTACTAGAATTCGATTAAGTAATTAAAATCGTTAAAAAGATCGAAAAGAACGACTAACGCATCGTTGATTTAGATCAGAACTTTTCTTATCATTAAAACTTGAATACATTAGTTAAGGAAAGTTCGAAGATTCAGTAATTAATTTAATTTCTTCGAAAAAATCGTAAAGATGAGAGCGAGAAGTTAAATCGATTCATTATATTCTTAATATGTCTCGTAATGTGCTTCGTGATATGATTAATAAGTATTTTAATTCTTACTCGTTATTTACAAATTCTATCTTTGCTGTTTATTACGCACATAATTATATTTTCGTTAGCAAAGAGATTAATCTTATAATAATAATTTCTGAAGATTAAGCGAAAAGCGACATGAATGCATTTTCAACTAAGCACGAATGATTAACAAAAGCTCGTAAATATCTTTTAGAAAGAGAGCGAAAATGACGATAAAAGTTTTAATATAATCGTTAAAGGCTTTCAGATGATGAAAGTAAATTATATTATGCATCGTGCTCGATACGTAATGATTATGAAATCTCAGTTCACAGTGAACGTGAAGAATTAAACTAAGAAACGAGCGCATTAAATTAACATTAATCGAAAGACTTTTTATTATCGATTAATTTATCTCGATCATTTAATGAAGAAAGCGATAATTCGTAAAGCGAACATCAGAGCTCAGTTCATCGTCATGATCGCTGATGTGCGAAAGAATAAGAAACTAACAGCGAATAATACGAAATTAGCATTATACATAAAAGTTTAATAGATTATTTCGTAACAATTTATATTACGAAGTTTAAGATCACATATTAAACAAATGCTTATTTAAACAAGTATAAAGCTTACTGAATAGTAACTTACATGACTGAAACGCAGAAATCAGGCAAATACGTGAGATTATATGCTAATGATTTTATAATTCTTTTAAAGTAAACTTAATATGAAAGAAAATACATATATTAAATCGAGAAACATAAATAGAATTAAATGAATAAATTACATGTCGAGCTAGCGTTATTATAACGTGTACAATGTTAGAATGAAAACAGAATTCTTAATTATATATATAATAGCAGCCTGTTGTATGTTAATATTAAAAGAGATTATCGATTTGTTCTGTGATAACAGATATCTCGTTCTTAAGCAAATATAGCGTAAATCGAATACTTTATAAAAAGTAATACAGTGTAACATGTCGAGTGCGACGGATAAAATACGTGCTAGCTTAACGATTTAACGAATAGAATATTCGCTAGTTTAACGATATTATAATCTTTACTAGAATTAAAAGAGAGCATAAAAAGTTCTTCGATTATCAGTTATATGAACGTAAACATTCTGTTATTAAGTAAAGACGCAAGTTAAATGTTTCATGAAAATCTGAAAAATTTAAAAATGCGACTCGTCGAAATGCGACGAATAGAATACGTACTAGCTTAATAATTTAACGAATAAAATATCTGCTAGTTTAATCTTCACTACGTAAACATTAAACGATCGCGTCACGATATTTAAATTTAATTAATAAACTTCTTAATTATCATCGTCTTAATTATTCTTTAACCTGATCATGCTTAACATTCTTCTCACTGCGCTGTCTTTCTAGTCTTATTACATTTATTAAATGCAGATTAATACGTCGCTGACTGTTCATTCATTAAAATTCTTTTCTCGCTTTGTTTTAATAATTGCGTCTCTGTCATTACTGTTTTTAATCGAGCTATTTCTAGATTTATAAATCGTTTAACAGAGTACATTCTCGAATTAACGATGAATTAAACGAATCTCGAACTTAATTCATAACTGTTATCGTTGAATTCTGATTTTTACAATCAGAAACAGAGAAATTGAATAAAAATAATTATAATGAAAAGAATGCGACTGACAGATAAAGAATACGAGCAGCTGAGCGTTACAATAAAGCAAGCGATGAGGGTTGCAGATCTTTTAAGAAAAAATCTCAGCACTTAAGAGATTCGACTTCAGCTGCAGACGATATTACAGAACATTAAGATAAATCGTATAAGTTTTAATATATCACGACACTGATTTAAGCAAACATTATTAAGCATGACACGTCGCGTTAACTTTAATGTTAAGCGTCTTAGTGCAAGAAAAGCGTTAACAATACACTTATTAATTCTTGCGCCACGAGAAATCTCGATCGACATAGAAATTAATATTTCAGAAGTGACTCATTTAAATTCCTTTAATAAGAATACACTTTTTACGACGAAATCGCAGAGTACAAGTAGCTTTTTCTATTTAATCAGCGACATCGTGAAAGAAAACAAGAAGTTAAACGCTATTAAAGTCATGAATCTGAACTTTAATAAATGAAAGATAGTTTTAAAGAAGAACATTACTTATGATAATCTTCACGACGTTATTGTATATAACAGTAACAAAAACTTAATTAAGATAATCATCGAGCGATCGTGAAAAAAGACACTCGTAAAAATGCATGCACGAGATTAAAATCGTTTTTGTTTTAACATTAAGAAATTAAACTCAGATGAGATAATAACGATAATGATTCGAATACGAGACTTTATTAATATTCACTCGTGCAAATCTCATTACTGTTTCATTAACGAATTCAGTAAATATAATCTCGTCATTTACAGACTCGAATGAATAAGAAGATTTAAATCATACGAAAGTCGTTATCGAAATTATAAACGATATGATATTATTCATACAGTAAAAAAGATTATTACGAAGTCGAAAACGTAAATGTAATAATTTTATACTATCAGATAATTAAATTTATCAGCGAGTATAAAGCAAACGTCATAAGTTTAATAAGAAGAGCTGTCGTTTAATAACTTAATTACAGTAAAAATTTTAGAATCAGATTAATATTTTAATGAAATAAACAAGCGCGATCGCAAAGTTCGAAGTTAACTTTACTTAAAAGAAACGACTAATCTGCGATGAAGATTAAGTTACATCGTTTTTCTGAAAAGAAAAACATTATTCGCGTGCTTAATTTAATCGAAAAAGATCTTAAAAACGCTAACGTACGAACTTCTCTGAGACTGACTCGTATTATGAACTTAAAGAATTCGAAATTTCGCACTCAGATTCGCTTAAATCTTCGAAGAAGAAAACTTAATGAATATTCGAATAAAGAATGTTCGAATTATCTGAATATAATTCTTAATCTATACGAATTAAAAAGCTCAGCAGTAAGAATTAATAAGTTTCTGAGTCAGAAGCAGTTATATCTTCGTGCTTCTTTCTTCGTGAATACTGATCTTAAAGTCGTAAATTCGTACGCTTTAAATGTCGCGCTTCGAACGAGTCTTTACGATTTATTAATTAATTTAATTACAAGTGCTGACTACGTTTCGCGTATCGTTACGAAATTCGTAACGATGTCATTAAGATGTTTAATTCTCTTAAGAAATTCGAATATCTTTCTGAAATGAAAGCGAATTCTCGAATTATTACTTCACTGTTATCGCATTAAAAGCAAGATCTTTACTTCATAATCTTTAAGAAAAAAGAGCGTGTGTTTAACGAAGAGAAGAAAGACAATAATTCTCTCTGACGTCTGAAATTGAGATTTAACGATTAAAGAATGTACTTTAATATTATAACGAGTCACGAAGAACTGACTTAATCGTCTGAGATTCTGAGAGAGAGAGGCATTTTAGCGAACATGATGAGCTTAAGAAAAACCTCGAGCGTATTATCATTAATTATTAAAAGTTTAACAGAAGTTAAAGAATAAGCTAAATAAATATCATCGCAAAAAACTGACGTGCTTCTTATTCGCAATTATAAAACGATTCTGCTTGTGTCGCTTAATGAGTATTATAACTAATTAAGAAAAGCAAGTTAACAAGCATATTGCATCAGATTCTTTATTTTACTTCTTTATCATATTACATTTATCATGAAGATAACAGAAATCAGAACATTAATCATTTATTACAGTTTAATATTATCATTACGACTTACTTCACGAACTATTATTTTTAATAATTAATTATGATCGTCGATGTTATAAAGAAGAAGTTAATAAGAAGAAAAACGAATAAAGTATGACATGATCTGCAAGATTCGAAAGAAGAGACAGATAGTTTATGTTATCTTAACATTAAAGCTTTACGATATTCTGACAGTTAAATGCTTTATTTAATAACAGAATGTTAAATTAATTTAAATTAACTCAGATTATCGCAGTCTGCACGATATGTTAAATTAATTTAAATTAATTCAGATTATCGCAGTTTACACGATATGTTAAGTTAACACGAATCAGCGTTAAAATAAGTTAACTTTAACTAACTTAAATTATCGCAGTCTGCATGATATGTTAAATTAACGTGATTTAGCGCGATTCAGTCGTGAAAACACGAAATTAGCTTAATTAACATAATAATTTCGATTATAATTAATGATCGTTAACTCTGATCATAATAAAGCAGAGATTTGCAGTCTGTTATTGTTTCTTCATCGAATTCTGCAGGCTTTCTTATAAACATTCTTTTTACATTACAGTAATGAATAAATCTGAAGAAATAAATTCAGAACGTTTCTTAAATCATTAAAAGACAGATAAAACGAGAAACACACTAAAGATATTTTCACTCATAGTTCTTAATAAATACAAAGATGATAACTTTGGAGATTGTCGATCTAAAAATTAATAATATAAAAAATATACACATTCACGTTTAATGCGTTCGAAGAAGATGCTGAACTCATTTTGTTTACTTAAAAGCGTATTCGCACATTCGAGATAAACGAAGAAAATAATGATCTCATTCTGTCAGCTCGAAAGCGAAATCGAGCGTCGTTCTCGAAAGATTCGTTAAATTTTTTAAGTAAACTGAAACTTTTAATAAGTTGTTTCAAGACTCTGTTAATCTGACTTATTTCTTAAGAGATTTAATAATAAGACATACATAAAATAACACGGAAACGCTTAATGCATCGAGATTTCATAAGAGTGAATCTCTTAATCACGCGTCGAATCGTAACTTTATTCAGCATAAGAAAAAACATCATGCAATGATAATTATACACGAATTTAGCGTTAACGACGAGCTCGAAGACACGAATGAAAATCTTCGTCTTAAAGCAAACGAAGATAATCACGATCGTTACACAAAGAAGAAAACTAGAAAAGAGAACGCAAGCGACATCGAAGAGAATAAACTAGTATAAAATAATCTTTCTCGAGTTAACGCGCGAGATCATTTATCATTAAATAATCATTAAATGATTATAATCGTATGTATACTCATAATCAGAGTCGCGATGTTCTTAGAATTTTACGTTATATTAAATTCGAGACAGAATGATGTTATTAAAGTTAACTTTTCATGATCTGAGTCTCGAAAGATCATGCTTAATGATCTTATTAGAAAAATCTGACGAGTTTAAAGTCGTTTACTTAAAGAAATAAAATGAATTAAGCGCGAGTCTAGCTCTCATTCGAAAGAGTTTAAGAGACGTAAGATATTATTATTGCAAACAAAGTTATATTTCTGATCATGCATTAATGTCATCTGAGAAGTAAATGTATGATTGTATTAAAAATACACGTCATTAAATAATTTTTAAGATTAAAGAACTTATCGATAATTATTATAAATTCGTTAAAGCGTTAAACATGCGAGACTACGTAGTAAATCTTTTACACGAAAATAACTTTATTACTTCAGATATTATAAGAATACGTAGTATTCATAATACAAGACATAGTTAATTAATTATTAATTAAAGAAACAGCGTTTTTGCGTCGAAATCATATACGCGTCGATTAAACATTATTATTTCGCTACAGAGAGTAGTTTAAATCGTCATCATTTAACGAATATATACTTTAATTCACTGCGAATAAAGACAATGATCTTTATCATTATCGCGATATAACACTCGCTTCGAGAATACGAGACAGAAAAGAAATTAAATTTACTAAAATTCGAAGAATCTTCTGTTACACGTGCGTTTTGCTTTCGCTAAAATAAGAAAAGAATGTCTTTCTCATATCATTAACTTACTTTTTTTAAACGTTTACGAAAGATTTCTTAACGCGCTTAAAGTTAAGCATTTAAGTTAAAAAAGATAAATCTAAATTTTAACTTATCTTCGAAAGTAAGCTAAATAATAAGTAAGATTTAAGAACTCGATAAACCAGAGCACGATAAAGTCGCATGTTAATTCGTATCATCATAGAATAAACGACTTAATGAAACTTATGAACGATGACGAAACTTTAAGTATGTCAGTATTATCGTTATAGAAAGCAATTCTCGATTTCACGTTATTATCTTAATCTTTTACGTTAAGTTTTTTAATCGATCTGACTTCGAGAGCTTTAAGTTGCACGAAAAAGATAAGAAGTCTCATTTTCACGATGATGATTAAGTTACGACATTAAGTAACATATAAAATTTAAGAGTCGTTAACGAAAAGAAATCGATTAATTCTGTAATAAACGTTTCGAAGCGTAATTTATTTCTTAAAAAAAATTAATATATATTATATAAAGCGAACACTGATAAGAGCACTGTCTTTAATTACGAATTAAGTTATTCAGGGTTTTTTAATGCATATAAGATGAGACAGATAATTAATTTATGATACGATATAAAGAACGTTATGAAGAATAACATTCTGAATGATGAGAATGAATATCGAATTATGCTAAAGCGTGTGCGACGAACGAAGTTAATAACAGTGTTACAAAACGATTCTACTGAGTAACGATCTTTACAGTAAGTAATTATAATGTTTCTATTTAAGAATCAGCTTAACGATAAGCTGTTAATAAGCGAAGAGAATCTCATAAAACGCGATAAAAAGAATTATCATTTTAATTAAACATTCGAACATGACGAGAAACTTTACTTAAACAAATATAATATTAATTATGATTTAAATCGAGTTAATGCTTAATAAAGTAATTATGATTTTTATAATCACGATTTAATTATGATAAAATAATAAACAAGTAAACAGTATGTAAAGAAATAAGATGACAGGTTTTAAAAAGAAATCATGTAATACATAATATACGTTTACTGCGAAGATAATGATAATTAACTTAAATATATTAAAGATAAACATAATGTTTAAAACATAAATAATCTGTTAAAAGATAACGCGATACAAAGCATTTAACACAAAGATAAACTGTAAAATGAAAATGAGAAAAATTATATTTATTACTGAAGTTACTACAATGATGTTAATGTAATAAACGAAGTTAATGCGATAAATAATGTTAATGTAATAAACGATGTTAATGTAATAAACGATGTTAATGTAATAAACGATGTTAATG
>JAABUO010007436.1_pt1 | contig 12499 bp, 14 predicted proteins | sample 5559291 | NCBI WGS metagenome assembly JAABUO01 (sample SAMN10711878, study PRJNA513372) | rock metagenome | isolation source: Antarctica rocks | place: Antarctica: Victoria Land, Finger Mt sud
ATGTATGCTGTGACGCAGATAGAAAAGCGAATTCCTTATCAGGCGCTGCTGAGAAGGCGTCCCTCCTCTACTGCCTCATCCATGCCTGTCACCCCCTTGAAGACCCGCCCTGCCTGGGCAACTGTTGGACCCAAGCCACCCTCTGACACCTGGCAGGCTTCTGTGTCCCTTCAGAACAGCCCTGTCAAAGCAGTCCTGCCCCAGCACAGTCAGGCAGAAGAAGAGGAGGACTGGCCTGATCTGAGCCACCTCAAATGGGAGGGGGGCGCAACTGGGGTTGTCAGTGGCCGCCCAGATGTGTTTGCTAGGGTTGGAGCTTCCAGCCAAATGGGTGTCCGGACCACATACCCTAAAGGAGAAGCTGAAATGGACATGGATGTTATGGGGCCAATTGGTAATATTGCAGGGCGCAGTAAGCAGGGCAAGATGAGCAGTCACTTCGCTGACCAGAATCTGATGAAGCAGGGCAGCCTTCAGCAGCGGCCGCGTTGGGGAAGCCACAATGCCCTGCCCTCACGCCCTCACTCCAGGGCGGTTTCCAGCGGTCTTGCCAGCAGGAGGCAGAACCTGCAGTCAAGCCACCTGCTTCAGGCAACTCACCACTCAAGACTCAACTCAGCTGCCATTGATGAGCAGTCATGGCATCATTCAAGCAATCTGGCCATGACTCATCCCAGCAAGCCGTTGCATACCCACATCTCTCTGGACTCTTTGGTGAGTCATGCAGATGGGGCATCGCCAGCTCAGCCCTGGTCCAGGGGCACTTCAGAGCTGCACCTGTCTGTCCAGCAGCCTGCACGCTTCCACACCTCTCTGCATGATCTCATGGCTCAAGGGATCATCCACGATGATCAGACCCCCCCAGTGCCAGAACAAGCAGCTGCAAAATCCAGGCAACTGAGCCACAGCAGGTCTTCACAGATACAGCAAGGTTCTGCCGCCAGGTACGCCCGGCAGATCTCAGCTCCTCCACAGCGTCATGGATTGCATGCACCAGATGATTGGGAGTCGGCATCAGCCAAACAAGGTGAAGGAGAAGATGGCAGGGCTTCCACAGCAGGGCGCTCTATGCCTAGCTTTGCTTCCCCTACCAGGTCATCCGCAGCTAAGCAGCAGCAGCAGCGCAGCCTGCACAACACATCCTCAAGAAGCCGGCGGGTTGCAAGCTCCACTGCTCTTGCTGGTGCTGTGTCACCAGCTGTGGGCTCAAGTCAGGCTGGTGACCCATCTGCCCCCTTGATGTCCACCTTCAGGTCAGCAGCTTTTGCATTCAGCTTCATCCTCCAAGGTGCATGGCACCTGAAATGGGATGCTTGATGATCCTGGACGTTTTGTCTGCATCGACATATTGTCAACTTTCGGAGGAGGTTTGTCATAGCGGGTGCTGTTGTCAGCACAAGTCAGAGGCGCAAGCATGATGAGAATGACCCAACATCGGACAAGTATACATTTGAACAGACTTTGCGTTCAGACAGCACTTGTGCTGGCACTGGACATGTGGGCATTCAGCACGTGTGTGATGAACCCAAGTGTGTTCAACTAATGTCTCACATACACCTCAACCTTCATGGACATTTGGGTGTCCCAACCTGTTGAAGTAAAAGCCCAAACTAGTTGGCTGGGTTTGTAGTTTCTGCGCGCTGACCATCATCAAATCCAGTGACATACAGTGCGTTGAGAACCCTCTTGATCATGTTGCTGCATGTGTACACCTGGCAGTGTGGACTTCACCAGTATCTGCAACAGCCTGTCATCCAATTGCACATGCCCCACGACGGCCAGCATACCATTTGGCGTTCAGATGGTTCAAGACAGATTGATCTGCCAACAGGCTGCAACTAACAATTATCCTCTTTGCTGGCAGTGTCCTGCACCTACATTACGCTCAAGAGGATGCTGATGTGGCACAGGACTTGACAGCGCACCTGTGGTGCTGCACATGCTCAAACAGCAGTCCCTGACAAGTCTGTATCTATGCAGGCTGGCTGACCTAACTGCCCACAGTGATGAACGAGGCAGTGAAAGCCACAGTGACCCTGGACTTCCCAAGCAGCAGCCTGAGGCGCTTCACCAGCAGCAGGCACAGCAGCAGGAAGCCCACTGGCAGCAGGCGCAGCGTGCACAGCAAGCCCAGCCAGAGGGGGCCCACAGGCAGCAGCAGGCACAGCATGCACAGCAGCAACAGACACAGGTGGAGATGTCAGGAGCAGAACTGATGGCAGAGGCTCTAGGGCGGCTGTGTCAGGCTGCTACCCACTCCAACAAGCGCTCCAGAGCAGCTTCTCCTGCTGGCAGCTCCACCAGCCACACAAGTCATACCAGCCGCCATTCACACCAGCCTCCTATTGCTGCTGCTGCTGTTGTTCAGTCATCATTGACAACTGCTGTAGCCAGCGCCAACAGCAGCCCATCCAGAGCAGCGTCTCCTGCTGGCAGCTCCATCAGTCGGTCCAGCGTCAGCCGCATTGCACGCCATGCTCATGCTGCTGATGCTTGTTCACCGGTGGCTGCTGCTACGGTAAGCAGCAGACAGCATGAGGGTCCACCACATGTTTCTACAGACTCAGCAGACGCTGCATCCACCACTGGCAAACCTGCACAGGAACAGCCAGGTGGTCAGAGCTCACATGCTGTTCTAGGTGGGCATTCTGCACAGGCTCCATCAAGAGGCCGGGCAATACATACCATAGGCAGCAGTGGCCACAGCCCTGACAGTGAAGCCAGCAGTGGTCATGCAGAAGAGGAAGTGCGGGCAGGAGGTACAGCAGGCATGCTGGCTGCTTTGCAGAGACTGGATGCACAGCCTGGTGCACAGCACAGCAGCACAATGTCTGGCAGCGATCAGGCCGCAAGTGAGCAGGCCTCAGACGCACAGCCATTCCCCGCCTTGCTCAGCACTTCAATCTTGCAGACCGACACTGGGGACTTGCGACATCAAGGGCGCAATCAAGATGGGCCCGCAGCTGGGTCTGAGGATACCACAGCTGTGGCAAATACAGCTGCATATTCCTGGCCTGCTTCCACAGCTGCAGCAAATGACTCAGATGCTGAGAACAGATCACCGCCAGGCCCCAATACCAAAGCTGGTACTAGTCAGCAGGATGACTCATATACAGGTGCTGTGGCTGGTCCACAGACTGCATCCAGTAGTGGGAGTCCTGTCACTCCAGCAGCAGCCTTCAGCTTCAGATCCACAATGGGGCGGCTGCGAGGTCTGGATGCAGCTGAGCTGCAGTCACCAAACAGGAGCAAGTATGGGAGGAGTGAGAGCAGGGATCCTGGGGTCAGGATCAGGGATCATCCTGTTGGTCAGCCTCACATTTGCAAAATAGTTCTTGCATTCACATGTATTCTGCCAGTCTAAATATAGTGGTCATTGTGAGCTAGAGCGTGTTTCCTTTGCAAAAGTAGCTTGTAATTGGAGTCGGTGGTTGTGATAGCGCAGAACATGGGCGCTGTCCATGCCAATCAAACACTGCTATCAGTCTTGGATGGGACATCACCAACACTGGCTTGTATAGAAAACACCTCAAGCTTGTGCAGTGGTTAACACCGACAGCCCTGCCCAAAGAGGTTGAATCACAGACTCATGGTAAATGCTTGGCACTGTCCAATAGCAACAGCTCACATTGGCTAATGCGGGTCATGAAGTTGCATCAGTTTCAGGGCTTTGTGGAGTTGCAGGCAGCGTGCTGCTCGAAGCAGCCCCAGCTGTTGGCAGCATGACAGGGGCTGACTTGCTGGCAGCCCTTAGCAAGGGCAGCGAGATGAGGAAGGCTTGGGAGGGGGGGTCAGGGGGGTCAAACAGGCTGGTGCAGTGCTTTGTGAATGAGGGGCAGGCTTGCATTGCCTATGGCCATGGCTGGCTGCGCAAGGCTGTGCAATATCCGCTGGACAGGTCAGAACACAGGCTGTTCAAAGCGAGCATGTTAATGTCATGTCAGGCTTACAAGAGCAGTTATTGCAGCTTTGACTGGCACATGTCAAGTCAAATCATGCATAGAAAGATGTTGTTGCCTCACAGCCTGATGTTATAGCTCAAGCTGGAGAGTGCTGCAGTCTTAGACAGTAAATTCAGTATCTGTACTGTTGAAAGCTGCAGTCTGGGATAGTAAGTCTAGATCTGTGCTGCAGAGTACATGTACCAGTCACAGCATGGCGTCCTTCTCAAGCAGTGACTGTGGACACAACTAAAGGCGCCATGGATCTGGAGCCAGTCACAGAAGCTGACTACACCATTTGGGTGCTGGGTCTGAATGCTGCATTGACAGTTGCCCAGAATCCTCAGACGCTGGCAGAGGTGCCAGTGGCACAGATGCTGTGGCACCCTGACCTGTTTGTCATGAGCACCTGAGCAGCAAGCTGATATTTGCTGCCACGCGTTGCCTCAGGCATCGGAACACACTTGATGCCTGTTGCTAGTTGAGTTCGCACACCAATGCCTGAAAGTGCACACGGTGCACAACAATGCTTAAATGCGCAAGTGGTCCACAACCATGTGTTGCTTCTGATACCAATCTGTTGTTAACTACTGTGCTCTGCCATTCACAATCATGAGTCTGTAGCTGCTATGAATCTTTCACGTAAATGCATCCATGTTTGGATGGCTGACAACCATCACCAAGTCACCTCATGACTCAGTCACATGTTGACTGCCAGAGGCTGGTTTGACCCTTATCAGCTGCACTACAACGTAGTCACAATGCTGAAGCAGAGCAGCAGCAACTGACCAACTACAATGCAAAGTCTGACCTAGGGTCGTGGTGAACAAGACTGTGTCATTACATGTCAAAGGAATTTTTGTGTTGGGCATACAGCTTGTTGCGGTTTGACGAGGTATCAGCAAAGCAGTCTCGTCCTGACTTGTTCACGCTGTGGCCAGCAAAGGCATTGTTGCAGGTGTAACACAAAATAACACATATGTTTCATGTATAGCTGACCAGACATTCCAACTTGATACAGGCTACTGTTCGCTACTTGATCAATGCTACATTATACAAAGCAACAGACGAACAGAAATGCAGAGTATAAGCTAGCATTGCAGCCAGCACAGGCATTGTAAAGGCCACTATGCTTTTGAGACAGTGAGCACAGTGTCTGCTACATCTGCTGCTTGCAATGTCTGAGACAAGTCTGTCAGCTCTTTCCTTGGGTAGCTTGTGGTCAGCTTGTAGTTACCGCCTTGAGAAGAAGATGCATCTATGAACCTGTAGACCAAGTAGACATACTGTTCAGGCTGTGTGTGCGGTCTGTTGTGCATGCCGAATGCAAGTTGTGAAATCAAAGGGCTGTGCAATGCTGACTATGCAATGTCTGCAATGCAAACACCCAAGGAACTCCTTTGTGCAGCCATTTAGATGAATTCGACATCTGTTCTTGAGCATGACTCACTTTTTGACATCTTGTACCGTCTGCGTCAAGTTGAAGCGGCCAGTCAGCTTGCTTCCATCTGCCAATCGTATCTGCAGTGTGGTGGCGGGCTGGGACTCATTGATGCCTGTTGAAGCCTGCTTGGCAGGAGCAGCTTGGCTGGATGATGGCGCAGAACCTCCGCCTGACCCTGTGATACGCCCGTGCACATCAGCACATTTGAACATCTGATGGCAGACTACATGTGACATGTAAGCATGGACCATTGTTGCAGCTTTGCAGAGGTGTATTGCATGCAATGCCTTGCAGCACCTTAGTGCAAAGAAAGTTTGTCGCTTGTCTATGCAGTGCAACATGAGAGGGAGTTATTATTCACAGAAAGATGCAAAATATGTCAGCTGGTTGAGTGCCTGACCTGACAGAGTGTGGCCTGTCCCTTGAAAGGTGGACGAGGCTTTGTCATACTTCTCACAGGCTGCTTTGAGGGCATTCAGGTTGGCACCAACTATTTCTTCCACCTTTTGACCACCACTGTATACGTGAAAGGTCGGCATTGCGCGCACCTGACACTGCTGCGCAACATCCTGCATGAGCTTGATGAGCTTAATGGCTTTCACAGGGGACAAGCCCTCAAAGCTGCAAGTGGAGAGGCTTTGATCAGCATCACTTCTTTTCCGTTCAGGTCCAGTGTCAAAGAGCAACCATTGCTGTCAGGATGCTTGCTGCTTACCGAATTCTTGTCCACATCCACCTTAAGGAAAATCACATTGGGGTATGTGGTGCTTAGCTGTTCAAAGTGGGGAGCAACCATCTTGCAGGGACCGCACCACGCAGCAGTAAAGTCCACCAGGATCTGTGCGAGACTAACAAAACCATTGCATACTTTGTGCATTATATCGACAGAATGCTGGGTGATGAGCTGGCACAGCTCGTACCGCTTTGCGTGCTGATTTGGCCTCAGCATGCCGCTTGTCCCAGTCTCCTGCACTTGTGATTTCAACAACTCTGCCACCCACCATCGTCAGGCTCTTTGGTGAAAGCAACGATGCACTCTAGATGCTCATGAAACGACTGAAAGGCCCGAGAGCGAAATAGCGAATACAGATGCTCATGAAGCTGGCCTAGTGGGGAGTTCCGAGTTTACTAATGTGAAGGAAGCTCAAACCCTACGAAACCCTCGTTTATCCCCGGTCTGCAGTAGCGGTGCTACAGTTTACGAGCGTTGCGCAGCAGCAGGCGAGGTCCTCCAGGCATATTCGATGCTAGGGCCGAGCACTATCTCCAGCTCTCAAGCCATGCTGAAGTCCCCTACCCGGGTCACGGGCTCTACGCACAGCTGTTTTCTGTCTGGCAACAGCTTGCGTATGGCCAGTCACCAGTGCTCCGTGTCCAATGCTAACAAACAGGTACCCAGCGCATGATCACCGCACCACGGCATAGTTGAGCTCACTGACAACCTTAGAAAGTGCTTCGGCTTCAACTGATCTGTAAACCAGGCTGTTCCTCAGTACAGGGCTTATCTGCAGCTTTCTTTGCGCGCTCAGGTGGTGTCAATGTCTCGGTATCGAGGCCCACGCCTCAGGATAGTCCGGAGGCTAGGTGAGCTACCAGGACTGACACAGAAAACTCCACAGAAGCAGGCACCTCCTGGACAGCACGGGGCAACAACAAAAAAGCCAACGCAGTATGGAGTTCGACTTATGGAGAAACAGAAGCTTAGATACAACTATGGTGTGACTGAGCATCAGCTAATCAACTATGTCAAGAAAGCAAGGTACGCTGCAATAGACTCCAGCAGCCAGCAGCCATGCTTGAGCTGGGATGGTCAACGTGCTGTGCGACTCTGCTGATGTTGGCTGCGCATTCATTGCACAAAGGCTCTCTACCCTTTAGCTTTACTTACGGTTGATGACCAGCACAGCATCTTGGGTATGTCACAGCCGCTGACAGTGCAAGCTTGCACTGCACATGTCTACATAGCTGCTAGCAACACACACCAAGTCACAAAATTCTTGTGAAGTCAACAGACGCAGAGGTGGCAGCAGCTGCTAGAAAGTACATACATCGTGATTGATGGATTGACTGTCACCTCACTTGCTCTTGCATATGTTGGACATAGGTTGAAACTGTAACATTTGCCTGACACAGGAGGATGAAAGGGTCAACTGGCGAGATATTGCTACAGCTATTGGAGATGCGGCTAGACAGCATTGTCTTCAGACTTGGCCTAGCGCCAACTATGTCTGCAGCCAGGCAAATTGTGTGCCATGGACATATCACAGTCAACGGCAGGTGTGTATGTGCATTATGCGTGGTTACCCTGCATAGTTGCATGTGCAATGTATTGACCTTGACGTGTTTGGCTTACAGACCACGCCATGCTTGGTTAACCAGCATTTGAAGCAAGCTGATGCCAAGCGTGACCTGCTGCCTATTGTATACAATCACGCTTTTTCTGCAAATCTGCTGCAATGGGCACAGGGCATAGGACATACACATCAGAGCTGGCTAGCATGCACAATAAATGCATGTGCCCTCATTGTTGAACTGTGCTTTGCTCATACAGGCGCGTAGACATTCCCAGCTACTCATGCAAACCTGGCGAGTCTGTTGGGGTTCACTCTCACAAGCAAAGCAAGGCTCTTGTAGCGTCATGGGCAGACACCAGCAGTAGACCCACACCCAGCCATCTGTCAAAGGGACAGGAGAATGGAGATGCTCAGATCACTTCCATAGTCAATAGATCTGATGTCGCACTGACAATCAACGAGCTTCTCATCATTGAGTACTACTCACGTAAGGTTTAGCATGCACTAAGGCTACCGCATTTTAGGTTGAAATATGTTTTGGGCATCATTTGCAGCTTATAAGTGTGCTAGGTGAACACAAACCTGGCGGACACATGTTCAGCTGCTTCCTGCAATTGCTGACAGCACAGACAACTGTACATCAGTATCTGCAGTTCATGTGCAGCCAGCTGATTGTTCAATTTTGTAGCTGTGACATTGACTTTTTGGTATTTTTATTGAATGTTCACGTGTACGCTGCTTTACTGTGCTTTCAGTCCGTGCAACACAATTCCACCTTTGCTTGATCAATGTAAGCAATGCTTTGGCAAGTGGTGAGGAGAATCCTGCACCTCTTTGGCCTGCCATTGGGGAACCCAACAGTAAGACTTTGCATCTGTCCAGGGAACACTTAGGTTTCCTAGTACTGCTGCGATCACTGTTCTGCAAGAATGCGTTTAACCCCAGGTAAAGCAAGCACAGTTGCACTGGTGACCTACCTACAATTTTGTGCGCATTCAGTATTGCAAGATGTGCGCATTCAGTATTGCATGTGCCGTGAAGAAGAAGGATTTTACAAGATTCTGCCAGCCAACGTGACGTGACCCAGTATGGCATGTGCCATGACGTGACCCTCTGACACTCTGATAATGCCGTAATATGTAGGGCATTTTTACAAAGAGGCTGTTTGGCGTACAGTAGGGCGCCTCGAGCTCGCACACTCTTGCATCAGAGACGTGCCATCGAGACTAGTCAGACACACACTAGGAAACCAGGAGAAAGATGGAGAACGGCAACACCTATGACTATGACTTGGTGACTATTGGCGCTGGCAGCGGCGGCACAAGAGCATCGCGGTTTTCCGCGCAACATTACGGAGCCAAGGTCGCGATTGTCGAGTTGCCTTTCAGGCAAATCGCCGATGATGACCATGGAGGGGCCGGTGGCACGTGAGTGAATGCATTGCATTGTGTGCCGGCACACTTCGTGGCTGACGTGCCGGCAATTTTGTCGACGATCTTCCAAACTGTTACGTTGACCTACAGGTGTGTCATCAGAGGCTGTGTGCCAAAGAAGCTTCTGGTCTACGGGTGAGCGTTTCTTTGAGATGTTGACACTCACCGCTTCCAATGGCATCACATTGCAATCCTTTCTGCCCGACCGTGTGAGTCTAAGTACAACTTGCTGCACTGCAGAGCCCAATTTTCAGAAGAATTCCGAGATTCAACGGCTTTTGGTTGGGAGAACGGTCACCAGCACAACTTCGATTGGAAGATGCTCATAGCGAAGAAGGTGATGCTAAATAGACAGTGACACCTTCGCGCTGTCTGGATTGACACTGTGACGTCAGAGCTGACAGTCCTTGCATATAGAGACTGTCATTAGACTTGTGATTCTGTGTTGCAAACAAATTCTGTCTGTGTCATTGTAGGCTAAGGAGATTACACGATTGAACAATGTATACAACAAGCTGCTCAAGGATGCTGGCTGCGAACGCGTTGGTAAGCAATTACAATACTCAAGCCTGCGCGTCTACTTCTGCTGCAACTGCATATAATGCAAAACTTTGAAGATGTATGACTGTAGATGAAGCAGTGCATGCTGTATCATGGCATGCAGTTCATGCACTGTTCTGCTTGCAGAGGGCAAAGCCAGACTGGTAGACAGGCACACTGTAGAGGTCACATTGCCAGATGGAGGCAAGAGACGCTTGACCACCAAGAACATCTTGTTAGCGCAAGGAGGCAAGCCAATCAAGGCAGATGTTCCTGGAAAGGTAAATGTGCAGCTTGACTGTCATGAACACCATGCATTGCTGCAATCTGTGGCAATTGCATCATGTGTTTACATGCCACTCTAAGTCTGAACTGAAACAGCATTCATGGTATCTAAAATTTAGTTAGTTGCAGTGCATCAGCGTGCTGTGTCTGCTCTTGCTTTCTGTGTGGGCCAGGCTCCTGCTACAGCCATACATCAGGCATGTGGCAAGAAAGCTGGTGTGCAATTGCAGTGGCCCCTTGCTGTTGATCAGCAAGGGCTTTGGTCAACCTTTTACATTCTCATGAGACCATTGCCAATGCTCTCATAGCTGTTGTGTTAGGCCGTGCTGTTTGGCAAATGCTGCATACATTATATACCCAGCCATTCATGTGACTGTCACTGTTGAAACCTAATGTCATCAGTTGCTGACTGGATACGTCTTTTGGTATGCAGGAGCATGCAATCACATCCAATGAGGCCTTGTCCATGCCTGACTTGCCCAAGGGCCCTGTTGTGGTGGTGGGAGCTGGCTACATCTCCCTGGAGTTCTCCGGTATCTACAATGGCATGGGCAAAGATGTCCACCTGTTCTACAGGAAGTCCTTGCCGCTAGTTGGGTACGCTATCAACACATCTCTCCCTGTAATTCTTCACCTGGCTATGTGCTGTGGCACTGAATTGAATGCATTTCTAGGACTCTATTCTACCATGTCGCACTTGTGCCAAACGTGTCAGAGCATTGCTGACATTGGTGCAGGCTGTGACTGTGCTGTGTCTATCGCAGCTTGCTGCTCCATACGCGACATGCATCATTGCCCTTGTCGTTTTGTACATGGACTACACTCACCATGCTGAAAGCTAATTTAGTCTTTGTTACTTGACATCAAACAATAGCAGTTGAGCCTCCTTGGGTTGTACCAAAGCTGACTGTGATGTGGCTGCTGCAGATTTGATGAGGAATGCAGAGCGCAGGTTGCTGAGAACATGCAAAAGCGCGGAGTCCACATCTACAGCGAGCACCAGCCCATCAAGTAAGCCAATCAGCTGCATTCAAGCAGGTCCGCAATGCTCACATGTTAACCTTTGTATTCCACCCTGTCCTGTTGTCAAGGGCTGCATTTGCATCAAGCGACGCAGATGGTGAGGCAGATGCACTTCAGCTACATAAGTTGCATGCAAATTTGGAGACTATTGTTTGATACGGCTATCTTCTTGCTTGCATTCTTTACACATCCTGCTGCTACTTGTATTGTGCTGCCAGGTATACCCCAACAGATGGCAACAAGCTTGATTTTTCAGCTGGGACATGAATCTAAGTGCGGGGCACACGTTGATAGCTCTACTGGAGGCAGTAAGTAAATTTGTGCCCATGAACTGCTTGTGATATGCAGGCTGGAGAAGAAGGAGGACGGCAGCATAGATTTCTTCTATAAGGGCCCAGATGGGCAGACCAAGAGCATGAATGCGGGCTTGGTACTCTTTGGCACCGGCAGGAAACCCATCGTCCACGACATGGGCCTGGAGGTATTGTTCTGGCATGCCTGATCCTCACTTTACCACGTGCTTGGTCAACTGGAGTCAACCAGTCATGTGTCACCTGGCAGGGCACTGGTGCACCTCTGCAGCTTTGCAGCAGTTGTATATGCCTCCAGACGCAGACCTTAGTGTGTCAGGCACAGGATTGCTCACTTCTTGCTTACATGTTGATATTGCCTCTCTCTGCCACAGGTCTTTGTGCTCACCTTCTGCTAGCCTCCATTGTAGAATCATGCAAGTACCGGTTTTCATGTGGTTGGACGCCCTTGCAGGATGTGGGTGTGGGTCTCGATAAGGACAGTGCCATCAAGGTAGACCCATACTCCAGGACAACTGTGGACAACATCTGGTCTGTGGGGGATGTCACCAACCGGATGCCCCTCACCCCGGCTGCTATTATGGAGGGCATGGCCTTTGCTGCCACCTGCTTTGGCAACAAGCCCACCACCCCAATCTTTGACAAGGTACGCTTCATCTCCACTCACTGTGCGGCTGTGCACGGCCATTGCGCACTGCCGTCCCTGACTGCTTGGTTGACTGATGGAAGGTGCAAGAGACAGGAAGTGAGGTGCATTTGGCTTGCCATTCAGGGCACCTCTGCCTGACATTGCATCTTGACCTGAAGGCGTAGATGGCGCAAGTTCAATGGCAGCATGCTTGCAAGCAAAATAGAACCTTCAACCAGTGTTGTCGTGAGCTGAGACTCATGTCAAGGCAGGTATACGCCTCATGTTGTCAGGCTATGTAAAATGGATCGGATGTGTTTTGCAATTGTAGCTGTCAGTGTCAGCATTACAAGTCTGTTTGTGCACGTGCTGGCGAAGCATGTTCATCCAGCAACCACTGACTATGTTGTTTGTGCGTGCAGATTGCATCAGCAGTCTTCATCAAGCCGCCCTTGGCAACCTGCGGGCTGACAGAGCAGCAGGCACAGGCGCGCCTCACAGGAGACATTGACATCTTTGTCAGCAAGTTCAAGCCCATGAAGAACACCCTGTCTGGGCGAGATGAGAAGACATTCATGAAGATCATTGTCAAGGTGGACA
>JAABUO010007437.1_pt1 | contig 12498 bp, 8 predicted proteins | sample 5559291 | NCBI WGS metagenome assembly JAABUO01 (sample SAMN10711878, study PRJNA513372) | rock metagenome | isolation source: Antarctica rocks | place: Antarctica: Victoria Land, Finger Mt sud
GGTGGTGCGCGCGTTCGGGTGGATGTGGAGCATGCGTCACCCCTGTCCTGGTGCAGCGGTCAGGCGTTTGAACCGCCAAGCCTGCTCCACAATAGCCAGTCGAACCGGGTCCCAGCAATGTTCCGCAACCAGACAGTTAGGAAGCATGATGCCTCGCCCCATGACACGCCGCCTCGGCCTCTCGCTCGCCACCGCTTTGTCCGCACTTGCCGCCGCCGCGATGCCCTGGGCTCCCGCGCGTGCGGCCAGCACCGGCGACGTCGCTGTCGGCGACCCGCTGGCGCTCACCTTCTTCCTTCCGCTGAAGGACCAGCCCGGCGCCGAGGCCGCCGCGATCGCCCTGCAGACGCCGGGCGACCCGGCCTATCACCGCTTCCTCTCGGTGCCGGACTTCGTCGGCCGCCACGCCGCCTCGGACGCCGACATCGCCAGCCTCAGCGCGATCCTGCGCGCCATGGGCTTCACCGTGGGGCTCGTCTATCCCAACCACCTGGCGATCGAGGCGACCGCGCCCGCGGGCACCGCGGCGCAGGTGCTGGGCCTGTCGCTGCACACCTACACCGTGGGCGGGCGCACCGGCATCGCGTCGAGCACGCCGGTGCGCCTGCCGGCCCGGCTCGCCGGCCTGGTCCGCGGCGTCGGCGGCATCGACACCGTGACCCACGCCAGCCCGCGCCACCGCACCGCGGCCTTCGCCGGCGCCCAGCCCCGGGCCGGGACGTCGCTCGCGGGCGGCACGCCGGGCGCCTACCTGCCGGCGGACTTCGAGCGGTTCTACGACGTCCTGCCGATCATCGCGCGCGGCGTCAGCGGCCGCGGCACCACGATCGGCATCGTTACGCTCAACGACTTCAACCCCGCCGACGCGTACTCGTTCTGGAGCCAGATCGGCCTCGCCGTGGCGCCCGACCGCATCACCAAGGTCGACGTGGACGGCGGCGTGGAGGCGCCCGGCAACAACGCCAACGGGGAGGGCGAGACCGACCTCGACGTCGAGGAGTCCGGCGCCATCGCGCCCGACGCCAACGTGCGCGTCTACATCGCGCCCAACGTCACCAACGCCAACTTCGTCAACGGCTTCGAGGCGGCGGCGTCGGAGAACGTCGCCGACACGGTGTCCACCAGCTGGGGGCAGCCGGAGCTGGACTTCTTCTACAACTTCGCGGCGCAGGTCCCCGGCACCGCCTTCCAGCTGCAGGCGTTCCACGACGTGTTCCTGGAGATGGCGCTGCAGGGCCAGACGCTCTACGCCGCCAGCGGCGACTCCGGCTCGTTCGACACGGTGCGCGGCTGCCCGTTCTACGGGGTGCCCACCGCCGCCGCGCCGGTCTGCAACGCGCCGTACAGCGTCGACCATCCGGCCAGCGACCCGCTGGTCACCGCGGCCGGCGGCACCACGCTGCCGTTCAGCGTGACGCTGCGCGACGGCATCGTGCTCTCGGTGGCGCAGGAGCAGGCCTGGAGCTGGGACTACATCTCCGGCGAGGCGGCCGCCCAGGGCATGTCGGCCGCGATCGGCGGCGCCGACGTGTTCTCGGTCGGCGACGGCGGCGGCGTCAGCTCGTACTGGACGCAGCCCTGGTACCAGTTCCGCGTGCCCGGCATCACCCTGACCAAGCCCGGGCAGCTGTTCGAGGCGAACTTCGGCGCCGGGCCGCAGGTGCAGCAGTACCTGGCGCCGCTGTTCCCGGGCCGCAACATGCCCGACCTGTCGGCCAACGCCGATCCGGAGACCGGCTACGCCACCATCTCCGAAGGCGCGGTCGTCGACGGCTTCGGCGGCACCAGCTTCGTGGCGCCACAGCTCAACGGCGTCACCTCGCTGTTCGTGCAGGCGCTCGGCGGGCGGGTGGGGCAGATCAACCCCGCGATCTACCGCCTCGGCAGCGCCGCCAGCACCGACATCCGGGCGGGCGACAACTGGGGCTACGCGGCGGGCGCGGGCTACGACAACGCCGTGGGCGTGGGCGTGCTCGACGCGAGCCGGCTGCTGTCGGGGCTGCTGACGCTGCAGGCGGCGGGCCCGGCCGGCCAGTGATGCCAACGGCTCTCGGATACGACCGGTGAAGCAAGCGAGGTTGAGGCTCTGCCTCAAACTCCGCCAAAGGCGAGCCTTTGGAATCCAGTTGCTTCAGGAATGGGTTTCCAAAGGCCTCCATGCTTGGAAGAGGGGGCCTTTGGCGGGTCCGGGCGTAGCTGCCAAAGGGTCCGGCGACCCGCTTGGGTCGTTGGAATGGCAGCGAAGGGAGAGCCCGGCCCTGCCTGCTTCCTGGCTGCCTCGCCGCGGGCCTGGTCCAGGCTGATCCGGTCGGGCTTGCGCGCATGCCGCCTTGCTGCCAGGCCACGCCTGGTCTGCGATGCGCGGCGACGCTGCCTACGCAGCGCCCGGAGGAAGCGCCCGCCATGTCCGACACGGCCGCCGGCTGGACCTCGGCCAGAACCGCTGCCCTGCTGCGCCGGCCGGCGGCGGGGTCGGCCGTCGCCGCCGCGATGCTGGCCTCCGCCCTGCTGGCCACCGCCTGGAACATCCGCGCCGGCGCGTCCGGCACGGCGCTGGTGCGGCGCGCCACCGCGCTCGCGGACCGGGCCGAGTCCGTGCTGTCCGCCGCCAAGGACCTGGAGACCGGCGAGCGCGGCTTCCTGCTGACCGGCGAGGAGACGTTCCTCGAACCCTACCGCGTCGGCGAGGCCAGGCTGGCCGAGCACTTCGCGTCCGAGGCCGCCGACGCCGCCACCGGTGGCGCTCCCGACAATGGCCCTGCCGCGGCTGCTCCCGCCGAGGCCGGGCGCGCCGTCTCCGCACTGCGCCGCCTCGTGGAAGCCAAGCGTGCGGTCGCGGCCCGCGCCATCGCCGTCCGACGCGCCGAGGGCCTCGATGCGGCGATGGCGTTCGTCCGCTCCGGCGCGGACAAGTCGAGCATGGACGCGATCCGCGTCGAGGTCGCAGCCATCCGCCAGCACCTCGCGGCCCGCATCGGCGCGCGCGAGCGGCGCGGCCGGACCCGCGAGGTCGTGCTGACCGTGCTGTCCCTGGGGCTGGCGATGACGGCCTGCGCCTGGTTCGTGGCGCTTGCGGTGCTGCGCCGGCGACGCGAGCAGGCGAGCAACGCCCTGCTCGGCGGCGTGCTGGACAACGCGCCGATCGGGCTGGGCTTCCTGGACCGCGCGCTGCGGGTGCGCCACCTCAACAAGGCGCTCGCCGCGATGGGCGAGCGCCGCTTCGGCGCCGACATCGGCCTGGAGCTGTGGGAGGTCCTGCCGCAGCTGCGCCGCCAGATCGAGCCGCAGCTGCGCGCCGTGGTGGACGAGGGGCGCTCCATCCGCAACGTCGAGGCAGAGATCGCCCCGTCCGGCGAGCCAGGGCTGGCCCGCATCTGCCTGATGAGCTTCTACCCGCTGCGCGCCGCCGACGCCGCGCGCACGATCGAGGGCGCCGGCATGGTGGTCGCCGACATCACCGAGCGCCGCCAGGCCGAGCTCGCCGTGGCCGCCGCCCGCGACGCCGCCGAGGACGCCAACCGCGCCAAGAGCACGTTCATCGCCAACATGAGCCACGAGCTGCGCACCCCGCTGTCCGCGATCATCGGCTACAGCGAGATGCTGCAGGAGGAGATCGAGGACAGCGGCGACCCGGCCAACATCGCGCCGGACATGCGCAAGATCGAGGGCAACGCCCGCCACCTGCTCGGCCTGATCAACGACGTGCTCGATCTTTCCAAGGTCGAGAGCGGCAAGATGGAGGTGTACGCGGAGGAGTTCGACGTGGCCGCGATGGTGCGCGACGTGGCGTCGACCGTGGCGGGGCTGGTGGGCAAGAAAGGCAACACCCTGTCGCTGGCGCTCGCCGACGACCTCGGCGCGATGCACTCCGACATCACCAAGATCCGCCAGATCCTGCTCAACCTGCTGAGCAACGCCGCGAAGTTCACCGAGGGCGGCACGATCACCCTCTCCGCCACCCGCGTCGCGGCCGCCGGCGGCCCCGATGCGAACGGCCCCGATGCGAACGGCGAAGGCAGCGTGGCGTTCGCCGTGCGCGACGCCGGCATCGGCATGACCGCCGAGCAGCTCGCAAAACTGTTCCAGCGCTTCCAGCAGGCCGACGCGTCGACCACGCGCAGGTTCGGCGGCACCGGCCTCGGCCTGTCGATCACCCAGGCGTTCAGCACCATGCTCGGCGGCGCCGTCGCGGTGGCGAGCATGCCGGGGCAGGGCAGCACCTTCACCGTCACCCTGCCGGCCCGCTTCGTGCCGCCGCCCGAGCCGCAGGAGGCCGCGCAGGACGATGCCGGCAGCGAGGGGGCGGGGGGCGTGGACGGCGCGCGCGGGGTCGTGCTGGTGATCGACGACGATCCGGCGCAGCTGGAGCTGACGGCGCGCTTCCTGGAGCGCGAGGGGTTCGCCGCCCGCATCGCGCCGGACGGGCGCACCGGCCTGGCGCTCGCCCGCAGCCTGCGCCCGCGCGCGATCCTGCTCGACGTCGCCATGCCCGGGATGGATGGCTGGTCGGTGCTGGCCAGGCTCAAGGCCGACCCCGCGCTCGCCGCGATCCCCGTGGTCATGGTCACCTTCCTCGCCGAGCGCGGCCTCGCCTCCTCGCTGGGCGCGGCCGGCTACGTCAGCAAGCCGGTGCACTGGGACCGGCTGCGCGCCGTGATGGACCGCTTCCGCGACGCCGAGGGCGACGTGCTCGTGGTGGACGACGACGCCGACGCCCGCGTCCGGCTGCGCGCCGTGCTGGAACGCGACGGCTGGAGCGTGGCCGAGGCCGCCGACGGCGAGGCGGCGCTGGCCTGCGTCGAGGCGGCGGTGCCGCGCGTGGTGCTGCTCGACCTGGTGATGCCGGTGATGGACGGGTTCGCCTTCCTGCACGCGCTGCGCGCCCGGCCGGGGTGCGCCGACGTGCCGGTCGTGGTGCTCACCGCGCGCGACCTCACCGCGGAGGACCGCTCGCGCCTGCGCGGCGCCAGCCAGGTGCTGGCGAAGGGGGAGGCCACGCTGCGCGACATCGCGGCGAAGCTGCGCGCGCTGGTGCCGGCGGCCGGGCAGGGGAACGACGCGAGCTGAGCCAGGCAAGAAAGCAGGGCCGGGCTCTGCCCGGACCCGCCAGGGCGAGCCGCCCTGGACCGGCTTCCCTTAAGGGAGGCAATCCAAAGGCCCAGCCTTTGGCGGAGTTTGAGGCCCATGCTTGGAAGCGGGGCCTCAACCTTGCTTCGCCAGCCGCTCCCGCCAGTTGGCATGACGTCTATCAGGCTGACGATCCTGCCTGCCTGACGACCTCCAGGATGGCCTCGGCCACGGCGTCGGGCCGGTCCACCTGCATGGAATGTCCGGAGCGCGGCACGGTGCGGCTGACCCCGCGGCGCGAGCGTGCCGCCAGGGCGTCGTGACCCGCCTTCCACAACGCCTTGCCGGTGGCCGCACGCCCGTCGCCCTCGTCCGTTCCCCCGGTCTCGGCGCCGGTCAGCACGATCATCGGCAGCGATCCCAGGTCCCGCGCCTCCGCCCTGAGCTGGGCCGAGTCGGACTCCATGAAGCGGGGTGACACGCTGCTCATGCTTTCCGCTTCCGAGCCGACGGCGGTGGCCGGATCGCCGTGCGGAGCCGCCTGCGGCAGGTAGGGAGCCAGGATCTCCGCCTGGTCCGCGAAGGAGGGATCGACAAGAACCATTCCCGCCAGTTCCGCAAGGTGACGGTCGGCGAACAGCATGGCGCCAAGTGCCCCCATCGAGTGGGCCACGAGCACGTACGGCGGGCGCAATCCGGCGTGGTGGAGCAGGGCGTGCAGGTCGTCGGCGATCGCCGAGCTGGTGCGCGGCAGGGGGCCCGGATCGCTGAGGCCGATCCCCGCCCGGTCGTAGGCGCAGACCCGGGTGACGCGGGCGACCTCCGTCTGGACCAGGTGCCAGGCGGCGGCCGTGTCGCCAAGCCCGGCTTCCAGGATCACGGTCGGCTCGCCGTGACCCTCGCAGACGAGGTGCAGGCGCCGGTTCGGGGCAATTTCCACAAGCCGGGAGGTTTTCTCATGGAGATCGCTACCGGAAGGGGATGCAGTGTCTTCCATAGGTGGGTTCATTCCTGGAACTGCTTGGAACATGTCGGAAGGGCATGAAATAAACAACAAAAACGACATCAGGGTGCGGCAGTATTTGCCAGAGGCGAGATCAGTTGTCGGCATGATCTCCGTCTTGCCTGTCGGACTGCACAAGCGTTCCTTGGTGACAGACGACCTTCCAGTCGGTCGCTGAGTGCCCGTTTGAGAAGTGGGTGTATCGGATTGCTGGGACTCCGTGACGCGTTGCGTGTGGCTTCCGAGCGCTCGGAGTCGAGCGGTCCTGATGGCTGCAAGGGACCCGGTGACACAGGAAACCACGTTGGATAGCCGACGCAACCCATTCTCGAACGGGCATCAATACCGACGGCCCTTGAGTGTGACCGGTCCGGCAAGCAGGGCCAAAGGCCCCTTCTTCAAGCATGGGCCTCTGGACGCAGCCATTGGCCGAGCCTCTGGAAACCTGGACTTAAGAGATGGGTTTCCAAAGGCCTCAGGCCTTTGGCGGGTCCGGGCAGAGCCCGGCCTTGCTTGCTGACAGGTCGATGTCAGGAGCCATTGGTGTAAGTCGGCCCCGCCCGCACAATCCGCCTGCGCGGTTCGCAGCCCCAGGCTTCGATGAGAGTGCCAACATGCAGAGAGCTGCCATCCGCTAGCAAACCGATAGGACTCGGCTTTTTCGACTCCACCTATCCCCAAGTGAGAACTCTCGTTTCGAGATGTGGGATCGGGCTCGGCGAGGATGTGTGCCGCGCTCGCGTCGTCGCCGAAGAACAGCGCCTTGTGCCAGTGCGTCCATTTCTGGCAGCAGCCGAACGCCTGGTCCTCGAGCTGCATCCTGCCCGGGTGGAACTGGCTGCGATCGGCGTGGACTGCGCCCTCGCGGTGGACCCAGCGGAAGGTGAAGCGTTCGGGGGCTTCGTCGGTGGTCGGCTTCCGTGCCGCCGATCGGGTCCGGCGCGCGCCGGACCCGATCGCGTTTCAAGGCACGCCCGCCGTTCAGGGGAAGACGGCGGCGAGGTTCACGCAGTTGGCGATCGCCTGGTAGCCGAGCGCGTTCGGATGCAGGTTGTCGCCGCTGTTGTAGGCGGGGTTGAGGAAGCTGGTGTCGTGCGGGTTGGCAACGCAGCTGGCGATGTCCACGACGGCGTCGGCGAGCTGCGCCCCGGTGCTCATGATCCACGCGTTCACCTCGCGCCGGATCGAGTCCGTGATCGCGGTGCCGTGCAGCGCACCGCCGTTGACCGGCGTCGGCAGGCCGGGGAGCGAATTGACCGCGGGCGAGAACATCCCCACGCCCGCGCCCCTGGCCGGCGTGATCGTGCTCAGGATCGCGCGGACGCCCTTCGCATGCAGCGTGTTGATCGCCGAGACGTAGGCGTTCTCCAGCTCCAGCCCGATCCCGTGCGAGCCGAGCGTCTGCGCCGGAACGTCGAACGCGATGTCGTTGATGCCGAGCTGCAGGATCACGTCCGTCACGCCCGGCACCGCGAGCGCGTCCGGCCCGAGACGGTCCAGGCCCTTGGGTCCGAAGAACGGCGCGAACGGCCCCTGCGTCAGCCGGTTGCCGGCGATGGCGCCGTTGACGATGGTGAAGCCCCTGTACTTGGCCGCCGCGTTGAAGCGGAGTTGCAGGAAGTCCTCGTAGCGCTGTTCGGCGCCAAGGTTGGAGACGTTCTCGACGAACGTGTTGTCCGTCGCCGGATTGACCGTCAGCCCGTCGCTGATGCTGTCGCCGAACGCGACCACGGTGCGCGCCCGGCCGTTGGCGGGCGTGTTCGCGACATCGAGGCCCGCGATGTATTCCCACGAAGCCTCGAAGGTGACGCCTTCGGTCAGCACGAAGGGAAGGAAGCCATCGCCGCTGTCTGCGCCGGCGGTGCCGAGCGGTCCGCCCGCGACGGGCAGGCCCAGGGAGTAGTAGTTCAGCTCGCGCGACACCGAATGCGTCGAGGAGGCCGCCGGGATGCCGAGGGCTGGGTCGCCGTTCTGCATGCTGATCGCGAGTTTCTGGTACGACGTCACGGGGTAGGCGAGCGGGTCGCTGTAGACATCATGGCCGGGGAGCAGGGTCACCGACGATTTGCCCGCGAAGGTGAACGGCTTGCTGCTGTTGGCGACCAGTTGCGCGCCGCTTTGCTGGAGGCCCACGAACACCTGGGCGAAGGTCACGGGCAGCGTGCCCTGGCGGTTGGTCAGATGCAGCCGGATGGTGTTGCCCAGGCGGCGGGGCGAGATGATGTCGCGGATGGTCTGCGTGCCGGGCACGATGATGCCGGTGGTGCCAGCCGGGGCGGCGGTCCAGGCGGCGAGCCAGGGGGGCGCGGGGTCGGCGCGAACCGCGCCACAGGAGGCGGCGGCGACCATGGCGATGGTCCCGAGGAGCAATGATTTCAGCATGTTTTATGCGCTTCCGAATGTTTGGGCGCTTCGGGCATGACCGGATTCCGGCAGTACTCGCCTACGCTTGTATGCGCTACGGGTGCGATCGCGAGCCGGATGCGGGCCAAACCGATTTATCTGTCCAAGATTGCATAAAAATGCGCGCGAGAGCCCAATTTTACTACTATTCGTGCGTATATGGCCTCATTCTTGTTCATATTGCTCTATTTCGAGGCGTAGCGGTCATGCTGTTTGGACCGGTTCAGGGTTCGCCGAAACGATCCGACGCGTGACGGATTCGAGATCGTAAGGGGCGGACTGCCCTGCTGCCAGCCGGGCAGTCCAGCTTGCTTCGGTCGGCATCGGTGGTCGCGGCCGAGATCGTCGTGTTCCTGTTCGCCGGGCGCTCGCGTCTGGAGCGCCTGTGGCCGGATGCGATCACCCTGGCGGCGGTCGCAGGCGTCATCGCGGTTGGCGGCTCTGATGCCAACGGTCCTTGAGTGTGACCGGTCAGGCAGGAAAGGTCGAGGCTCTGCCTCGAACTTCGCCAAAGGCAAGCCTTTGGAATCCATCACTTAGGAAGGGGTTTCCAAAGGCCTCGGGCCTTTGGCGGGTCTGGGCAGAGCCCAGCCTTGCCTGCTGACAGGTCAATGCCCGGGGCCGCTGGCATGAGTGCCCGTTTGAGAATGGGTTTGTCGGATTGCCAGGGCTCCGCGACGCGTTGCGCATGGCTTCCGAGCGTCGGAGTCGAGCGGTCCTGATGGCTGCAAAGGGGGCCAGTGACACAGAAAGCCGTTTTGGATAGCCGGCGCAGCTCATTCTCAGACGGGCACTCAGGCCTCGATGTTCAGCAGGGGGTGCGAGCCGGCACCCGTGCGCGCGGCAGGCGGGTTGGTGCTTGTGGAGACGATGTTGCCGAGAATGTCGGTCATGGTCGTGGTGATCGAACCGTCAGCGTTGCCGGTCGCGGTCGTGCTGTCGCCGCCCGAGACCGCGGCGGTGGAGGACGAGATTGGTGGGCCGCTCGGCTCGGGGCTGGCCGCCGGACGCGCGACATCCGCGGCGTGAGGAACGTCCGGGACGGCGGGGTGGACGGTCGTTTCGCCGATGCTGGCACTCACGGCACTGCTCCGCAGATGGTGCGAGGACATCATGCCAACGGCGGCTGAAGCCGGCGTTAACACCGTGGCGACCTTGTGACGGGCGCCCCGCCGGCCGGCGGGGCGCCCTCGTGGCCCAGGTTGTCGCCGGGCCTGCCAATGCGCAACGATGGCTGGCCAGGCAGCGGGAAGACGAAGCCGCGCCCGATGTCGTCAGACCTGGCGCCAACCGGGCCTGCCCGGGTCGGTCAGGGTGAAATGGATCGGGCCGATGCCGGAGATGGCAAGGATCGCCGGCTCCCTGGCGTCGCGCTGCACCCCGTCGTAGTGCGGCGTGCGCGCCACGCGGCGCACGAAGCCGCCGTCGGTGACGGGCACCGTGCTTTCGGGGGCGAAGTCCTCGCCGCTGGCGACCCACCAGGTGCCGGACAGCACGACGCAGAGCCGGTCGGTTTCGTAGAAGTGTGGCGCGCTCATGTAGCCGGGATGCCAGCGGATCAGCACGAAATACTGTCCCGGCTCGCCGAGCGCACCGTGCAGGGTAGCCTGCTCGGCGGTGCCGGCCGGGAAGTTGTAGAGCTGCTTCCAGGGGATCTCGCCGGACTGGACGACCTGCGTCATGTCGGGATCGGCGCCGGCCGCCGCGGCGGGTCCGTCCCGCACCATGGCCGTGGCGGCGGCGAGCAGGGGGGCTGCGAGCAGGGTGCGGCGCAGGAGGGGGTCGGTCATCATCGGTGTCTCCGCGGGGTTCCGGAAACCCTGGGCGAACGGAGGCGGGTTGGCCAGAGCCGGTCTCAGGGAGTGCCGGCACGGGCGGCGATCCCGGCGGGAGGGCGAGGCCTGTCTGTGTGGACGGGTTCGGTGTGGAGCGGTCGACACCGGTTGGCGTCGCCGTGGAAGGGGGGACAACAGAGCTGGTCAAGCGCTGGCGGAGAGAGTGTCTGAATAACCGGTGTCTCCAGGCGCGTCTCGACGTGCCAGAAACGGCAGCAATCCCAGCATCTTGCCCGTCCGTGCGTCTCCCTGCGTCTCACGCTGTCTCCCATGAGTGCAGTTCTGAACGTATGCCTGAACGTGTGCTAGAAGCTCCCGAGATGGTGCGCACCCTTCATCGGCTGACCGTTCGCGGCGTCACCACCGCCAATCCCGGGATGCACGCGGATGGTGGCGGTCTGTGGCTCCGCGTCCAGGCAGGCGGCCGGGCGTGGCTGTTCCGCTACAAGAGCCCTGTCACCGGCCGGGAGCGGCTGATGGGGTTGGGCCGCACCGCCGACGTGCCGCTGGCCCGGGCCCGCGAGGCGGCGGCAGAGGCGCGCCAGGTGGTCGGCGCCGGCCGCGACCCCCTTGGTGAGCGGCGCGCGGCCGCGGTGGTGGTGGCCGGTGATCGCCAGACCTTCCGGCAGACGGCCGAGGCCTACATCGCGGCCCAGCGTCCGGGCTGGCGCAACCCGAAGCACGCCGAGCAGTGGACCTCGACTCTGACGCAGCACGCTTTCCCGGCGCTGGGCGGTCTGCCGGTCGGCCAGGTCGCGACGGCCGACGTCATGCGGGTGCTGGAGCCGATCTGGACGCAGATCCCGGAGACGGCCACCCGGCTGCGCGGCCGCATCGAGCTGGTGCTGGACTATGCGGCGGCGAAGGGATGGCGATCGGGCGACAACCCGGCGCGCTGGCGCGGCCACATCGCCCACATGCTGCCGCGGCGCTCCAAGGTGGCCAGGGTGGTGCACCACCGCGCCCTGCCGTACGCGCAAGTTGCCGGCGTCATGGCCAAGCTGACGGCGAGCGACGGCCGGGCTGCGCTGGCGCTGCGCTTCCTGATCCTGACCGCGGCGAGGTCCTCGGAGGTGCGCGGCGCGCGCTGGGCGGAGATCGACCTGGCCGAGCGGACCTGGACTGTCCCGGGCGAGCGGATGAAGGCCGGGCGGGAACACCGCGTGCCGCTGTCTGGCGCCGCCCTGGACGTGCTGGAGGTGGCCAGGGCGCGTGCCGAGGCCGAGGAAGCCCCTACGTGTTCCCGGGCGGTGTGGCGGGCGCTGGGCTGTCCGACGTGGCCCTGTCCAAGGCGCTGCACCTGGTGGCGGAGGACGCGCCCACCGTGCACGGGCTGCGCTCGACCTTCCGCGACTGGTGCGGCGAGATGACGACGCATCCCGGCGACGTGGCGGAGGCGGCGCTGGCGCACGTGGTGCGTGACAAGACATAGGCGGCGTATCGGCGCGGGGACCTGTTCGCCAAGCGCCGGGCCATGATGGAGGCGTGGGCGGGGTTCTGTGGAAGCTAGACGATCGGGGCCATAGCATCAAAGGCCGACCACCAGTCCAGCGCCTGCATCGCAAATGCTTTGTAAAAAGGAAAACGTCCGTCCGAGAGCCCGACAAATGGGATCATCACCATCCCATTAGATGAGCGCCCTCTGATCGAGTTTTCTATCCATTCAGGACGGCTCTCCAAATCGGAGGCGCTTCTCACCCAAACTATCGTAAGCTTTGCAAGCGTGATGCTCGGTTTGTTCCTATCTGCATGCTTGAATTCGTTTGCTAGGTCTGTGAACGCTGCAACGGCAATGTTCTGTTCGGCAATGTATTTAACAAACGCCTTCAGGCCGTCTTTCGGCTTCATCGCTGCCCAGGTTGGATTATTCTTCGCGCAATAGTGGAAAGTCCAATCTATCAAACTGGCGATCCCGACTGCAAAATCTATTGCAGAGTAGTGAAACTGTGGCGCAGCAAGCATTGAGCGGTCCAGATCCTGTCTGATCTTTAAAAGCAACCATTCAATGTCGTAGTTCCCATTAAGGACCCGCTGAGATGTTGTTGTCAGGCCACTCCAGGGTGTCGCCACGTGGTAGCTCCCTTAATCGTAAGATTAGGGCGTGTGGACGGAATCCCTGACATGCGTTTCTGACGGATCCCGAATCGGTCTTTGTTCGAATCACTGCGTGAGCGGTATCACGGAGCCGGA
>JAABUO010007438.1_pt1 | contig 12497 bp, 17 predicted proteins | sample 5559291 | NCBI WGS metagenome assembly JAABUO01 (sample SAMN10711878, study PRJNA513372) | rock metagenome | isolation source: Antarctica rocks | place: Antarctica: Victoria Land, Finger Mt sud
GCAATCAAGAGTGTCAACACAGACAAGCGAGGCATCACGTCATGGACTTCAGGCTTCCACAGCGAGAGACTGAACCTGGATGCAATTGGCAATTGCCAGACAGTGCTGGCACAGGGCTGAGTCGTTGCAGCTGCAAAGTCAGGTAGCAGACGCTCACGATGAGGCTCAGCTGCTACGCCGCCTGTTGACTCTGTGCAACCAGGCCCTGGACATTGAAAGCAAGGAAGGGCAGGCTGCCCTGGCAGCCCTGGAAGAAGACCAACGGCGCAGGTCCAGCTTTGAGGCAAGACCAGCAGACCCATCAACGGTACGTGAGTCCAGACCCAGCGTGCTCGTATCCGTCTGCCAAAGTTGACCGTCTGTCAAGACCACTCGTTTTACACTTGGCAGTCTGTCAGTATGTCCTTCTCCTTGTTTCCATGTCTGAGTGAGGTGAGAGTGAGGCTGTGAGAGGAGACAAGACTGAGCCGGTGAGAACTTCTCCTTCCTGCATTGCAGAAGTTGATGAGTGAGTCAAGGACCAGTCTGTTGGAGCTGTACCATGCCAAGCACTGCCAAGCCCTGGCTGCACCAGTGTCGCTGTCATTTTGCTGCTGGGCACTGCATGCTGTTGTTGCCATGCAATGCTACGGTCTGCAGCTGTGTGCATGGCTGCAAGCAACAGAGGAGCGCCTTCACGCTGCTTGACTTGACCAGCAGTTGACTTGACTTATCCTGTGTTGGTCATTGTCTCTGTTGTCTACCAGCTTGTTGGCAATTTTGACTTGTGTGTAGTTTTCTGCTTGTTTCAGCTGTTTATGTGTCAACCCCATTTGTGTGCGTAATGTGACTTGAAAGTCTTCATGCTTATCTGCTGTACTCTCTTCACTTTGTCTGCTCTGCTTTCTTTTAACTCAGGCCTTGTGTACAAAATGATTTGAGACGTTCGCTTCTGCTTATAACATTCATTTCTATTCTTTTGGCTCTGTTGACGGCAACATGGCCAAACTCAAGACCAAACTCAATACAATTACTGTAACAAGAAAGAAGAAGTTTGTGGATTGGGCTTGTCATTACGCCTTCTACATTGCTGTTTCAGTCATTACTACGAATTGTGTCACACCACAAATTGTTGCACTGTGATGCTGCAACATCTAAACCCAACACGTTTGTTGTAGCTGCTGGCAACATGCTGCTGTACGCACATCCCTTGCCATATTTGCTGCTGTGTGAATACTGTCTGATGCTGTCACCAAGCTGGACACATAGCCTTTACTGTACTTCCTTTGACTACATTTGGCGTTTACACACCTGCTGCTGTTACGCTTGCTGCTCAACTGCTTGTGTATGTATGTACTTCCTTTGACTAAGTTGGCGTTGGCACACCTGCTGCTGTTGGGCTCGCTGCTCAACTGGATGTGTGTGCATAGACTGAGGCCCAAGTGCAGCTGGCAGCAGCAGACAAGCATGTGGCCGAGCTAAAGCAGCAGCTGCAAGATGCTCTGGAGAAGCTCAAGCTGCAGTCAGCCTCAGGCTTTCCACACTCTCACCGCCTATACCGCATCACGTCAGGTAATACTCGTCTTATGCTCTTACAGCTCATCTGGTGCTGTGCTGTTTCATGCAGCACATGCAGCGTGGTGGCACTCAACCGTAGTACCAATGCAAGTCTCCATGCATCATGCAGAGTGTACCATCGATGCCTTGTTGCTGATAGGTTTCCAGGATAGTCTGCAAGATGCAAATTTAGCCAGTTACATAACACTTCATGATACAATACCAAATCACCTGGCTACATGGTTTGTGAGTCAGCACTCATCGCTGTCATTTACTGACAGATACCTGCCCCATTGTAGGCTTTGATGCTACTGCAGCCTTGGATCAAGCAGGGGAGTCTGAAGCAGTCCCAGAAGGCAGCCCAGGGGTTAGCATAAGTCAGCAGCCAGCCCAGCACACAGGCTCAGCTTTGGCTGACTCAGCCCTCAGGCACCTTGACTTTGAGCAGACCACTTCAGACTCACAGTCTCCTGTCTCAGCTCAGCAGCTGCGAGACAAGTATAACAGGCTGTTTGAGATGGCTGAGTCAGCGCCTGAGGGCCCTCTGTCCGACTCACCTCATGAGCATGGCATCATTAACTCATTCTTAAGTGTGCATGGGCAAGATCAGTCAAGCCAGCAGGGACGGAGCAATGTCCAGGCGGGACCAAGTCATCCCCAGAGTGCTGTTGATGCCTCTGCACATAGCATCAGTCAAGCTACTGCAGGGGCGATTAAGCCAAGGCCGGACACTCACCTGTCCCTGACTGAGATGCTGCTGTTGGAAGAAGACTCACTGGCTGAGTCCAAAGCCACTCCTCTTCTTCAGCACCGTGTGTCCATGGCCAGCAACATCACAGATGCTTTCCCCCTCTCCCCTTCCTCATCTGCATCTCCCCTGCACTCTGACAGATCCATGCTGGGATCACCAGATCATCCCAGACCAGCTGACTCAGCCTCCGGTCAGCAGGCTGAGTCCAGTGGGGTTGGGTTTGGGGGATGGCCGGGACCAGCACCAGAGTGGATAAGCGTAGTGATGAGAGGGAAGCATGGAGGGAGCCGAGAGGCCTTCATCCAATATCATGTGCCTGAGGGGCTGGTGTATGTAAACAATACCAACCTTAGTCTCAAGGTAAGTTTGTGCCTGCCAGCGCCTGGTGCTCTGTATTGTGTGCACCCTTGCAGTCGTTCAAGCAGCAGCAGCCAGGTTGCAACTATCACATCCAGTGAAACAATCAAGGCTCAACAGCTATGCATTGCTCCTGCTGGTGCCACTGCATCTGCCCATCTTCTTTGCGAGGCGCTCAGGATGTGTATCATGCAGCTACCCATTTTTTGTGCAAGGCGCTGAAGATCTGCATCATGCAGCTGACCTGCATGTAAGGTCCTGCACACACACACACACACACCCATGCAATTTGCAGCAACAGCCCTCTTAGAACTCTTCCTGATACTAATGTTCCTGGACTGCAGGATTGGGCAGTGCAGCTGTCAGAGAGGAACTGGCGCAGTGCTGTACTGGTGCACAACACCAACCTCTTCTTGCATGACTGGCTCAAGCGTGCTGCCCTCAAGGAAGCCTTCTGTGCCTTCTGCTGCCGGTCAGCACCACCTGACATTGCTCCATTGCATGCACACACTCTAGCCACACTGGCTTGCAATGTATGGACCACTTGCTGAACACAGATTGACAGCCTCATGAGTTTGCTGTTTGATTGACCGCACATGATCATGTGTGGTGCACATGCAATGCAGTATGTTGCATGGACCATCAACCTGCCTTCACTGCAGCAAAGAGCTCTCTGCTTGTCCACTCTGCCTGTACTGCTCGCTCAACACCCCTGGAATATGCATGACACTGCATCACCAAGGCCCAAATAGCATTTGTCTTCAACCCATTCATCTCCTGCCCAGGTTTCATGACAAAGCATGGCTGTGTGCTCACAGGAATGAGCCAGGCAAGAAAAAGCAGCCTGAGTTCAGAAGCCAGTTCATTTCCTGCCCAGGTTTCACAAAAAAGCATGGCTGTGTGCTCACAGGAATGAGCCAGGCAAGAAGAAGCATCCTGAATTCAGCAGCCTGCCAGTCTGCCGGGAGTGCTTTGACCTGCTGGGGGCGGCAGCCTGGCACCTGCAGGGGGACTGGAAAGATGAGGGAGGCCACGACAAGTACTGCCGCTTCTGTGCTGGTTCAGCTCCTGGGGGCACCAGCACCCTGTTGCACTGCGCCAAAGATGGTTGCAAGAAGGGCTTCTGCACTGGGTGACCCATCTCATCTTTGCATTGTTGTCACCATTGTTGTCACCATTGTTGTCATCACAGGCACATGCAGAAGCATGTGTATATATGAGTCATGCATATTATGAGTCACCCAAAGGTGTCAGGGTCTGCTGCTGTGACCAGCGTCTGCTGTACTGCTTTGAGCTCTGGAGTGGTTCGCATGCAGTTCTGTATGCACTGCATGAATGGGCATGTGCCTGCTGCCAGCTGGACCTGTCCTGAAGCAAAAGGTTGATGACATCGTTAGGCTGCTGTCAAATCAGTTCAGCTGCCATGTTGCATGGATGTGTGCGTGCAGCATAGGAGGTGGACCCCTAGGTGGAGCTGCAGCTTCCCTCTTGCTTGCTGATCTAGCCTGTTTCCGGCAAAAACCCAGCTTTGTACTGCAGGTGCGTGTGGCGTTTCACTGCAGACAATCTGCAGGATGTTCAAAGCGGCCCTGCCTGGCAATGCCCCTGCTGCCGCCCACCCCCTGCCCTAGCCCTGCAGTACCCGCCCCGCTCCCGCCACCGCACCAGCCTCCAGTTGGGCAGTTGGGAAAGGGGACTCAGGGAAGAAACTCCCTTCAACAGTGGAAGCGGTGATGGCATCAAAAGGCGGCCTAGTCACAGTGGACCATCAACGCCCAGGAGAGGGGTGTCTGCATCAGCAGAGGTGCAGCAATCCCTGGAATTTAAGGCATCTGCTGTGGCCGTCATCCTTTGTATGATGCAACTTGCTCCAGTAAATTGCATAGTTTGTCGCGTGATGGGGCAGCTCTGAGTCTCTTCTCAACCTTGTACCGAACAGGCGTATTATGCTAAGCTGCATCTTCATACACAGCATGCCAAACACGATAATCATAATTTCTTACGTTGGCAATGTGGAATTGTATAAGCTGGATTGGGGACTTCAGTCAGTATCAGGAAACAATCAAAGCCCACTGTAGGTGTTTAGACTGACTGCTTTTCTGCAGGCAACCATTGATGCCAATGATGGTGACTTTGTGATCCCAACAGTGCGGCCGCTTAGCAGAGGCAGCTCCCGGCACAGCATTTTGGCATCAGCCAGCCATGACGCGCAACACAACAAGGCTCAAGGCTACGCTGATCGCTCTGCCAGAAGATCTAGCAGTAGGAAGACCTCCTTCAACCTGGGGCAGGAGGCTGTAGACCTTTCTCAATCACCACAGCCACCAGCACGTCCAGTGCCTAGTCAGAGTTTGGCCAGCTTGCCAGATCAGCGGCAGAGTGTACCAAATTCTATTGGTGAATTAGGTGCTGAGAGTAGACAGTACAGTGTGAGCATGATGCAGCAGAAGCCAGAGAGCAGCACAGTGTTGCCGCCTGTTGCTCATAGGCAAACTCAGGATCCAAAAGCACAAGATCAGACTGTCAAGCAAGCTGGAGCCAATCAGCATTTGGGGCAGACTCGGTCCCTTGGTGCTAGTAGCAAGACGCTGCCCAGCAAACCAGTACAGAAGCGAGACAAGGCTGTCAGACCAATCCAGGATTGGGTCGGTCTTGGCAGCAAGAAGCAGCCGCACAAGCAGCAGTAGCGCAGGGTTTGATAAGAAGCTTGGGTATGTCTGTACATCAAAATGGGCACTGTAGACTCTATGATTGGTGTGATAAGTGATCAAGTGCAATATTCAGACAGACCTGCTGTGTTTAGCAGCCAGTCAGTGTTTCACCTGTGAGATGTAACATACAAGACGTCTTCTCAATGTTTGGTTTGGTACTGCTGTAAGCAATGCGGTCAGCATTGCTATGTGTAATCTGACTAAGAATTGTCCATGCAAAGGAGCAACATACATACGTCTTAAAGCATCCCAGGCCTTTGTAGGGTAAGCATAGGCGTTGAGTCACCCTCCAACTGGCAGAACCACCCACTTGTGGATGACCGGAGTTTTGGCCCAAAGTGACATGATGGTTCACTGATGCAGGATGCAAGACAATGTTCACATTAGGGATGTGTAAGTTACTCATTTCACCAGACCCTTGTCATCGATTACCCAATAACATTACCAATTGGTAAGTAACAAAGTAATTTACCAGTAAAATATTACTGTCTAACTGCCGTACATGGCCGTTCTCAATTTTGAAAGCGGCAAGCACTGCTCTTGGTCAAGGAGATGCATCTGCCAAGTTCACAATATTCCTACCTCGAAACAGGGATTTACCTGTTTTAAGGTTTTGCAGGTTTGAAATTCGCCAAATTCTCCCAAAAACCCTCGACAAAACCTGTTACCGCCACCAATTCCCCCCAATTTCGGCTCATTTTCTGTGAAATGAATTCAAAGGCAAATTGCTTAAATTACCTTGTTTCAAGACCCCAACAGTAAATCAGCAGTAATTGCAGTAACGTTTCTTCAGTAATGATTGATGAAAGGTGATTTACACCCCCCTAGTACTAGTTCACATGGACACATGTCTAATGAGGGGATATACTTTACAAGCCAATTGGTGGCAGTGAATTGCTTTGTGTTGCATTGCAGAAGTGACAAGCTGTGAGATCAAAGCAGGATTGGGCAGGTTTTAGTTACCTGAAGCACCAGCTGCTGCATGTTATCCTGCTAAAGATTGTGTCTAGATCTGGGAAAGGAAGCCTTGTCAATACGTCCCATTAGAAGCTGTGGACATGGTGATTGGTGTGGTGTAACGATGACGTATGGACCAGATAGACCTGCAGGTGCTGAATTTGACAGCCACCTGTTAGTACAAGTACACCTGGTGCAATCTAGCACACCCCGCGCAGGGTTGATAGGTCCTCAATAGGAGAACCGCTGACGCGTCAAGCGTATCAGCTGCGGTTACAAATGCCCATGTTCAAAACGCATGCGGGCCTGATAGCGGGTGGAAAAGCCCTACATATGTATCTAAAAGTGCAGCAAATGTCGTGCATATTATTTGCATCACAGATTCTAGACCAAAGCAATGTGACAACCACACTTGGCTGCAAGAAAGCTTTTGTAATGTCATGAAGATCTTGGGTTGCTTGAAAGCTTGCATTGCATCCAGGGCATGGCATGTCAGCATCAGGGTACTACCACATGGATTTTTGAGCAATAACAGCTAACATGCCAAGTCAGGTGACTCACAACTCGGCAATCGCAGAAAATCTGTGACTACCGCTGCTTGTCTTCTGTACGATTGCGTATGCTTTGCGCTCCTACAGTAGTGCCTCTGCTGTGAGTGCCAAGAGATTCACCTCTTAGTGCTGCCTCATACCTATCTTCACTGTGTTTACCGCTTTGAACCTCCCCCAGCAAGACGGCAAGCCTTTGTCGATTTGCTTTTGCGAGACTCTGCACGCACACAACATAGGAGGCTGGCTGACACAGAAACAATCCTTGCCAAAAGGCTTAGCATGCCCACACAATATGCCTGTTGGCAGCCTGAATGACCACTTGCAGTGCAACGATGAGAGTCTTTGCATGTGCACACACACACACACATACATACAGACAAGGACCCTGAGCTGCAGCACTGATGACTGTGGTCCATTTATGTACCGTTGCCAGACACTCTCCACACTGTTTGCGCCAGCATTGCTATGTAACCACTCTGCATGACTGACCTCATGATGGTATGTCTGTCGGCCTTTGAGCTCTGCTTGCAGAGCCATGTCACGTTTCCGTGCCACTTCAGGATTTGTTGCCCACATCACTGCCTTGCCCAGGCCATATGGCACCACAAAGCATGCAGCTGCAAAGCCGGCGTAAAACGAAGGAGATTCTCTGGTTTTGGCAACAATTCTTCGCCAAGTAGGGCTCTTTTCAAATACCCAGGCCATCACGAGCTAGGAAGATGTCTTTTTGGACACAAGCTACTTTTCAGCCTCCTTCTTGCCTTCTTCAGGCTTCTCTTTTGTTGCTTCTTCGTCAGGGAGCAAGCTAAACTTGACGACTTTCTGCGCAGCGCTGTCTACAGTGAAAAACTGCTCAGGGATGGGTTATGGCACCGCTTCGGAGCATGCATACCTTGTTTTCGATGCAGGCTCGCAACTTCTGCAGCAAAGGTTTGCACTTCGCCTCCGTGTACTGCTTGCTGGCCACGCAATTCAGCAAAGCAGAAGCCTCGATGCCACAGACAAAGTCGGTCTCAGGGGGTGCGGATATCCCTTCCTTCTCACTGGACATCAGCTGAATCCAATCTTGCAAAGTCTCACACGCTACACAGGGGAAGTTGCAAGTGACATCGGTGATCACTGCTGTCTGCAAGAGAGGCCGAGTCGACTGTCACAATAGGCAATGCTTGATTACTAATCTCCTGCGTGTTTAAGCTTGATTGCCTAGGCAGGCAAGGCGCAGCATGTCCTATCCTGAGTACGACCAGGCAAGCTTGAATTCTTGCTGAAGATTGCCCTCATACAGTGACCATTGCGAGACTGATCTGCAAGCATGGCGAACTCCCTGGGCTGCAACCCATGTCTGCACGCGAGCCCTGTCGGGTCGTTGCGCACGAAGAAAGCATTTTGTGAACAACGTTGTGCACCCGGCAGAGGCTCACAACGTAGACCACAGCACCAGCGCGTATGCTGTGCATCTCATAACGGCAATCCTGATGCGGTATGGTGATCTGCACGCTCACGAGCCGCTCACGGCTATCAGTCGGCCTCCCTCTTGACCATCTGATTCGGCTGCAGGCAAGCAGTTTAGGGGCGACCTTGCGCAACTGTGCTCTTGGGCTTGCTGCAGCGGCGACACTATGCTTGCCGATGAGTATGATGCCATCACCTGTGAGATTGCGTGCTCATGTTGATCACAGCCAGGAACGTGTAATGCCTGACTCAGCAACCTGACCCGCTGTCCTTCAGATGATGCCCAGCGCAGAGGCAAAAGCCTTGCTGGATAGAGAGCCTGTGAAGAACGCAAGAGCTTTGCTTCGTTATGCACTGCCCATCAACGACAAGTATGTCAGGCAAATGCAGGTACACGTCCACCTCCTTTGCCACTCTTTCTGACGCTTGTGCTGAGGCATCTCACACTTTTGAACTACTTGATCGTGTTGCAGAGAGAGCTGGAGGGTATCAGTGAAGCCCTTCGAATTCCAGGCAACAAGTCCCTAGGTCCTGTCGCAAAGGTATATGCCATCTTGCTTATGCAGAACACCTTGCTACAGCAAGTTGTTGACAGCTGTGTCACTCACTTAAAAAGCTACCAATCACTACCAACGCGTAATCTGTCTGCAGGCATTCAGGAAAACTGAGAGCGTGCTGGGAAACAACAAGCAGGCCATCATCGCAGACTTTGCTGACGACAAAAAGGTACTTTGCAATGTAGTTTACTCGCATAGCCTGTTCACATTTTCATTGTATAGTATAGTCTTCATATCTGTTGGTCAAATCTGTTGGTGCAAGCTTCTGTTCTTCTAGTTGCTCCAATCAAGATCTGTGCATAGTCTGTCAGCGCCAGACCACAGCTGGTTGAGACAATGATGGTCTGACAGCTGCTACTGCAGCAGCAGCAATACAGCAGCAGCAGTGTCTGCTGCAGCAAGATAGTCAGCAGCTGCTGTACCACAACAAACAGCACAAGCAGAAGCAATAGCAGCAGCTCAGCTGCTGACATCTCTGACTCTGTTGTCCACAGCTGAGCATTTGCACAAACACCAAACCCTTTTCAGCTCAATGCGATTTGTGGAACAGACTGGATGGTGTCACTGTGAGCTTCAGCGACATCAACAGCTTGCGCAATCTTCCTTATGCCAGTGTAATGGTTGACCACAGCCTTCAAATCTGGCCTCAGATGCCAGCAGCAACAGCAGCCGATAATGCAGATTCCTGTTTTTTGCCTTTCCACAGGCTTGCCTGACCTGACAGGGACGTGACTGAATCAGCATGCATGGTTACTGGGGCACATCACCAAACTGCTCTACACTCTGAGTGGCTTTTAATGCACACAGAGGGAATCAGACCCTTCATCTTCTGCTTGCAATGCTGCCGGGCTTTGCTCAACGCGCCAACCCAATGCTGGTGAACACTGTATCACTAGTGTGGTGGATGTGCAGGATGATGGTCTGAAGGCCATTGCAAATTTGGAAGAAGCTCTGAAGGCATGTGATAAAGTGGTTGAGAGTGCCGACAAGCAAGCTATCCCCTCAGTGCAGCAGAATGCTCTGACCTATGTGGGCCAGATAGAGGAGGCTATGATGAAGGGCTTCCCTTTCGAAGTGCCCTCTCAGTATGACAACCTTCCCCAGTTGAAGGCAAGTTCCTGCCCTCTAAGAGTGACAACATCCTTCACATGCAATGCTCCTTGCTCAGCAAAGATTATCTGATTACAACAGTGGTCAGGTGCATGTGAGGTTGTACGCATGCTGCTTCACTGGGGTGCAATGTGCACTCATTCACCTTACTGTTGCACTTGGTAATGTGGTATCTGATAGCAGCAGAAATGGCTCAGTAGGACATCATCAATAGCCCTTACCTACCGGCACAAGTCAAACATCCCTCAACCTGCGAGCGCTGTATCTGCAAGTTGCAGCTGTTGTGTTGAAGTAGTCAGCATAGTTTGCAATTCCAACGTCAGTGTCCCATTGCTGTGTGGCCAATAGACATGAACAAAACATTGTACAAAGCAGCACGCGCATTTCACTCACTCACTTCAGTGCAAGGAAGGTGAAAGTTGGTCATCACTGACAGGGCCGCGCATACCTAGAAGCAAAAATCAAGCTGAAGGAGAAGAGGTACAACAATGTAGAGGGCGGCATCATGAAGATTGTCGTTGATGGCTACAATGCACCCGTCACAGCTGGCGCCTTTGTGGACCTGGTGGAGAAGAAGTTCTATGACGGCATGGAGGTTCAAAGATCAGACGGGCTTGTGGTGCAGACTGGCCGACCTGAAGGCGATGTGAGTCATTGCTCCCTCAATGTTCTGCATCTCAATTTTTCTCCTTCACTTCCCTTTCTCTGGTCACATTACCTGTTAATCTTGTTGTGTTGTTCCTGTTGTCGGCAATAGGTATGCCAAAATCCAGTGTGACTGGTAAGCAGGCTCTCAGAGAACCTCGCTTCTGGTACAGTGAAGCTTTGCAACTGTCTCTGAGCTTGAGTAAACAGCTAGAAGCAATTGCTGCAGCATGTGCAAGTCCCGCAAAGCAGCAATGGGATCAGCCTTTTAAGTGACTGTGAATGCATGATCACTTCGTTGCACCAAATTTACAGCGGCAGCAACACCGTTCTGCCAGTGTCTGCTTATAAGTTATACTGGATTCTGGATGACACCTGTCATTGACACCAGAAACAGAATAAACCAGATCACCAGCAAACCAGACAGAAGGCATGATTGCAAGTCCAAGGGCTTAAGGGCAACAGAGCCTGCAGACCTAGCATGTAATGAAAAAATGAAAATGAAAAAAATAAATGCCACATTTGATGCTGGCATTTTTTACGCATGCTGCGTGAGAACGGCATCGCAGCAGCTGCATCAGCTTCATTCTCTTGCACAAGAGACAGCTGTGATGTCAGACCAGCACTGCTCAATGCTTGTGCATTCCAACCAGCCACGTCACTGTGTCAAACACTGTTCACATTGTGCTGCCCAACTGACTGTCAGCCTGTCCTGTTCCTCAGGATGAGGGGTACAGAGACCCTAACACCGGTGAGATCCGGCGAGTGCCTTTTGAGATCATGGTGGAAGGGGACAAGGTACCCATCTATGAGGAGACTCTAGAAGATGTACGCCGCTTCAATGAGAACCCAGCGCTGCCCTTCAATGCCTTTGGCACTTTGGCGTTGGCAAGAGCAGAGTTTGATGCCAATTCTGGCTCCAGCCAAGTCTTTTTCTTGCTCAAGGTCAGCTACTATTATAGTATGTTTGTTTCCTGTTTGCAATCTATCTGATCTTGTTCTTGGCTGTGTGCTGGGAGCAAAGTAACTTCCCAGCCATGATCTTGTTGCCATGAATCATAACAAGTCTACATGCCGTTACAGACTTCATCTTGATGTTATGTATTCAATTGCTGTTGGAGATTGCTGTTGGAGACTTTGCTTAAGCAAGGTCTTTGCTTCTGAGTTGGCATTGGCCCAGGGCAGCCACAGGCCTGTTGCTTGTCTCAACTCCCATTTGTTCTATGTCTTGAATGATCTCTGGTGGGGCATCACACTGCCTATCCTGGCATAACAGCATATCATATGCACTACCACTGTGTTCTTGACTCACCAGTCACAACACATTGCACACAGGATGGCGCCCTAGCCAAAAGTTTGGCTTTTCTAGCAGGATGTCTCTGATTTCTGACATTAGTATTGTCTGCCCTTGATGCAGGAGTCTGAGCTGACGCCCACAGGGGCAAATCTGCTGGATGGTAGGTATGCTGTCTTTGGGTATGTGGTTGATGGTGCCGACCTGCTTCAAGAGTGTCAAGTGGGTGATGTGATTGAGTACATCAAGGTCACGGATGGTGGGCAGTACTTGAAGGTTCCGGTGCCACACCCCAAGAGCAGCTCAGGGACCATTTGATCTGGCAGTGTCACGTCTGCCTGTGTTGCTAGTGTGAACAGCATTTTTAAAAACCCGCTCTGTATTTCATGGCTCACTTCGACTATGCAGCCTCCAAGAGATCAAAACGAGTGACATTGTCAGGCCTGCTTTACAAACAATTTTGTGGCTTTTTTGGAGCATTGAGTTTCTTGAGTGTTTTCCCATTTTTGCTCAGTTATGCCAAAGTTTTGAGCGCAATGCTTTGTGTGATGATGTAATCAAGCAGGTTCACATTCA
>JAABUO010007440.1_pt1 | contig 12497 bp, 13 predicted proteins | sample 5559291 | NCBI WGS metagenome assembly JAABUO01 (sample SAMN10711878, study PRJNA513372) | rock metagenome | isolation source: Antarctica rocks | place: Antarctica: Victoria Land, Finger Mt sud
TAGCTCATCATGAGCCAGAAAGCAGTAATAACAACAATAATAACAACAATACTAATTATAATGTGATGATTACTTTTAATATGACTGTGACTGTTTAGTCAGACACACAGCTCATCTCTGTGGGCAGGTGAAATTTCAAAACTGGCCTGAGCAGCAGAGAAATCACCCCTGAGCAAAGGGACAACAATGCCGGAACCCATTTTGATCACAAGATCGATAAATATGAAGGGTGACCAGCCATGGCATTACTCACTAAAGGGGACAACAATGCAAGCCAGAACTGTTCATGAAAACAATGATCATGCAGAGTAACAGCTCTTTTCAATCCCTAAACGTCTATTTTGATTCAGAAACGTCATCACTACACTGGAATCTAAGCTCAGAAACGCCTGGGGACAGTAAAAACACGTTTTTACATTGTAGAGATGAGCAGAATAACAGATAATGGGCTTGCTGACCTCCTGGGGACTTCAGAGTTCCTGCATGCCTTGGCAGCAGCCCTGATATCCACCTCACAGCTCAAAGCCTCGCCCGAGTGACGCTCACCACTCACACTCGCTTGGCTGGACTCAGCCATGCTCAGCTGCTGTGCCTCCTTCCACACCTTCTCACACTCCTTCTTCAACCTGCAGCACTTAGTCATGCCACGTGTGTATGATGTCTATATTACTGGTTGTGGGTTTTTCCCTAGCCAGGTGCCTCCTACAGTGCCTTCCCACACTCCTTGTTGAGCCTGCGGCAATTTGTCACATCATTTGTTTCAAAAGTATACATTGGCGTTCTATTGTTGATGTTTGATCTCAGCCATGTCCAACTGCTGTGTTTCATTCAGTATTCTTACTCTCCTGCTTGAACCTGCAGCACTTGATTGTGTCCTTTGTGTCAGTGACATACACTGGTGTGCATCAACAGTAGCGTCAGAATCAACACTACTAGGATCAATAGTAGTGTCAGAATGAACACTACTACTGTTGATTGAGTTTCAGCTATGCTCAGCTGCTGTGCTTCTTGCCACACCCTTGCACTCCTTCTGGAACCTGCAGCAATTAGTTATACCATTGATGTATATAGTATACTTTGGTGTGACCAAATCAATCTTCAGCTTCAGCCACGATCAGCTGCTCTGCTTGCTTCCACACCTTCTCACACTCCTTCTTCAACCTTCATCACTTAGTCATGTCAGCTACGTTGGTTACATACATATATGTGTTGTTTTGCTCCAGACATGCGTTGCTGCTGTGCTTCTTTCTGCATCTACTCACAGTCTTTGAACCTGCAGCATTCAGCCAGGTCACATGGGCCATTTGGATAACTGATGGTGGGCAGGTTGATCTGCCTTCAGCTTATGTGACTCTCGGCACACTGCGTCACACTAACAAAAGGTACACGCTATTTTATCTTTTCGTTTTTTGAATGCTTTTGGATGGGCACAGCCGTTCATGTCAAAGTGAACTTCTGCCAGGTCAGCAGCCACAGCCATCAGGTTTGGCAGCACAGTGTAGTGTTAAAGTCATCGCCTCACGACTGACTGTAATGACTGCCTGACATGATGTCAAAACGGCGGCTCACATGTCAAGATGTTACGATTGCCTGCCCAGAAGTTGGTACGGAGACTCACGTGTCAGGATCTTATGATTGCCTGCCGTGGATGTGGCATAGAGTCCCACATGACAGGGTCTCTATGGGGTCCCCTCAAACATGGCATCTGACATGACTTTGATGCAACACAAACTTTACACCAAAACTGGCAAGTACTTATGTTTCACAGGAACCGGGTGTTGTGATTGCCTGACATGAAGTTAGTACAGAGCCTCACATGACAGGGTCTTTATTGGGTCCTTCAAACATGGCCAGCACGTCTGACAGCTCCACTTGAGATATGCCTCCACTGTCATCCAAATCAAACTCCTGCATGCAAATGACGACTATAGTACAACAAGTTTGATGCTTTCCAGCTCATGATGAGCTAGGTACGTGCAGGACGAGTCTGCATGCAAATCAGCAGAGTCAGCTTCATGATCAGAGTGACACCATGTGGGTGGCCATATGCTATGTTAGACACAATATACATGACAAAGATGCATGACATCAAACCGATCTGCATAGAATGTGCTATCAGCCTCATGCAAGCATGATCAATCAATCAATCAATTGTGATGAAGCTGTGGTCATGTCACTTGCCATGTAAGTATTAGTGCAACTAGCAATTGTGGCGACATACAGTCTATTACTGCTGACCATGCAACTCATCATGTCACCGACACTTGATCATCCAGCTAGAAAAAACAAAGTCTGTCCCTTGACTGCTGCAACATGGACTTGGACAGGAATTCAGCCATATGTGTTGAAGTGTGCCTTGATTGCCTTTGCATAGGGTTGTGCAAGCATGCGTAAACCCTGCATGGCCCATACCTTGATGATGGAGGGCAGTGTGTCCTTCACGATGGACTCACAGCGCAGCAGCTCCATGCACAGCGCCTGCTTGAACTGAATGGCGCTCATCTTCTTCATGCCCGACTTCATCAGGCTCTTAGCAAGGGCCTCAGACTCACACTCCCTGCGACGCTTTAGCTCTTTTCAATCCCGAAACGTTTATTTTAATTCAGAAACGTCATCCTAACACTGGAAATCTAAACTCAGAAACGTCTAGGGACAGTAAAAACGCGTTTCTACATTGTGGAGATGTTTCAGGATGCATGCATGCTGTACTTGCATGTCACCTTTCTGTATATACATCCACACACTATGATAACATTCATTAGCATAAGATTGTAATGGTGTACAACAATATTGATATATTGCATGTGCAGAGACTATGCAGGCCGCGCCAATGCGTGCCATGTCAATAACATGCCTCAGAAGGTGCTGCAAACGTTGCAACAGCTGGATTTCATGAGTGGCAGTTCTGTGAACTCCACTGGCATAGACAATGTTATCACATGCCAGTTGTCTTTAGTATATATATTCCTGGTGCACACAAGACTGCTGACTGCTTTTGTAATTTTAATGCACAGGTCTCTGTTGCAAACAACAACAAAAAACGTACAAGCATTCAACTCACCTCTCTGATGTGCTCTGAGGATCCACAAAGTACTTCTGTACCTCTTGCTCTTCGGCAGGCTCAGCCCTGGCCACCAGCTGGGCAGCAAAGGCATGCGTCGTTGCTGCGCTGCGCTTGCCCAGGACCATATCTGCCACAAAGATGCATTTGTGAATGCACACCCAAGGCGACCCATACCTCCTGCAGAAAATTGTATCATTTGTTTCAACATAAAGCAAGATGGGTAGCATTTGAGACCTGGGTTTGCGTAGCCATGGCATTCCAACAGCATCTTGTTTCTGTTGGATTGTGTTGCTCAATTCAATCAATGGATGGAAGAGGTCTCGTAGGCCAACCAGCTACATGATGGCAGCTTGCCCAAGCACCAACAATCATGTTCACTGACATGCATAGATGCACTTGAGCTGCGGGTACGCTGTCTGGGTGATGGCTCAAGTCCCAGCTCGGTCTGTGATGCATCAGGAGTGAAGGGAGGCCATATCAAATGCCCAAATGTGAAGAAGATGGCCAAGTAGCAAGCTGTTGGCATAGGAGACTTACACTGGTGCATGTGTAGCAGGGTAGTCGCAGCAGGCCACCCTGGTGGGCTCTCCTAGCAGCTGATCGGCAGCCAGAAAGCCACTCAGGATGCGCAGGTCCCATTCAGATGTTGCAAACCTCTCAAATATCTGCAATGACAATACAATGTCGAGTGCAACCTTGAGTGCAACCTTCATGTAGATGTCAAGTCTCCTCAAAACGTCCATGCATGACATGCCTGTGCAAGGCCAGGAGACAGTTGCATAAGGCACAAAGCTGCAAGGCATACAGAAGGACTGACAAACAGATGCACGGCCAGATGGACAGACAGAGTTGCCAAGCCACGTCAGCATCAAAAGCTGACATTCAGTGTGCAGATGGGGCATGCAGTGCTTGTGGAAATTCACAATCCCCCTTGATCCTGAAATGGCAGGCCTTGAGGCGTGTCACACTCAAGTCCAAGACTGACCTCGGGTTTTGCGGTCAAGGGGCATGCAGCGCCTCGTCGTGACCATCAGACAGACTGACAAATTCAATGAAGGCAGAGCTGTTGCTCACATTAGCAGCAGGTGTTTTCAATTGGTGCTCAGACAAAGTGCAGCTCACATATCAGAGGATTACTCACCTCGAGTCTGAGGTCAAACGCCTTGTGGCGCCTCACAGTGACCATCAGACAAGCCGCAAACTCTGTGACCATATTTTTGGCACCATAGGTCATCAGCAGATGAGCAAACACATGGTCCATGAAGAGAGCTCTGGGCACATTCGCTCTGTCACATTCAGCGTCCTACATGAACAGTACCTCATCAGTTTCTGCTTGAGTCATGATTGGCCTAGTGTACATGGCATACCCCAATGGTTGCTGGCTGCTCAGGACTGCATGTACCTGACCCTTGGGCAAGACTCGGGAGATATGAATGAATGAATGCATGAATGGGCTCTTGGCAGACAATTTTGTTCAAACGTGTCCTGCAGGAGATGCGCTCCTCTTCACCACTGCCAGTGGGCAAGGTGAACCAACTGCACGAAGCCATGACGGCATATCCTGACGTCACATAAATTTACTTTCCTGCCGAGGCTAAGGCCCTACCCCGCGAGGGGCCATCGGCTCTTGTAGTGCCTCATTGTTGTGTCATATGTGCAACACACTGCTAGTAGACTCTCTGCATTCTGCATGCGTGGTTACCAACATCTATATGTTTAACACAGATCTTTGCATTCTGCACGTTCAGTTTTTGCTTGTATTACATCAGGCGGGAAAAGGGGGAAAACCGATTACAAGAAGGGCATGCATGGTTACCAACAACATCAATCAGCTGGTGCATGTTTGACACAGATCCTGTATGCACTGTGCAGGAGCCTGATGCTGCGCAATTGAATGCAAAGTACACACAAGCCCAGGCTGCGACCAGCCAATAATAACATATATCTCAATGCTGATTTCAGGCATCCTGGACTTGCCATTATGCAATGCCCAAAGTCGGGTCAGTGGAGACCTGCTGTTCTTTTGACTTGGTTGCGCAGCAAATCTTACAGGAAAAAGCTCCAAAAAGCTTTTATCAATGCTTTGAGTGGAGGGCAACAGGGGAAGGTCTGGGGGGGGGAGAGGGAAATGTATACCTTGACCCGCTTGCTCTTGAAGAGGGCATCCACCAGTTTAAGGCACCATTCCATGCTTCTGGGCTAGCACCGCCACCTTGTTGGCTCCAAAGTCAACGCTGGGAACATACTTTGTGTGTGTGGCCTGCCTCATCTTCCCAATGACCTGCTGCAGGTCCAATGACACGCCCTCCACCAGCTCATCAGCAGCACTCAGGGCGTCTAGCCCCACACAAATGTAGCGCGAGCCGTCTTGAACAGTATGCTCAACCTCAGGCGATGCCGGGACCAGCTGCTGCGTCACAAATCTACAAACATGCACATCATCGCTTGTGTGTCAGCTGTGTGCATGGTCAAGACAAATGGTGTGTTGCAAACATAATTGTGAGTTGATGAGCAGCGCTCAGGGCATCTTGACCCACACAGATGTGGCGCAAGCCATCTTGAACAGCATGCTGAACTTTAGGCCATGCTGAGACTGACTGCTCTGTCGTGAAGCTAGAAACATGCACATCATCGCTTGTGTGTCAGCTGTGTGCTTGGTGTACTGGTAGAAGCAGCAAATGGGAGGTCATCTGTAGATTTGGCAGCCTTAGTCATGATTGCAGACAGCACACTCACTTGACAGACAGTAATGCTGTCTGTATGCAATGTGATGTGACTGTATGGCAAGGACACGCTGCTATCCTCTTTTTGACAATGCACAACATGCCAGATACGTCATGACGCATGCATTTGTTGCAGATAGATATAGCCCAAAGCCTGATATGACTTCAGTCCAACCAGTGCAGAGAGTTTGTGATTCACATGGTGCGTGCCCTTACCAGAGTGTGATCAAGATTTGAGGTATAATGGTTCACAACAGTATGGTCACAAGGGAATCATTGTAAAGACATGTATCGTGGTTGCATGCGCATCCAGCTTTCCCACCTACTTCGTACAATAAAAGAAGCACTTTTCTTGCCCTTCCTGTAAGAAAAGATACAAAAAAAAAAAAAAAAAAAGACAAGGGGTCCCTTTAGGGATCTACAAAATCTTAACAAAAAAGGGAGACATAGCACAAAGACGCCTGTGCATCCAGATCACAAGGTACTTGTTTGCACTGGACTATGACGCTATACATCCTAGGGTTGCACTTAGGCCCTAAACCCTAGACACGTCCATTACCTGCCAAGGCCATGCACATCCGTGGTCACTATCTCCAGCTTGCTTGCCAGCTCTGAGATCAGATTTGACTGCTCCAACAGTTCTGCCTGCAAACCAGGTCAATTCGAGCCCCCATTTGACAACTCAGACCTCCACCCCCAAGATCATAACTATTTCATGCTGCCAATACAGGCATGTCCTATTTGCAAAGTATATGAACAGTGGCAAGATAGCAAAGATGGCTTTCAGCGGAGGTGCCATGGCAAATAAAGGCTCGACTGCTGCTCAGGGCATAGTAGATCCAACCATATACAGGGCAGCACATACAAGCGATATTGCTGTACTGCTATGTTGCAACACTTGACTAACTAAATAAGTAACTACTTGACCACTCTATAGACTTTGGAACTGTACTGACTCCTAGACTTAAAGGTCCAGAAAGGTTCCTGAGCAGACAGCAGTACTTAAGCCTGACAACATGCACGGCCTAGGGTTTGCTGACTATACGGGAATCTGGCTGAGTCCCTGCAGGACATAGACTGCACATTGCGTCACCTGTAAGTCAGAAATCTGTTGCTCCTTGGCCTTGAGCTCATCGGTCTGCTTGCTCTCTTTTGCAGCAGCAGCTGCTTGCAGGCCCTTCAGGTGCTGCTCTGCCTCCCTCTCCCTGCGTAAAGCCTCTTCTTCCAGCTCATGTGACACTGTCTGCAACACAGCACACCCAGTTGAATAAGCAGGCAGCGCCAAGTCTAAAATGAACATGATTTCCGATCAAAAAAGGGAGACTTTAATTGGGCTGCTTTGGCTCTCTCCACCTGTGCGAAGTCTCTCTTGCGACCCACATGACAAAGTCTGCACAGCAAATTTTTGTCATGTGGGCTTGTCAGGTGGTCAAGGGTCATGTGGGCTTGTCGGGTGGTCAAGGGTCTGTGCTCCTGGATGAAATTTCATATAGACATTGTCTGCCTTGACAAGGCCATACCCTGTAGCTCTGCTGCTCGATCTTTCACTGCAGCATTGTCTTTCAGCTCAGATGATGCAGTCTGCATAGAAAAGCACAAGCTGATGCCATGACATCCCTGAGATAGGAGGCTTGTGGCATTCGTGTTTACAACAATAGTAATTTAACGCTTTCCGGCTCGTGATGAGCTAGGTGCATGCAGGACAAATCTTGTCTCTCCAGACCAGCATTCATTGTGCAGCTGCTGTGCCCACACATGCTGCCCTGCTGTGCCCACACATGCTGCCCTGCTGTGCCCACACATGCTGCCCTGCTGTGCCCTCGAATGCTGCCCTGCTTTGCTCCTGCAGCCTCTTCTTAGGAGAATGAAGTTGGGAGCAACACAGCCTGACAGTCGACTCCAGAATTTAAAGCTAGAGGATGTTGTCCCTACAATCCCTACCAATCTCCATCTTGGGAAGACATTGTGCTACAGACACATTCAGCCTTGACAGCTTTATCATACGCTGACCTGCTGCTGTCAGTCTGTCTCTGTGATCCCTCTTGTTCCAGCTCATAGCATTTTAGTTACCCCATAAGGATTGCTGTGACCAGGTTAGCCTCACTGATCTCAGCACCTTGTCTGAAGCCAGATCCAAAGATGTGGCCAAGGAGTACAGCTAGATTTGGTACAGTCCTGTTTGAGAGACCGGTGTAAACACCTCATACAGCATAGCCTGGCTCTTAGCCTAGACCAGTTTAGCCTCAAGCACACTGACTGCTGCACCCTTACCCAAAGCCAGGTCCAGGGGGTGTCACCAAAGTACAACAAAATTGACTTTCTTTTTGTATCTCGCAGAAATGCAACATCATTTGTTTTATTGCCTTTTCTCTTTTTTTCGATACTTGTCTGCTGCAGCTGCTTGCTTGTCCGACAATCTACATGGAGGCCATGTAAGGCTGCTGCGAGCCCCATGTGATTGTGGCTGGGACTGTGTACCTCGTATAGCAAGGCTTTGCTCTTGGCTTGCACTAGGTCTGTCTCAAGCGCACTGATCTCTGCACCCTTGTCTGAAGCCAGATCCAGTGCAGTGACCATGCGCTGAAGCTGCTGGCTGGTCAGGCTTCCCCCAGGCGACAGCACATTCCCTGTCAGCAGCTCCTGCAAGCAACAGGCATGTTTGTGTCTTTTTTGCTGAGGTTTTTTGTTTGATTTGTGGACGCTTGTGTTTGCATTGTTGAGTGCTTTAGGGCTGGTTTGAAGCGCTTCAAAGAATATGACTCCAGGGGGCATCACGATGGTACTGATAATGTGTACGGTTTCAGGCTCATGATGAGGTAGCTACATGTAGGATAAGCCTTGTCTCTCCAGAGCAGACAAGACAACTTATGCGTCTCCTGCAGTTTCAGCGATGAGCGAAACAGGCGATAATGAGCTTGCCTCCAGTAGCTCCTGCAAGCAAGCCTTAGATTTTGCGCCTTTCGGCAAACATTCAAAAGGCTCAAAGTCAAGACAGTCTGTATGTCCTGATGGAAAAACAATGTTGACAAACAAGTTTCTATGCATCTTCAGTAACAGCTGAATCAGAACGCGGCTTGAGCTTGGCCCCAGTAGCTCCTGGAAGCAAAAAAACAGATTGTGCGCCTGTTAGCACGCATGCAAAGGCCCAAAGTCAAGATAGTATACATAACCTGACGAAGTAAACAATGTTTGCCTGGATCACCATGCAGTCCTGCCTGCAAAAAGCGTTGCCAAGCATTTGCACTGCAGTCTCAAAAGCAGATGTTGGCCTGACTCACCGTGCATTCTGGCATGCACATGAATTGCGAAGCATTTGCACAGTAGACTTGAAAGCAGAATGGCTAGTGAACAGCCTGCACGCTTTGCACTCTGCAGCAAGAAAGCATAACGCTGTGCACAAACACCAATGACTGCTCAAATGCATTGCCGTCACATTGCATTAAAGAGGATGTCATCAATGTTGATTGCGCCAAACTGCACTGTTTCAGGCACACAACCACGCATTCTGATAGACAGACCTCCTGTATGTTGACCTCCTGGGAAGCATGCATGCTGCACCCACCTGCACATGTTCTTCTAAAGACTGCACCTCTGCATCCATCAGCGCAGTGAACAGGTTCCAGAGCCCGGCCATCATGGCACCTCTCTCAAAGCAATGCATGGACACCTGATGCACCAGCACCCCAAAAGCAGTGCCCAGCAGACCCAGCAGTGATCTGGCCCTGTCTGGGTGGTGTCTGATGATCTCATCAGCCCAGAAGGGTAAACCCAGACTGCCCGCCTCTTCTGCAAGCAGTCCCTGCCAGTTGGGGATGCTGGCGTGGGACGGAGCGTCTGGCAGCGATGCAGGCTGGGGATTGAGCCCCAGGGACTGCAAAGCTAGTCCCAAGCGGCGTGGGGATCCAGCTGGAGATGCCCAAGATGGCTTGCTGAAGGCAGGGCTGTGAGGTGTAGCCCCTGAAAAAGAATGTGAATTTGGACCCAAAGCTGCTTGTTTAGGCGACACCTGTCTTGTACTCAGTCCTAATGAGGTCTGAGTGGCAAGCGCCGGCAGAGCAGTTATATCTGCAATGGGCCTCCTGCCCTGACTCATCTGGCCTCTGTCAGCTGCTGCATCAGCTGCTCCACCTAAGGCGTGCATCTGAGTACCATTGACAACGGGTGATGTTTTTGCTACCTCCACAGTCTGGTCGAGGGATCTGGGTTTTGACTGCATTTGTCCACTATTGGTCTGCACAGAGCTACTGCACTCTGCAATCTGGTCTCGGAGCCATGAGGCAAGCAGCAGGGTTTGGCTGCGGCCTGAGGGCTTTCCTCCCATCAGGATTGATAGCTGAGCGTTGCCCTGATCGTCCTGCACACATACAACAGACACTGTTATAGCATCATTGCATGTTTGTCAAGTGAGAAATCACAGACGTAGCCTCTGGCATATGAAGGCCTAGGATCGATAGCTGAGCGTTGCCCTGATCCTCCTGCACACGTACAACAGACATTGTTGTAGCATCATTGCATGTTTGTCCAGTGAGAAATCACAGATGTAGCCTCTGGCATATGAAGGCCTAGGTACTAAAGTGCAGTCACTTCACGCTGGTATATGTTCATTGAGCATTGTGCCCAAACTTTGACCAGTGTCTCAGTTCAAGCTTGGACAGCTTAGAGCTAGCATGTTGCGTGCGTGCTGCATTGTGTTATTCACTGAGACTGTCTGGTTGCACTTCACATCAATGCAAGCTAGGGTGCCGTCATTTGTGCATGCCAAAATGGCTTCTGCTACCATGATGAGCTCAGGCTTAACAGCTGACAAACATCTACCAAAACGTCTGCCGCCCTAGTCTTGAGATAGTCTTGAGATGGAACGCTAAGCAATGCATGAGCAAAGCACTTCTGCATGTGAACTGGCCCATAGGCATACAGTGAGTTTGTCATAAGACACGGCAGCAGAGCTACTGTTTCTTTGGTGTCTGCACATGTCGGGCAGTGCTTACCTTGGTCACTTTGACCAGTTCTGCAGCCCCATTCAGTCCATCTGGCAGCTGCTGCAGCAGCTGCTCCTCATTGCTGTTTTCAATTGCCTGTTTTGGCAGTCTGATGGAGAGCTCACCCCAGCCGTCCTCACTACCAGCTTCAGACATTCTGCCGTGTGTTAAATGCCTTCGCATCACCCAATGCTCATGTGCTGAGGAACCAGCAAGTGCCTGCTGCCATGCTTTTGCCGCCAAACTGTTTGAATTTGGACTGGCAGGCTCTTGTGCTGTGCCTGCTGTGCTGTATACCTGCCAAGTCTTTGGTTGCCCCTCCAACCTGCTTGCCTGCAATGGACTGGGACCTCCAAAAGCTGTAGGCAACACAGAAGTTGCAGGCACTTCACAACTAGCCTGCTGTGCATGCTGTGCAGATTGCAAGTCAGTTGCTGCTGCTGCACTGCTGGTCAGCGCTGCTCTGCTCCGTCCTGTGTCTGCATGGCTGGTAGTTGCAGACTGAGACAATGTGTGCACGTCTGGAACTGGAGTGGTGTTAGGCACCAAAGGCAAACGAGCACTTCTTGAGGCATGCTTGCTGCTATGTACAGCAGGCTCCTGATCACTTCTCTGCACTTTATTAAGATCAAGCAACTTGAGGTGTTCAGAGTAAGCATCCCTGCCATAGGAGACGTCACCATGGGATGACTTTGTAGGTATAAATTGTGGCAGATTTAGGTGTGACACCTGCACGCATAGGAGCTGTCACCACAGATTCTTCCACAAATACATTTTGTCTTTGCTCAGAAACAGCGCAACACTCTGACTAAATTACGAAGGCTTACAGTGGCGTGACCTGGCTTTGTAAGAACAGCTGGCAACTGGTCAGCAGCGTCACTCTGTAGGGGCAGCTGGCTGAAACGGCCTCGCTTGGCCTCAGTCGGATAAGACGCTTGTACCTGCGATATTCTGCTCAGATACACAGTGACAACCAAAATATACTACCAGACAGTGCCTGTTTTCAGCATAGCATACCACATCAGTGAATTCGTCTGGGCTTGTGCACAACTCCCTGGGCGAGAACAAAAGTCCATCCAGCTGCTGCTTCCTGCTTCTGAATGGCCATGCTGGCGAGCCTGCATCCTGGCTGGGCAGTTTGGAAGCCTCTGAAAGGTTGATGCGAGAGCACTGCACACTGTTGCCAGCATTTGCCCGTGCGCTTTTGTCCGACGGCATGACCCTTAGCTCATCTGTGCCTTCATCAGTGTACGGTCGCCCTAGCAATGCCTGAATGATGACAAAAACAACAAGGTTGATGGCGCAATTAGGCCGAGCGTTACGGCTGTCATCAATGATGTATTGATTGCAAGCATGCTGGCAGATTCACCGTGCATCACAATATGCCGAGTCAATTGGTGTTTTTGGGCATGACAAAAGCACTACACGACCAATAGTGGGCAGGCAGATTTAGCATTGCTCCATGAGACATTGTCAGATTTTGCCGTTACTGCACAGCAGGAACTAGCATGCATAGCATTGCAGCAATTACATGGCGTTCTTTACTGCCATGAGCCTGGTGCTGAGCGCTTCGCCACTATAGACACAAAGGATGGTTGCATCCTTGCATGCATGCATACCGTACGCACAGAAACCAACCGCGAAGCGGAAAATTTTCGAATTAATTAAAGCTTCGCGAAAATCATCACGCAGCACGCAGCATGCAGTGGCAGTATCGCGCATGCCTGTCAA
>JAABUO010007441.1_pt1 | contig 12497 bp, 16 predicted proteins | sample 5559291 | NCBI WGS metagenome assembly JAABUO01 (sample SAMN10711878, study PRJNA513372) | rock metagenome | isolation source: Antarctica rocks | place: Antarctica: Victoria Land, Finger Mt sud
TGATGCTCCAAAGGAACGGAAGCCAGATAAATGACCAAAAGGTCCAACGCATAGCCGACCAGGTTGACTAAAGCAAACTGAGCGAACTGGGTGTGAACCGCTTTGACCAGCGCCGCCTTAAATGTCCATGTCCGGTTCCAATGGTAGCCGTTCACGACGGACACTAGAAAGGCGACCGAAGTAGAAATATAGCGGTGGCCGTGCAAAAGCCGCAGCATGAGATACAGCACGGCCAAATTAATGACCGTGCTGCTTGCGCCGACTATTGCGAACTTGATGAGCTGCCGGAAGCCCCGCTTCTGGGTCAGCGCTGTTTTCTGGGGAGCAATCATTAAGCCGCGACTGCTTCTTTTTCCGCGAATTGATGATTGGACGAGACTGCCGCCGGTTTCACAGACGGCTTGGCGGACATGCGCCCGATGCTGTGGTACTCAAAGCCGAGCCGGCGCAGGCGCTCCGGGTCGTAGAGGTTGCGTCCGTCCAAAATCAGCGGGCGCTGCATCAGGCCGGAAATCCGCTCGAAGTTCAAGTTCTTGAACTCGTTCCACTCGGTCACGATGACAAGCGCGTCGGCATCGGTGGCGACTTCGTAGGCGTTCGCGCCGTAGGTGATCTGCGGGAAGACCGACTTGGTGTTCTCCATCGCAATCGGGTCGTAGGCTTTGACGACGGCTCCGGAAGCCAGCAGGTCGGCGATCACGTCGAGCGACTTGGCTTCGCGCATGTCGTCGGTGTTCGCTTTGAACGCCAGCCCAAGAATGCCGACGGTTTTGCCTTTCAAATCGTCGCCGCCCAGCGCGTCATGGATTTTGGCGATAAAGCGCTTCGGCTGCTGCTCGTTGGTTTCAATCGTTGCGGCAAGCAGGGGGAACTCGCAGCCGTAGCTTTGGGCCGTGTGCAGAAGCGAACGGGTATCCTTCGGGAAGCACGAGCCGCCGTAACCGAGGCCGGCGTTCAGGAACGCCTGGCCGATGCGGGCGTCGAGGCCCATGCCTTTGACGACCTGGGTGACATCCGCGCCCGCTGCCTCGCAGATATTGGCAATCGCATTGGCGAAGGAAATCTTAGTGGCGAGAAACGCATTGGACGCATACTTGATCATCTCCGCCGACGCGACATCGGTGACGATCATCGGGCGCTCCAGCGGCGCGTACAGCTCCAGCAGGCGCATGGCGACGATCTTGGACGGTGCGCCGATGACGATGCGGTCGGGGACAAGCGTGTCGGTGATGGCCGAGCCTTCGCGCAGGAATTCGGGGTTCGAGACCACGTCAAAGTCCACGGCGCGGCGCTTGTTGGTTTCAATCACTTCGCGGACAAAGTCGCCGGTTCCGACGGGAACGGTGCTTTTGTTGACGATGACTTTGTAGCGGTTCAGCGCACGGGCGACGCCTTTGGCGGCATCCTCGACATACGAGAGGTTGGTGGAACCGTCCTCGCGGGGGGGAGTGCCGACGGCGATAAAGACGATCTCCGCCTTCTGCACGGCGCTGTCGAGATCGGTCGTGAACGCCAGGCGGCCGTCGCCGACATTGCGGGCGACCATTTCTTCCAGGCCCGGCTCGTAAATCGGCATGATGCCTTGATTGAGGCCGTCAATCTTTGCTGCCAGCTTGTCCACGCAGACAACGTCGTTGCCCATGTCCGCAAAGACGACGCCCGTGACCAGCCCGACATACCCTGTTCCAATGACGCAGATATTCATCTGTAACTTAGCTCCTTAAATTGTTGTACTCTGAAATTTGAATTCACTCTGACTGATACCAATGCAAAGTTCGTGCCAACCCGTCGTCTAAACTGACTTCCGGCGAAAAACCCAGCAGCTTTGTGGCGGCGTGGATGTCTGCGCGGGAGTTTCGGATGTCCCCGATACGCGCGGGCTGCCGGTCCAGGGCAAGCACCCGGCCCTGTAATTGCGCCAGCCTGCTCAAGAGTTGGTTCAGCGACGCGCTCTGTCCGCTGCCGATGTTAAATCCTCGCCCGGCGGCTTCCGGCGGAGCCTGCGCCGCACAAACATTTGCCTGGACAACATCGTGGACAAACACAAAGTCGCGTGACTGCTCGCCGTCGCCGTAGACGATGGGCTTCTCGGCCCGCAGGAGCGCCGTAATAAACTTCGGAATGACGGCGGCATACGCGCCGTTTGGGTCCTGATCGGGGCCGTACACATTAAAGTAGCGCAGACAGATTGTTTCAAGACCATGCAGGTGAAAATAGTTGCGGCACAAATATTCCCCGGCAAGCTTGGAAGACGCATATGGCGAAAGCGGGTCGACCGCCGATGCCTCGGACTTTTTTTCGCCCGGCGTATCCCCGTAAACCGCGCAGGAGGACGCAAGCACAAAGCGCTGCACGGCTGCCGCGCGGGCCGCTTCCAGCAGATTGACGAGGCCGCCTAGATTGACCGCAATGCACGCCGCCGGGTCTTCGATAGACTGCGGCACGGAAACTTCCGCTGCGTGATGGAACACAAAGTCCGCGTCCCGAAGCGCCTGTCGGCAGACGCCCGCGTCCCGGATGTCTCCCGGAACGACTTCGACGCCCGGTATCTCGGCGAGAACCGCCGCCCGGCGCTGCGACGCCGCGCCGACCAGGCTGTCGAGAACGCGCACCTGCTGCCCGTCCCGCGCCAGCCGGGCCGCAAGATGCGAGCCGATAAATCCTGCGCCGCCGGTCACGACTGAAAGAGTCATGCGCTGCTTTCTAAGAATTGCTCAGGCGACCTCACCCCGTCTATGCCTGCGGCATTACTGCGTATCGTATCTCGCCGACCCTCTCCTTGTTAAGGAGAGGGTAAGAGAAGAGTAACAAAGGCCTGATGTCCGCAATGCCCCATTATACCGCGCTTGTCGCCAAATCTGCTATAATCGTTCATTATGGCAACAGCAGCAAAATCCGCCGCGAAAGACGAAGCCCGCAAGCGCAATGTGTCCATTCTGAACCGCAAGGCCCGGCATGAATACGAGATTGAAGAAACGTATGTGGCCGGCATCGCGCTCACGGGAACCGAAATCAAGTCGGTTCGCTTAGGGCTTGCCAACTTGCAGGACTCGTTCTGCCGCATTCAGAACGGCGAAGTTTGGGTTTATAACTTTTATATCGCGCCGTATGACCAGGGAAATCGCTACAACCCGGAGCCGCGCCGGCAGCGCAAGCTGCTGCTGCACAAGTGGCAGATTACCAAAATGATCACGCGGGTCAACGAGCGCGGCCTGTCGGTCATCCCCACCAAGCTGTTCTTTGACAACGGCTTCGCCAAGCTTGAGATCGGGGTCGGGCGCGGCAAAAAGCTTTGGGACAAGCGCGACTCAATCGCCGACCGCGACCGCGAGCGCGACGCCCGCCGCGAAGTCTTCGGGCGCGAGTAAATTCTTATGACCTTGCGCCTGCGCTTACAGCCGACGACGGAAACAATTCAGGAGTTTGAGCTGGCGGCTGAAGAGCGCTACTGGACGGGGCTGGAACTGATGACGCGCGGCGAGGGTGCGGCTGGGATTTACCTGCTGGGCTATACGGCGGAAATGCTGCTCAAAAACAGCTACTTTCTTCTGGACAAGTCAACGACACCAACATTCCCTGTTGGAAGTCAGTTGGCCCAAGCAAAGCTCGCTTCTTCCCTATTCTTACCGGGTCGTCCGTTCAAGAACTACCATGACTTGATTTCTTGGGCTAATCTCCTTATTGAGAAGCGGCGGCAGGAAGCACGTCCGCTGCCGCCGAATGTTGAACTTGCTTTGGCGCAGCACACTCAGCGTCTCGCAGACAATTGGTTTGTAGAACTGCGTTACCGCGCGGCACAGGCCACAGCATCAGAAGTCAATGCGGTTTATGAAGATGTTACTTGGATCAGGAGCTATTATCGTGACGGCTCTTTATATACTCCCCGGAGGTAAAATATGTCTCTTGCACAGCGGGTCTACCCGAAAAACTCGATTTATGAAATGTTTGGACAGCGTTTAGTCGAGGAAATCGAAAGCCCGCAGCCGGGAACGGCGGAGCCGATCATCATTTTAGAGGGTCAAGGTCAGCAAACCCCAACGCATCTTTACGTCATTTGGAGCGAGTGGGGACAGCTCACGCAGTTGGAACGCTCCGAGATTGTCCTGGACGCTTACGGTGAGGCAAAGGGAACGAATTTTGCCTCGCAGCTTCGTGTTGCTCTAGGTCTCACGCCCGAAGAAGCGGGGCGCATGGGCATTGAATATGCTCCTCTGGAAGCGGCAGCCTAATACTATTCCCATGAGAGCGACGCCCGCCGCGAAGTTTTTGGACGCGAAGTTTTTGGGAGGAAGTAACACCATGACACTGACTTTAGAACTGCCGCCGGAAGTGGAAGGGGCGCTTGCGGAGGAAGCCCGGCGCGAAGGCACGACGCCGGAGCAGCTTGTCCTCAAAGATTTGCGGCGTCGCTATGTGGTTCCTGAACCGCGCCCCGACACGATGCTGGAACTATTCGCAAAATGGGAAGCAGAAGACCCGGTGACAGGGCCAGAGGATGCCGCTGCCCGCCAGCGCGAAGGAGACGAACTCATGGCAGCGCTTCAGGCAAACCGTTTCAACTTGGAAGGGCGCACAGACTTTCGTGCGCTGCTGGGTGATGACAAGAAAGAAGCCTCGGAATGAAGCTCACTTCTCCTATCGCCATTGTTTTAGACACAAGCCCGCTTGGCCTGCTGACTCAGCGGCCAGGGCACGCCGCTGGGGATATTTGCAAGGCTTGGGCTGCGAACTTGAACCGCTTAGGCTGCTTGTTCTTCGTACCTGAAATTGCGGACTATGAGCTGCGCCGTGAATTGGTTCGTCACGGCAACGTGACAGCCATTGCGCGACTTGAGGCATTTAACGCTGGCGTCAGCGGTACTTATCTGCCGCTGACGACGCCGGAGGTTCGTCTGGCGGCTGCGCTTTGGGCGCGGGTGCGTAACCAGGGAAAAACGACGGCTCCGCTGGAAGCGCTGGACGGGGATGCGCTGATTGCGGCGCAGGCCGATTTGCTGGATTTGTCTGCGTTCGGCCTGTCAAGCGTTGTCGTCGCAACGGCCAATGCCGGGCATTTGTCGGCGCTGACGGGCGCGGCCTTGTGGAGCGATATTAGCTTGTGACAACTCCCGTCCATAAATGGACAGGCTTCTACGGTCTTGCAACCGACGCTATGTCATCCCAGAGCGGTTTTATTCGCTGCCTGCTGCGTTGAAAGCAAGGAGTTATGAACGATGTTTATTTACGGAGCGACCTGCAAGATTTTACGTCGTCAGGATTAACGATTTGAGACGACAACCACGAAGTCTCTTGCTCTGAACTGGCTCAGTGATGGGCTTATTGTACCCAACGGACACATGAATATAACGTCCTCAGAAGGACGTTGCGCTATTTTCCCCGCTCCGCTACTGCGAAGGGTTCATTCCAAGCCCATAAGTGAGCGGGGCTTCCGCGCTTTTCGCTAAAAAAGTAATTACAGTTTTGCGGAAAGCGAGCGCGACGCCCGCCGAAAAGTTTTGGGAGGGAGTAGAGCTATGAAGCGCATTCTCGTTGTAGCAAGTCTTGTCATTCTTTGCCTGGCCGTTGTTTACGGAGTGCCTCGTTACCGAGTCGTCCGTGAAGCGGCACGGCGGCAGCAGTATTTAGAAGACGCGGCCAAAAACGAAGTGCCGCTGGTTTTAGATGCGAAGACGGAGGCGATTTTGTCTGGGGCGGATCGCGTGGAGACATTTCGCCTAGCCGGCGGCGGGGATGAGGAACTGACCAGCGCGGAACAGGTCGCTCTGCATGGGCCGCACCCGCAGTATTTTGAGAATTACTCGGTAATGAGCGTTGGGCCGCCGCAGGGCAAAGCGTTTGCCGCCTCTCTTCAAAGAGCGTTGTCGCAGGTATCAGGAGAAGTGGACGGCGCTCAGTGCTTTGATCCGGGCGTTGGGTTCCGTGTCTGGAAGGCAAAAGCGCACGTGGATGTCTGCGTCTGTTTTTACTGCTCCGGGGTACAGATTACCACTCCCTATGCAAGCCCCGAAAGCATTCGCCAGAACCCGTATCACCAGCCGACGATGCTGGGGGAGTCCCGGCCTGCATTGCTGGCCCTCAGTAAGCAAGCATTTCCGCAAGACGCACGCTTGGCGGCGCTGAATTAGGGCTTAGTCTTTAGGAACCCATGACAATGGCAGTTAAAAAAACGAGGGCGACGATCAGCAAAGCCGCTTTAAGCCAGGGTTCTTCCAGTTGAGGCGGATTGGGCGCGTAGAGGGTTTGAGTGCTGGCGGTGGTCATAATAAGAATAGTATCGGGTAAAGTTACGAGTTTTTCAAGCCCGCACAAGAAATAATATAAGAAATACTATGCCGGTTTTAGACACAACTGAGTTTGATTTTTCGCAGGAAAACGCGCTGGGGGCGGATAAAGTCGCCCGGCGGGTGGCGTTGGTCCGCAATGACAGCGGGCGGGCGGTGCTGCATGTGGGGGTGAAGTCGCCGGTGGCGTGGCTCGACGTGTATCCGGGCGAGTTTGCGCTGGCCCCGCTGGAAACGCAAAAAGTAACGGCGGAGCTGAGGCCGGAGCGGGCGGGGAACGCGGCGCTTGCGGCGGTGCAGGTATCGCTGTTCGGGCAGTATTTGGCGGCTGCCGCGGCAGACGCTGCCGATCTGCCGGGCGATTTGGAACTGGTGATTGCGGTCACGCTGCCGCTCTCGAACTGCCCGCACTGCGCTGCCGATTTGCCGGAAGGGGCGGCGGAATGCCGGCGCTGCGGCGAGCGCATTCGGCTGTGCCGGGTGTGCGGGACGCCGAACACGTGGCTTGCGAAAGTTTGCCGGCTGAACCCGGCCCATGTGCTGAGAACGGAAACCGACTGGCGAATGACGCCGGGCGGTGACGGGTCTCATGCGCTGAGTGCGGCGCGGACGCTGGGAGCGCATCTCGCCCGGCGGTGGTCGTTTCCGTCGTTTGCCCCGGCGCGGGCAGCGGAGGCTTTGGAGTGGAGTGCGCCGCTGGCGGCGTTCGGCATGGTCATCGCGTCGGGCATTGACACGGCGGCCAGCCGGGCGGCGATTTATGCGTTTGATCTGGCGACCGGCGCGTCGCTCTGGGACTTTGATTTGCCGGATGCGTCGGGGCTGTACCCGGACCGGGGCGGAATGGCGCTGTCGGAAGACGGAATGCTGTACGCGGCGACGCTGGGCGGCTCGGTGCTGGCGATGGACGCCATTCGGGGAACGCGCCGCTGGGAAACGAAAGTGTCCGGCCCGGTCTACGGCGGCGTGACATTAAGCGATAATCTGCTGCTGGTTCCGGCGGGCGAGGCTTTGGCGGTGCTGGATCGAAATACCGGCGCGGTGCTTCGGACGTTGCCGGTGGGCGGGCAGTGCGATACGGCTCCGGCGGTCTGGGGCGGCGGGGTGTTTGCGGCGGGCAACTCGCAGGAAGTCCGGGCGTTTGATTTGGAGACGGGCGCGGAAGTCTGGAGAACGGAAACCGACGGCCCGTTTGATGCCGCGCCGCTGGTGCGGGACGGCATCGTGTACGCCGCGACAATGGCCGGCACGGTGTATGCGCTGGAAACGGCGACGGGCCAAATCCGCTGGGAGACGAGCGTGTCATCGAAAGGTATTGCCGTGACGCCGGCGCTGTCCCCCGACGGCGGCCTGCTGTTCGTGGCCTGCGACGACGGCTACCTGCATGTTGTCGCGGCGCAGACGGGCAATTTGATCCGCTCGCGGCGGGTGAGCAATACCCCGCTGCACTCGTCGCCGGTGTGCAGCGGCGCGACTGTATTTGTGGGCGCGGACGACGGCAGTTTGTATTCACTGGACGCCGAATATGCCGTCAAGCGAGCGTATGAGACTTCCCCCGGCACGCGGCTGGGAACGGCAGGGCCGGCTTTGTACGGTGATTACTTGGTGTGCACTGCAACCAACGGCGTTTTGTATGTTTTGCAGGCGACACTATGATGCAGAAGGGCGCGGCAAGACCTCACCCGGTCACAAGTGACCACCCTCTCCTTAACAAGGAGAGGGTCGGAACGGAGTTCCGGGGTGAGGTTCTTCCATGCATTGTGATTGAAGGAGAACGAAATTATGACCGAGATGTTGCCCCGGCGGCAGGATGTGCCATTCGAAAAGACATGGAATGTGGAAAGCGTTTTCCCGTCGGTAGACGCCTGGGAAGCCGAATTCGTGCGCGTTGGCGCATTGCTGGATGGATTTGCGGAATACGCCGGACAGCTCGGCGCGTCGCCCGAAAGACTGGCGGCGGCGCTGGCGAAGCGAACGGAAATCGGGATGGCCGTGCGGAAGCTGGGGCTGTATGCCGGGATGCTGCGCTCCGGCGACACCGGCGATCAGGCGGCGGCGGCGCTTTCCAGCCGCGCCGGAGGACTGTCGGCCCGGCTCGCGGCGGCGACGGCGTTTTACGAGCCGGAGCTGCTGGCGCTTGACCCGGCGCTCCTGACGGAATGGGTGGCGCAGACGCCGGAACTGGTAATTTACGGTCATTACTTCGACACGCTGGCCCGCCGCCGAGACCATGTGCGGTCGGAAGAAGTCGAGTCTTTGCTGGCGCAGGTGTCGGAGCCGCTGTCGGCGCTCGGAACGGCGTCCGGCTCACTCACCGATGCCGACCTGAAGTTCGCGCCCGTGACCGACGCCGAAGGCGTCTCGCACGAAGTCGCGCAGGGAACCATCGCCGATTTGCTGCGGCATGAGGATCAGTCGGTGCGTAAGGCCGCGTGGGAATCGTATGCCGACGGGCATCTGAGCGTCAAGAACACCCTTGCCGCGTGCCTGAGCGGGCGGGTCAAGCAGAGCGTGTTTCAAAGCCGCGCCCGGCGTTACCCGTCGGCTTTAGAAGCGTCGCTCACGTCGAACGCCATTCCCCGCGAAGTGTTTGACACGCTGCTATCCACGTTCCAGACTAATTTGCCGATTTGGCACCGTTATTGGAAGCTCTTAAAGAAGGGCCTCGGCGTGGAAACACTCTACTGCTCGGATGTTCCCGCCGACGCGGTTCCCGCCCCGATGCCGAAGTCCGAAACGCCGATCTCGTTTGCCGAAGCCACCGACATTATCTGCGCCGGCATGGCCCCGCTCGGCGACGCTTATGTCAATCCAATGCGCCGGGGTTTACTGGAAGATCGCTGGGTGGACGGCGTGCCGAACATCGGCAAGGGCAGCGGCGCGTTTTCGTCGGGAGTGCCCGGAACGTACCCGTTCATTATGATGAACTTCCGCGACGATTTGTTCTCGGTCAGCACACTGGCGCATGAGCTGGGCCATTCCATGCACTCGTATTTGACCTGGCAAAACCAGCCGCCGATTTACTCCGGCTACTCGCTGTTTGTCGCCGAAGTCGCGTCTAATTTTGACCAGGCGCTCGTGCGGGGTCATCTGCTCGACACGACCACCGACCGCGACATGACGCTGGCGATCATTGAAGAAGCTATTTCGAATTTCCACCGCTACTTGTTTGTCATGCCGACGCTGGCCCGGTTTGAATTAGACTGCCATGAGCGCATCGAACGCGGCGAAGCGCTGACTGCCGACGGCATGGGGCAGACTTTGGCCGGCTTCTTCCGCGAAGGCTACGGCGGCGAAGTGGAAGTGGACGAAGCCCGACTTGGCATTACCTGGGCCGAGTTCCGCCATTTGTATTCGCCGTTCTACGTCTACCAATACGCGACAGGCATTTCGGCGGCGAACGCTCTGGCCGAAGATGTCCGTACCGAGGGTCCGCCTGCCGCCGAGCGTTATTTAAGCTTCCTCAAAGCCGGCGGCTCTTTGTACCCATTGGATGCCTTGAAACTTGCCGGGATTGACATGGCTTCGCCGGAACCCATCCAGCGGGCGTCCGGCGTGCTGTCCAGGATGGTTGACCGGCTGGCGGCGATTGTCGGAGAATAGGAAATAATCATCGTTATGGATGTAGCATTGGAAGAACCGCGCACAGCTTCCGCGCGAGATGAATGGACACAGGTGCTTGGCGCTCTGGAACGTGATATAACAGAGTGGGCGCAGGAAGAAGGCTGGCAAGTTCATGCTGCCAGCAGAAGCTTAACGGAAGATGCGATTGGGCAGTATGCCGTGCAAGATTTAGTGCTGGAAACACCGCAGCGAGAACGCATTCTTGTGGAAGTTAAAGGGCGCGGGCCGTTGGAAGCGGCAGGCCGTGTCCAGATTTCCGCTTGGCCGACACTTTTCCGCGTCCTCTTGCTGCACAAATCAGGCGAGGAAGGCTGGATCATCCGTACAGACTCCGGTATCCCAATTCGTCAGCCCTGGAACCGGGAGACGTTTATCAGTCTGGTAAGAGACTTGCTGAATGCCGAGCAATGAGTGACCTTTATGTGCGGCGATTGGAACGGATCAGAGACGAGCATCAAGCGGCGTCCGGGGCGCTGGCTTATGTCGGCGTTTACTGGCTGAAGGCGAATATCTTCAACTTTCCCGGCCTAGAAACAGTCGGCGTCTAAGAAGTGCGGCGTGCCGCAAACGATCTGGATGCTACTTATTTTATCCGGCTGTTTTCAGTCTTTGAGGGCATTCTCAAAGAGCATACGGCAAATTACCAGCCCGGCATTCGTGTTACGGAAGATGTTTCCGCGGCATGGCTGATTGATCGCGTCTCAAAACTACAGCAGCCGCGCATTGCTGATCTGTTTCGTGAGCGGGTACATAGTGTCCGGCGATACCGTAACTATTTGGTGCATCCCGGCGGCAATCTGCCTGCGTTTGTTCAATTCTCTGAGGCTCTTGCCCGTTTGACACGGTTTGTTGATAGGCTGCCGTGACAAAACACAATGCCGGGTTCTTCTATTTGACGGCAAACGTCGCTAGATAATTCCCTTTATGCGTCGGCGGCACCTCGCCTGCGCCGCTTGAAACCTGCCCCGGCGTCAGATACTTCACATGACCGTCGGCGAACCCAAAGTTCAGCCCGAATGGGCCTTGCGGATTGCTGTGCCGGGTGCTGTCCTGCGGCGCACTTAGCCCGGTTGCGCTGGCGGCTTCGGGTTTAGACGGGTCACAGGTAAGCGTCGTAAACTCATAGAGCGCCACGGTTCCGGCGGCATTTGTAAAGTTTCCCGCGTACTGCCCGGCGATATTTTTGTTCTCAGCATAAGAAATGTAGTGGCCTTCCTGGTCATCATCGCGGCAGCGGTAGGTTCGTTTCGATTGAACGAACTCATGCAGTTGGCCCGCCCAGCCATTGCCTGCGGGGTTGATACCGGACGGCAATGTCCCATTCGTATCCTGCTCGTATTGAGTTAGTGCCTGTCCTAATTCCCTCATGTTAGACATGCAGGAGGGGCCGCTGCGTTCCCGGACCTTCTGGAACACGGGGGACACAATTGCGTACATGAGGGCGACAATTACGAATACAGCAAACCACTGGCCGGGCGGAATGCCGAAAAGTAAGCGGCGTTTGGGCGTCATTGGGCTTCTCCTTCCAGCGTTATCTAAAACATAATTGGATTATACATAAAATCTAGGTATAATCCAATTGATTTCAACATAAGTTTGCGCGAAAGGACACTCATCATGCCGCAGTATTCCGTTAATTTTGACAACAGCTTCGACAAAGTGCTGACCGACACATCCAAGCAGCAAGGGACCACGAAAGCGGACATCATTCGCAAGGCAGTTGCCAGTTATGTGTATCTGACACGAGAAACAGCTAACCCAGAGCGGAAGGTATCCATCACCGACAATCGAGGGCTTGTCATTAAAGACATCATTCTGCCCTAGTCGAGGCCAACAAGGAGAACAGCTTCATGGACGAAAATGAAAATTCTACGGCAGAAATAAGAGCGCTGCGAGCGCAGGAAACCGCCGAAGTTATTCCGCGCACCGAAATCCTTCAAGACACCGGAGCCGGAAATGGGCAGGCCGTCAGCGATCTTCAGAAGCTGACGCCGACGCAGCAGGCGGGGCTGTGGCTGGCGGCAGGGGTCGGGCTGACCATCATCGGCGTTTTAGCGTTCGTCGCTGTGGTCTGGTTCCAGACCGCGCCCGCGCCGCCGGCCCTGCTGCCGCTGCCGACGATCATCGATCCAGTTAAAGCCAAAGACGCGCTGGCGAGTTATCAGGCGCTGAATCAGGCGGCGCTGGAAAACTACAAGGTGCTGAACGCCGAAGCGATCAGCCGTGTCACCAACTTGTTTGATCTGCTGGCGACAAAAACTCTGCTGCCCATTTTCACTGCCATCTTAGGCTACATCTTCGGCTCCCGCGCCGCTGCCGCCGCAAACAGCAGAAACTCGGAGTAGGCGCTCACTTCACCGCAAATGTCTTAATGGTGTGCCCTTGCGGTAGTGCCTTGACACTGACAGCATTCGCTCCACCTGACACCTGCTCTGGCATCAAGCTCTTCACATGACCATCTGCCATCAAGAAGTTAAGCGCAAACGTGCGGCTGTCATGCCGGGTACTATTCTGCGGCGCAACTAATCCTATCATACTGATCCTCTCAGGTGTAGACGGGTCACAACCTAATGTGGTTGCTTCGTAAAGCGC
>JAABUO010007442.1_pt1 | contig 12496 bp, 12 predicted proteins | sample 5559291 | NCBI WGS metagenome assembly JAABUO01 (sample SAMN10711878, study PRJNA513372) | rock metagenome | isolation source: Antarctica rocks | place: Antarctica: Victoria Land, Finger Mt sud
GCCAACGGCGGCGGCGCACGGCCCCAGAAGACCCTGCTTCGCTTGACCTAGCCGCCTGATGCAGCGGAAACTAGAGCATCTACCTTTTCGAGTATTTCTCGACATATTTGCTTGTATTCTTGTTCCGCTACCACGGATCCCTGGCAATATTGCGCATAAGCCTTTTCACCCCGGCGTATTAATCTTTGACAGTGTTGCCAGAGATCTAATCGCGCCTCTACAATTCGCGGGTCATCGCTTAGATTTAGCAACTCGATAGTAGTTCTCGCTCGTTCATACGGGTAAGTACCATCCGCTGCTGCGGGGTAAGCTTTGCCATCTTCCATAAACCACAATAACTCGGGCTCCCCTGCCACAGTAGGATCTAGCAAAAAAGGTTGTTCATCGTCTACAACGCCATCTGGATTTGTTACCCTACGGCTTTCGTCTCTTATTGGAAAATAGTCAGACTTTCCACGACTCTGGCCATCTTCACCCCTATGTGACGAATTACAGTAGCCACAAGCAAGCCGGTAATTCGTCCATTTGAAGGCCAGCCACCAATAACCGTCGCGCTCTGCTCCAAAGGCGGCGCGAATTCTATTTTTCGGCCGAAAGTGGTCGACGTGGTAATCAGAACGATCCTCCTTTGCTTCGCAATACCAGCACTTACCATGAGATATTTGGTATAGACGGTTTTTTAATTCCCCCCATAAGTCAGACTTTCTGTTGATGAGTTTTTTGCGCTCCTCAGCATCTTCCATTTCGCATAGTTCATCCGTCACTGCCTGAGCCTTCTGCAGCCAATCCTCAGGCGGCTCAAAATCCTCATAATCAATAAGGTAGATCACTCCGCTTCCGTTTCTCTCTGTAATTGTCCTACGATCCGCCTAGCTATCCTAGCTTGTTCTTCTCGTGCCTCGATACTCAATACAGGTTCTTGAAATTGCTCGTATTCGCTCATTGCAACAATAAACTGCGCATATAATGGATCTCTAGTAGTACGTGTGAAACCTAGATCTTGCAACTCATGATCTAAGCGCTCAAGCTTTTCTGTTTCACCTTCTGTTAACTCCTCTTTGTTCCTCTTGACAAGCAACTCGCGTTTTCGATCTAACTTACCCTGAGTTTGCAGGTCTAGAGAAGTTCGAAGACCAAATACATCGCTTGTAAGTAATGCCGCCACGCCCATTCCTGCTGGATTCTTAGATGGTTGATAGCTAATGTTCTTGCCATCTTCTCTCCTCACTAATACCCTTACTTGCTCTTTGCTCATCCCTCCGATGACTATGGGATCGTGTGTTGACATGATAATTTGGCTTGATTCATTCTCACCGACCACCTTTTTCAAAAGATCCAAATATTCAAGTTTCCAAGCAGGATTCAAGTGGGTATCAGGTTCGTCAAGTAAAAATAAGGATTCCTCCTCTTTGGTGAAGCGCAATAGACCTAGCACAGTTAGTAGTTGCTGTTCTCCTTCGCTCAATTCGGTGTAGGTGAGACCAGCGGATGTACCTAACTTGCGTACACGAATTCTAACCTCTTGTATTACCTCTGATATGTAAGTGCTCTCAAGAGTCTTGAAAAAGTTAACATTGTTGTGGTATTTTTGTGCCAGCTTTTGGAGTGATTGCAAGTCGTGGATATACAGGTAAAAATGATCTCGATATCTAATCGGGGCTAGAGCAATATCGAACAGTTCCTCAAGGAACGCGCGCACTACTCCTCGCGCACCCCAAAATAGATCATTTCGGTATTTTGACCTTTGCCACCAAGGTGGTTGTTTCAAGACAAAAAGCACCGATTCTAGCCCTGTGATGCCTAGATATGTCTGAAGAAAATCGGTCAGATGTTGCTCTTCAGATGAATAGAAAGCTAGTAATACAAATTGGCTATGGATTAACCTGGCATAGAAAAGCGGCCTCAATGGCTCCTGTTGGCCGTCTAACAGCTGACGATAGAAACGTTGCTGATGTGTCGCAAAGTGCTGCTCCAGGCGATTGCTGGGCCCCGAATAGTATCCAAAAATATTGGCAGGTAAATACTCGCGGTCTTGTGCTTGAGAGAAGGCGCGTAACGATAATTTCCCCCCTTCTACTACTATCTGCACCTTATTCGGTAACCGCTCGGGGTCGGCATCAATCTCAATCCTCTTCCCGCGACATATGTACGTCAACTTGTAAGCGAATCGCGGGTCCTCTCCCAAGTCGAGGTCTTTAAAAATAATGACTAGAGCTTCGATTAGATTAGACTTCCCCGTACCATTTCTTCCTATAAGCACCGTAGTTAGTGTACTTTCATCAAAATCAATAAAGAATTCGCGTAAATTCTTAAACTCTTTTATGTAAAGCTTATCGATCCTCATACCACTGCCTCTAGATAAACTCGCCGTCCTTCTCGATGCTCTACAACACGATTCGCAGCAACTTCTTGTACTAACAGGGCATAAAATTCATTAATCTCTAAGTTGGATTCTTGCCAAAGGTCAATAGGTAATACTGGCTTGGAGACCTGCAACTGGCTAATAAGCGATGTCAATTCACTCGATGTATTAATGGTGGAAATATGACGTTGAGCCGATTTAGCTTCCGCATTCATCGTGTTAGCCTTTCTTGTTTCGTCAGCTGTCGCCTCTGTTAGAATAACCTCTCTTTGAATTCTTTCCACCAACACATCGGCTGGCTGATCAGTCGGATCTTGCAGCACGAGTTTGCCCTCGAATGCTTGTTTTAGAATACTTTGGCGCAGCCGCACCGCCTGCATCAGCCCCGTTGCGACCAGCGCCTCCACGTCGTCCACCACCGACAGCAGCCTCTCGACCTCGGCCACTATCTGCTCTTGCTCGGCAGACGGTGGAAGCGGCACAGAAGTCTCTCGGACAATTGACAGATTGAGGTTTGGTTGCACGCCACCCGACGACAGGCGACGAATGTCGTCGTAGTTCTTTCGAACAAAGAGCTTTGCATACGGTTTACAGGGTGCCGCTAAGCCCTCGAAGAGTAAAGCAGCACATGCCTGGTTAGTAGCCGCCGCAATTCTAAGTTCGGACACTTTACCTCTTGTTTTGCCTTCTCCGTACATCGCGATTAGCAGAGTGCCTGCAGAAAACACCTTCGCGTTGGTCTCTTCGACCGCCAGCGGGGTGATGTACTCGTTGGCTTCGTCCACGAATAACTTGTTGAGCGCTCCGCTCGTCACCCAAGGTATAGTGCCGTTTTCGTAATAAGCGCTTTTGCTTCTAAGTGGCGTTGCGCCCGTGCTAACTATTGCTAACTGATCTATTGTCACCCAGCGCCAACCAGCGGGCAACTTCGGCAGGTCCGTCGTATCCGGCGCGGTGGGCTCCTTGTACTTGCCCTGCCAGCCCTTGGGCGGGGTCTTGCCGGATTTGGCGTAGCGGGCAAGCTCGGCCTGCTCCCAGGCGTCGCGGCGCTCACGCAGGATGCGCTGGAGCAGGTCGCCTGCGGGCTCGACGTCGGGGCGCCGCGCGCGCCAGTCGGCGGTCAGCGCGCCCTCGACGGCGCCCTTGAGCACGGCGGCGCGGTAGCGCTTGAGGTTGGCGCGCACCCGTTCGAGCGCCGTCACGCCCGCGTCGAGTTCGGTGAATAGTTCCTCGATTTTCTGCACGATGCGACGTTGCTCAGCAAGTGGAGGAAGTGGTAGTCGATGCGCGAGGACGTCTCTGGGTCGGACAGCTGGATAAAGAGCGCCTTGCACCAACCCGGTCATCTCTTCAATGAAAGCCAACGATTGCACGCGATAGTAGACGTAACGCGATTCAATAACGGGCCTCAGGACACAGAACCCGGTTGAGCCAATCGCGCCTGCAAGATCCGCCGTAACTAGAGCAACCGCGTTTAGATTGGGACGAGTCATCGATACAACAACATCGTTAGGTAGCAGCCGCTGCCGAGCACGACTCGGAGCCTTCGCTACCGGCAGCCGCTTAACGTCCTCGATACGTTTTGTTTGGTTGTCGATGCTGCTTATGTCAACATAAAGAAACTCATCCCCTGTCGTGGGGCCACCACCGCTAACCGTATCGTCTACGACGTCACGAAGGGTACAAGTAACCCAACCTGGTGGCAACTCGATGCGTTCGCTCACGCGACGAGCCTTTCGTTGAGCTCGGCGAGGATACTGTCCAACTTGTCGCCGAAGAGGCTGTAGACGCGGCCGAGGCCGCCGCGCTCGCTGAAGGGGATGTAGTCGAAGTCGTCCGGCTCGATGCGCAGGCTGGCCGCGATGTGGTCCCGGATGGCGTCGAGCCACCCACGCTGCTCGGGCGTGAACGCGGCGCCTTTGTCCGCTTGCTCGGCCAGCCACGCCTGGTAGCGCTCCTCGACCGTGGCCGCGAAGGGGGTCAGCGGCGCGGCGGGCGTGATGGCGTGGCGCACCAGGGCGATGAGGTCGGTCAGTTGCCGCGCGCCGCCACGCCGGGCCGGGGCTGTGGCGCCCTGCTCCTCTTGCGCTACGAGGTAGGCGACGCGGTCTTCGGCCACCAGGCGCGCGGCGTCGGTGTCCGCCGTGGGGCTTACGCCTTGGGGGTCGGGAGCGTTGCGCCCGCGATCGTGTGCCGGCAGGATGCCGGCGGTCCCAGTAGATACGGCGCCGTGTGCGATTGAGGCGTCGGCGGTCTCAGGGGATACGGGTACGTCGACGGCTCCGGGGGATACGCTGCCGGGGACGGGCGAGACGCCCGCGCTCCCAGTGGGCGAGACGCCCGCGCTCTCGGGAGATCCAGGGGGCGCGCCTTCTATGACGGTGAAGGCTTGCCACACGTCTTCGGGCGTGGCCGCCAGCGGCGGGAGCGCCAACGCGGCGGCGAGTTCTCGGATGTCTTTGAAGCGCAGGCCCGCGCGGTAGGGCCGGCTGTACAGCACGCGCAGCGCTTCGATCTCGTCCTTGTTCTGTTCGACAAAGGCGCGGAAGCCGTCGGCGAGCTCGTGCGCCCGCTCCAGCGCGCGGTCGTCTTGCCCCGCATAGAGCAGCTCGTCGACGGTGAGTTCGTCGATGATTTGTTCGCTGGCGGTCTGCAACTCCACGATGCGCGCCCGCAGCCGCGGATTGCCAAAGGGACGCAGCGCCGCCCGCGCCGCGCCCTTCGCCGCCGCCTCCACGGCGTCGTCCGGCGGCTCCGCGTCCGGCGCCAGCCTCAAGGCGACGCGGGCGCGCGCCTGGTTGGCCGCGGGGTCGATGGCGTCCACCAGCGCGGCGGCCAGCGCCGCGATTGTGGCGCCGCCCGCCGCCTCGGCCAGCTCAGCGCGCCCCTCCGGCGTGAGCGCCCGGTCGAGCCGCGCCAGACGCCCGGCCAACGTGGAGACTGTGTTGGGGTGCGCGTTACCCATCGCCACGGCCTCCAGCACTTTAGCCAGCGGGACCGAGCGCTTGCGGTCGAGCGGCTGCGCGTCGGTGCGGTCGCCCTCGCAGACGCCGACGGCATCGACGATGACGAAGCGCGTCTTGGCCGTGGCGTCGGGCGTGACCGCGCGCAACGTATCCACGTCGACGACGCGCACGCCGCGCCCCTTCATCTGTTCGAAGTAGTTGGCCGAGCGCACGTTGCGCATGAAGAAGACGCACTCCAGCGGCTTGACGTCGGTCCCGGTGGCGATCATGTCGACCGTCACGGCGATGCGCGGGTGGTAGCTGTTGCGGAACTGGGCCAACAGGTCCTCCGGCTTGACGCCGGTGGTCTTGTAGGTGATCTTTTGCGCGAAGTCGTTGCCTTTGTCGAACACGAGGCGCGCCTGGCGCGTGATGTCCTCGGCGTGCGAGTCGTCCTTGGCGAAGATCAGCGTCTTGGGGACCTCCGTGCGGCCGGGGAAGATCTCGGGCAGCCGGTCGCGGAAGGTGCGCAACACCAGGCGGATCTGGTCCTCGGACACGACGTCGCGGTCGAGTCTGTTGGCCCCGTAGGTCAGGTCGTCGTCAAGCGCGACGCGCCGCCGCACGCGCGTACGGCGATGGCGATAGGGCGCGTAGTAGCCCGGCTCGCGCGTCAGCGTGGCGCCGCGCTCGGTCACGCGGGTGCGGATACGGTAGACGTCGAAGTCGACGTTGACGCCGTCGGCGACGGCCCGCGCGTGGTTGTACTCCATCACCAAGTTGCCGCCAAAGAAGCCGACCGTGCTCTTGGAGGGCGTGGCGGTCAGCCCCACGATGAAGGCGTCGAAGTACTCCAGGACCTGGCGCCACAGGTTATAGATGGAGCGGTGACACTCGTCGACGACGATGACGTCGAACGCCTCGATGGGGATGCGCCCGTTGTAGGCGACGGGGACGGGCTCCCTGACGAGTGAAGCGTCAGCGGACGCCGCGTCAGCCTCGAACTGCGAGCCTTCCTCGTTACCCTCGTCGTAGGCGTCCTCGCCCTTGAGCATCGAGTAGAGGCGCTGCACGGTGGTGATGCAGACGCGGCTCACGGGGTCGAGCGTATTCGAGCGCAGCAGCTGCACGTTGTATTCATCGGTGAAGGTGAGCCCGTTGTAGGGACTGACGTACTGCTGGAACTCGCGGTAGGTCTGCCGGCCCAGGTTGGCGCGGTCGACCAGGAAGAGCACGCGCCGCGCCCCGGCGTACTTGACGAGGCGGTAGATGGCGCTGACGGCGGTGAAGGTCTTGCCGCTGCCCGTGGCCATCTGCACCAGCGCACGCGGGCGATTGGCGCGCAGCGATGTCTCCAGGTTTTCGATCGCGATGATTTGCGCCGGCCACAGGCCCGCCGGGTCGAGCGGGGGCAGCACGCGCAGAGCGCCGCGCAACTGTCGGTCGAGCCCGACCAGACGCAGCAGCTCCTCGGGGCGATGGAAGGCGAAGACCTCGCGGCTGCGCGGCTCCGGCTCGAGTCCGTTGGTGAACTGCGTGACCTTGCCGGTGCTCTCGAAGAGGAAGGGCAACGGCTGGCGATAGGCCGGCACGTCGGGCGAGAGGCCGTAGGCGTACTTGGCCGACTGCGCCTCGACGCCGTGCAGGGTGAAGCCCTCGGGCTTGGCCTCGACGACCCCAATCGCCTGCTCATAGGCGTAGAGCAGGTAGTCGGCCTCCTCGCCGCCTTGCAGGGGGAACTCGCGGACGGCCACGCCCGGCGCCGCGTAGATATCCATCTCCGCACGGTCCTGCACGACCCAGCCGCACGCCGCGAGCTGCCGGTCGATCTCCGCGCGCGCCCGCTCCTCAGGGGTCATGCCACGTCCTCGCTCGTCATGCCGTCCATAGTATAAGTATTACTATGGTAACGCAAGAGCGCGCATAGCGGCCCGTATCCACTAGGAGCGTCAGGGCGCGTGAATTATCGTAGGGGCGTATGGCATACGCCCGCGCGTTCGAGGCCACGGGCGTATGCCATACGCCCCTACATAGCGCCGGAAGCCTCGCCCTGCAGATAGTTCACGAACACTGTCGAGAGCGTGGGCGTCCTAGCCGGGGGGCAGGGTCAGGTGGAAGATGTAGCCGTTGAGCATGAGCAGGAAGGCGATGACACCGAGGACTACGCCGGCGAACAGGACGGGGCGCGATGAGGCCACGATGCTGACCGAGCCGAGCACGATGGCGATCTGGAAGAGCGCCTGCGCGTAGTTGAAACTGGGGGCCTGCCGCTCGGCGCGGTCGCGCTCCTCCTCGTAGCGGTGGGCCTGCTCCAGCAGCTGTTTCTTGCCCTGCCCGCCCGCGCTCGGGTCATCCTCATAGCGCGCGATCGTCCGGTTGTAGCTGGCGATGCGCGCCTGGATGGATTGGCGCGTCGCGGCCACTAGGCTGGGGCTGGTTTGCAGGGTAACCTGCAGGTTATTGACGGAAAGCTGGTAGGCGGTCTGGCGGATGTTCTTGGCCTGGTAGAACGCATAGGCGTCGGAGGCGCGGATGTTGGCGTTCGTCGTCGTTTCGCGCGCCTGGTCGCCGCCAAGGGCGGTGATCGCCAGCAGCGCGGCCAGGACGCCGATGACCACGGCGGCGCGCCGCCGGAACCGCTCCGACGTCTCCTGTTGCTTTATCTTGCGCTCGTCCGCGGCCACCTCGCGCTCCTCGGCGGCCTCCCTGATGTTGTCCCCGGCCTCCTGCGCCTCCATCACTCACGTCCTTTCGCATACCACCCCACGCGCATGACCCTTCGCACGCGCGACGAGTCTCCGCCGCTAGTGTACCCGCGCCAGCTATAACAGCGCCGTATGCGCGCTCGAGCGCGGCTCGACGTGGTTATAATGGCGTGTCGGATAGGCGGCAAGAGGTAGGGCACAAGATCTGCCCATACGGCCTTCATCCCCGATCGGCAGGTGGGAGCAGCATAGACGCGAAAGGGGTAGCGATGTGAACGACGACACACCGGGGCGCGAGTTAGGAATTGCCCGAGGGCTGCACGGCGCGCGGGACGGTATGAATCCAGGCGACGAGGCGCCGCCAGGCACGCCCGACACGGGCGAGAATGTCTGCCCCGACTGCGGCGGCTCGGGCCGCCGCGAGGGCGGCGAGTGTCCGACCTGCGGCGGCACGGGCAAGGTGATCGAGGCTATCGGCGGCGCCGGATAGACGCTACTTTGACGTAGGTTATTCGGTGGGCAGGCCGGCGTCCTTCCAGGCGGTCGTACCGCCCTCGACCATGGACACGTTGGTGAAGCCCATGTCCTTGAGTGTCTTGGCGGCGAGCGCCGCCTGCCCTCCGCCCTGGCAGGTGGTGATGATCGGACGCGAACGATCCTGTAGGTCCTGGTCGCGGAAGCTCTCGGGCAGCTCTTGGTCGGCCTTGATGGCGAGCACGCCGAGCGGGACGTCCTTGGAGCCGGGGATATCGCCGACGCTCTGGCGGCTGGGATCGTTGGGCTCGCGCACGTCGACGACGAGCGTCTTGGGGTCACCCTGCATGCGCTTTTGGGCCTCTTGTGGGCTGATCGCCGTGACCTCCTGGCGCGCCTCGCCCACCATCTGCCCGAATGTCTTAGCCATGTGCTCTCTCCTCAATTGTTCTATCGTCGCATCGGCGAGTGCGCCGATGCCGGACGCCCCCGCGAGGGCGCCCAATCATAGTCTCTCTGCAAGGTTCCTGCCACGGTCGAGCACGTCGGACGAGACATCTTGCACGTCCAATCATACTATAGATAAGATTAGGGCATGAAAACAGCGAAAGTCTCTTTCACCCTACCGCGGGACCTGCTAGACGAAGCGCGGACGCTGGTGGGCGACGGCAACCTGTCGGCGTATATCACACAAGGGCTGGAGCCCCAGCTTCGCGCGGACCGTCTCGCGCGGTTCCTCTCGGAGCTGGAGCGGGAGTTCGATCCCGCGCCCGAGGATGACATCGAAGCGGTGCGGCGGGAATGGCGCGACGAAGCTTGATCCTCGACGCGGGGGCGTTGATCGCCCTGGCGCGCAACGACTATCGCGTCCGCTCCTATCTGATCGTGGCGCGTGAGCGCGGCGTCGACGTCCTGGTCCCTCCCGTCGTCGTCACGCAGACACTACGTGGATCGCCGCAAGACGCTGTCATCAACCGCCTCCGCAAAAGTAAAAAGGACTAGAGCATGACGAGCGGCAGTTGGCGATAGGCGGGGGCCGGGCGCAGGCCGGAGACGCGCAGCCCGATCAAGCGCAGTGGACGCCGCTCCCAGTGACGGCGCATCAGGCCGGCCGCCTCCCCCGCGATACTCGCCGCGTCGTCGAGCGGGTAGGGCATGGTGTGGTCGCGCGTCACGGTCGCCCACTCAGGGTAGCGCAGCTTGACGCCAACCGTCGTTCCCGCCAGACCGGCGGCGGCGAGGCGGCCAGCCAGTTCGTCGGCCATCTCGCGCAACTCGGCCCACAGACGGTGCGGGTCGCCCTCATCCCGCGCGAAGGTGTGCTCGGCGCTGTAGCTCTTGGGACTGCGCTCAGTACGCACGGGGCTGTCGTCCTGCCCCAGGGCGAGCGCGCGCAACTCGCGCGCCCGCCGCGCGCCCACGGCCCCCGTAAGGTGCGCCAGGCTCGCCGCGGCTAGCTCGCCCACCCGCGTCAGGCCGGCCGCGTGCAGCGCTTCGGCCGTGCGCGGGCCGATGCCCCACACTTTCTCGATCGCCAATGGCGCGAGGAATATGGACTCCTGGCCGGGAGGCACGACCACAAAGCCATGCGGCTTGCGCAGGTCCGAGCCAATCTTACTGCACAGGCGCGTCGAGGCCACGGCGACGCTCGCCGTCAGGCCCGTCTCCTGGAGGATGCGCTCCTGGGCGTGGCGGGCGCGCGCCACAGGGTCGTCGAGCCCGCTGGCGTCGATAAACGCTTCGTCGACGCTGACCCTCTGCAGCACAGGCGCGATGTCCGCCGCGAGGAGCTCCATCACGCGTCGGCTGCGCGGACGGTACAGCGCGCCGTCGGGGCGCAGGAAGACGGCGTGGGGACAGAGGCGGCGCGCTTGCGCGGCGGGCATAGCGGAGTGGACGCCGTACGCACGGGCAAGGTAGTTGGCCGTCGAGACCACGCCGCGCCCGTGGGGATCGCCGCCGATGATCAGCGGCACGGCGGCCAACTCCGGCCGCTCCAGGATGTGGCAGGCGGCGAAGAACATATCGAGGTCGACGTGCACGATACAGCGCGCGCCCGCCGGCCACGACACATGCTCCGCCCATAGCGTCGGTGTCGTGTCGCCGCTCATACCACCAGACTACGCTGGCACACCCATTTTCGCCACTGGTTACCCGCGCCAGAGCTATTGCCAACTAATCCGCCCAGGGTGGAGGCGCGGTTCCGTAGCGCGGAGTGAAGATCTTATCATCACTTGGGACATCAATCGCCATGTCCACCAATTCCTGCCGGCGCGCCAGCCGCTCTCCAATGTAGGCTTCCGCGCTGAGGAGGATGCCGCACTCGGCGTCGACGGTGATGGCATACTCGGTGGCGCCCAGCACGACGAGTGGAGCGGCTTTCATAAAGAAGCGGTCTAGCGGCTCGGCCGGCGTCCCGCGCAGACGAATCGCGCGCCGGCCTCCCGCACGCGTCATGGTGGCCTCACTAACATTGAAGGCATGGCGCAGCGTTGCCGGACGCAGTAGGATACCAAGAGATCCCGCTCCGTAACGCATGAGAGACGTATCGTGTTCGAGGCCGGCATTAGTCTGGACGCTATTATGGCCGAACTGCGCCCACCACGTGACCCCGTGGCAAATCAGGACATCCGGACTCTTACCCTCGGGGGCCAGCGGTGTTTCCTGTAGGAGATCCATGCGGACACGCCACGGATCGACGGTCGCCCAGATACGATAGGTGGCCTCGTGCCGCATTGTCCCTATGGTCGCCGCGAAAGCAGTTCCGTTTCCATCCTCATTGTGATAGCGGCGGCGCCCCTCGTCGAGCAAGCCTTCATCCACCCAACTGCGATATTCCCCCGTGACATTATTCCACGATCGGTCGGCGGCGCGCAGGAGGATCAGTGCGGCTTGTGTTAGTAGATCACGAAGGTCGTCGTCCGTCATTCTTTCACTCATTGTCTGGTCTCCCCCCTTGTCCGTACCGGCGGTCGATACGCAGCCTCTGGAACGCCCAAAACGATCGTGGTGGAAAAGACGGCGCAACTCCAGTTTACCACGCAACCATCACCGAGTCGAGCGAGGGATACGGCCGGCGTCCGTGGTACCATTGGTACCATAACAACGCGGGCAACGATTGTCGGGCACAGAGCAAATGAGGAGGAGGATCAAGCATGGCTTACGAAACGGTGCTCATCGAGGATGCGCAGGGGGTACGCACGATCACGCTGAACCGGCCCCAGGCGCTCAATGCGTTCAACGAGACGCTCAAGGACGAGTTGATCGACGCCTTGAAGGCGGCGGCGCGCGACAAGAGCGTGCGCTGCCTTGTCGTCACGGGCGCGGGCCGCGCCTTCTGCGCCGGACAGGACCTCAAGGACCGCTCGGACCGCGCCGATCAGGCCGGCAGCGCTGGGCCGGGCTCGTTCAGCGCCTCGTTGCGCGACAAGTACAACCCTATGATCATGACCATCCGCACTATGGAGAAGCCGGTCATCGCCGCCGTCAACGGCGTCGCCGCCGGAGCGGGTTGCTCGCTGGCGCTGGCCTGCGACCTGCGCGTCGTCGCCGACAAGGCCACCTTCATCCAGGCTTTCGTCAAGATCGGCCTCGTGCCCGACTCCGGCGCCACCTTCCTGCTGCCGCGCCTCGTCGGCATGGGCAAGGCGCTCGAACTGGCCTTCACCGGCGACCCGCTCGACGCGGGGACCGCGCTCACGCTCGGTCTGGCCAACAGCGTCGTCCCCGGCGAGGCGCTGCTGACGGCGACGATGGATCTGGCCACCCGTCTGGCGCAGGCGCCCACGCGCGCCATCGGCCTGACCAAGCGGGCCATGAACCGCGCGCTGCTGGTCGATCTTGAATCGGCGCTTGACTACGAGGCCGACATGCAGGAGATCGCGGGGCGCAGCCCCGACTTCGCCGAGGGCGTGAGCGCGTTCATGGAGAAGCGCCAGCCACGCTTCACGGGGCAGTGACGTGGAACGGGACATGGACATAGAAACGCTAGCCAACCTACCGCTAGTGTT
>JAABUO010007444.1_pt1 | contig 12496 bp, 14 predicted proteins | sample 5559291 | NCBI WGS metagenome assembly JAABUO01 (sample SAMN10711878, study PRJNA513372) | rock metagenome | isolation source: Antarctica rocks | place: Antarctica: Victoria Land, Finger Mt sud
CGGGACGCGTGGCCGCGCAGGCAGGCCGCGGGGACCGCGGCGGCTCGCTGCGCTGCCCAGTGGACACCCCCGCGTCTCACGCTCGACGTCTCTGTGACCAATAATTCACGAGCCCTGTAGCAGGAGCGCCTGCACTTGCAACACCGCGTCATTGACGGGGGCCACGCGCCAACGCACATACGCCTCGAAGTGCGCCTCATCCTCGCCCTCCGTCGCGTCCAACGCATCGAGCCAGTTGAGCCGCGCGATCACCGCGCTCACCGTCCGGTCGATGGCCGTGAACACCGTCGTCGGGGCCACCTGTGCCTCGACGTGCGTGGCGGCCTGCGGGGTGACGGAGACGGCTACCTGTGCTACCATAGAACTGAACCTCCTTGTAGGGGGATTCGCTCGACGGGTCGCCACATAGCTTTCTCAGGGCTGGCGACCCGTTCTTCATTGCTCCCTACCCCTTAATTATATAACAATAATGCTGATAAATCAGACACCTCGCCACGATTAGCTTGACACATACGTGCCATGTGTCGATGAGACGAAAAGCGGCACCTGACACACCAATTAGGCCGTCTGCACGCGTGGAAGGGCGGCATTGCCGGCCAGCCACACCTCGAAATCGTCTCACTGACCATTGCAAACATGTGTCAAGGCGATCGTGGCGAAGTGTCGAGCATGGCGGCTACATCAGCCCTTGTCTCAGCAGGGACGTCGGCCAGCACGCCCGGCGTTTCGCGCGGCCGCACGTACCAGAAGCGAACGCTGCCACAGCCGTCGGTGTTGTCGCAGAGCAGGATGCCGCGGCCGTGGTTAGCCCGATAGCGGGCCTGGGCCTCCGCGACGGCGCTGGGCACGAGCAGCGCTTGCAGTGTCTCGGGCGTCAGCCGGTCCGGGTCGCCAAGCGTGCGGCGCGTCGCCGGCGGCAAGGCCTCCGCGCGCCGCCTTGCCCGCGCGTTGACCTGGGTCGTCACGTCCAGGCCGGGTCCGAGGTGCGCCGGGTCCGGCAGCAGGTCGAGCGCGTCGGCCTGCACGGGCGCGCAGTGGACGCCCGTGATGGCGTCCATCATGGCGCCGAACTCAGCCTCCGTGACCCAGCGCGCCGGCTCCCGCGCGGGGTAGACGGCCAGCAACTCGGCTTGTCCGGCGTGGCGGCCGCGCTCCTGGATCGGCCCCAGCACCCACGTCGGTAGCCCCAGCTCGCGGATGCGCCGGTGCATCACCCGCGCATGATCCTCCAATGTCCCTGTCGCCTCGTCGGCGAAGACGATGTGCGCCACGAACGCGTCGCAGCGGTCGCACTGCACCACCTTACTCTTGATGAGGTGGTTGGCGTCGGGGCCGAGCGGTTGCGGCGCGGGCGTGTCGGTGCCGCGCGCGGCATAGGTCGCGGGGTCGGTGCCGCGCGCGGCATAGGTCGCGGGGTCGCCGCCGCCGCGGTGATCGAGGATCGCCGTCAGGGCCTCGCTGATGGGGCGGAAGATGGCCAGGCGCGCGGCGGTCAGGGGGCATCGGCGTCCCCGGACACCTCGCTCGTGACCTGCGTCTGGTCGTCCAGGGCACTGATGACGAGGCGACCGAGCAGCCCCAGGCGGGCGTGCCGAAAGCTATAGGCGATGGCCCCCGTGGCGAGCGTGGCCCGCGTCGAGGTCACGTCTGGGGGCAACGCGACGTCGGTCGGGGGCGTCGGTGGCCGAGTGCGCGAACTGGGCATGGCCGTCTTGCTCCTCATGATACGCACGGTTGTTAGGGGTAGTATAGGCCACCGGGCGCCGCCGTGGCGCCGCGCGTCCACGCCAGGGCGCACTTTCCCCCGGCGCAGCCGGCCCTGTGTCGCCACACCCTGTCGTCGTGCTCCCGTCACACAGGGCCGCGCCGGCACACACGCACGTTGCCGCGTTGCCGCTGGCTACTCACATCTCCCCCGGAACTGTTTTCCTATTGCACATGTGCCGACAGGTCTGTCATGTACTACTGCATATGCATATGAAAGTGGGTAACGTGCTGAGACATGGGTAACGTGCTGAGACAGCGGCTACGCGCGCTGATGTGGCGCACCGTGAGCGTCGTGGCCGACGTACTGCGGTTTGTGGCGCGTTCTCTGTGGCGCGTCTTCGCGCGCTGGCCGCGACCGCTGCTCTACAAGCTCCTGCTCCTCGTGTGCTTCGTCGGCGCGCTCGTCGAGGGGACGTATCTTGTCGCCTTCGCCCCGGCGGTCTACGCGGTCGGCCGCATCGCCTCCGTGGCGACCACCGCCCCGCCGCCACCGCCGACGGCGCCACCACCGGTCTATAGCGCTCCCATGGATGTCCCCACGATCACTTCCACGGCTGCCCCGACGACGGCGCCGCTGTCGCTGAGCGCGGCCGTGGTCGATGTCGCTGGCGGACAGTTCTATGTCGAGCCCGACGCGGGGGTGACGCCGCTTGTGTCCTTCATCCGCACGGCGCGGCGCGACCTGGAGGGCGAGGTCTACCTGTTCTCGAGCGCGGCCGTGTTCGACGCGCTGGGTGACGCGGTGCGGCGGGGCGTGCGGGTGCGCCTCGTGCTCGATCCCCACCCGTTCGGGGGGACGGCGGATCGGCGGACGGGGCGTACCGACTGCTCACGGCGGAGGGTGTCGCGGTGCGCTGGGCCGCGCCGGCGTACCGCTTCACGCACGCGAAGTTTCTCGTGTCGGATAATGCCGCCGCCTGGATCGGCACCATGAACTGGACCAATGCCGCGTTCACACGCAACCGGGAGTTCGCCGAGGAAACTGACGCCCCAGCGGTCGCCCAGGAGAGCGACGCCGTCTTCGCGGCGGATTGGAACGGCCAGCCGCGGGACGATCTTGGGCCTCATCGCGGGCGCGCGCTACAGCCTGGACATCTACGCGGAGGAAGTCTACGACGCAGCGAGCATCCAAGCGCTCACCGACGCGACCAGGCGGGGCGTGCGCGTGCGCATCGTCTACGCGGGCCTCGGCGACGCGGCAGGGGTGAGCGGCATCGGCGCGCAGGTCGCGCGCGTGGCGTCCCCGTACATCCACGCCAAAGCCATCGTCGCCGACGAGACCACCCTGTTCATCGGGAGCGAGAACTTGAGCGCCACGTCGCTCGACAGGAACCGCGAAGTAGGGCTCCTCATGCGCGACCGCGTGGCCATCGCGGACGTCGAGCACGTCTTCGATCAGGATCTGCGGCGTGAGCGATCGGGCTACGCGGTCGCGGCCGCACCGACAGCGGAGACGACCGTCGCGCCGGCGGCGACGGGTGTTGGCGTGCAGGCCTTGGTGGCGCCGGCCATCATGCCGTACGATGCGTACCCCATCCTTTCCGCACGCAGCACACCCGGTGCGACCTGCGCGGCCGCTGTCGTGTACTCGACGGGCTATACGCCTGTGTCATTCGACGGGTACACGCAGACCGTCGGCCCGAGCGGCGTTGTGCGCTGGGGATGGCACGAGATGACAAAGGGCACGAGCGGGCGGGCCACCGTGAACTGCACGTTCAAAGGGACGCCGTGGAGCACGGCAACGACGTTCGCCGTGACGCAGTAGCGGCGCGCGTATGGCGCGACCGGCGCGCCTAAGACTCGACACTGCCGCAAGGGTGAGGACACCTGGCCGTCAATCGGAGATGGACAGTTGTCCGATTTATCCACGTTTTCCACGTTTTCCACGAATGTCCCGTGCCCGCAACACCACCCGCTGGAGGTCGTCAGTGTCCGCTCCCTCGCCGGACGCGTGATGGAGTAGCAGGCACTTAATTAGTACGAATGTGCTATAAATGAGGGTGTCGGCCGACTGGATCGCAGGGAGAGGCCGGCCATCAGGTCAGGAACCCACGAGAGGAGACACGCATGATCCCCGAGACCGTGACCGCCGCTTCCCCCGGCATCTTTACCCGCGTGCGCAGCCGTACGACCCTGTGTACCGCCCTGGAGGAGGTCACCGCTCTGGTGACCGCAGCCATCGACGGACGGCGCGTCGCCTCGTCTGCGGGTCGGCGCGCGATGGAGCAACTCACCAGGGCCAGGGTGGTGGCCCAGGCAACTCCACTCAATGATCTCACGCTCCTGGTCCACCTGACGGCGGCGCGCACCTTCTTAACCGATGGGTGGGCGCCGCCCGCGCTCATCGCGGAGCTGAATGCGGCCATCGCGCGCATCCACCACCTCACCCGCACAGCGCCGGACGTGTTCCGTGCATCAGGGGGCGCGACGGGGGCCAAGGCCGCAGAGGGGACACCCGCGCCACGGCTCCTCCCATCGTAAGGAAAGGAAAGAACGGCGATCCCATGGACGAGCAGTTCGCGCCAAGCGGCGCATCCACCACGACCGGCGAGATATGGGCCGTGCTCACGGCCGCAGAGCCCCACGGCACCACCGCCGATCAGGTCGCCCGCGCGATCGGGCTCGGACTGGACGGCCTGGTGATCCAAGACGAATTGGAGGACATGGTGGCGCGCGGCCTGCTCGACCGGCGCGGCCTCGGCCACGGCGCCCTCTACACGCTCAACGTGGCGGGCCGGGCGTGGGTGCGGTAGGAACCGGACGTCGAGGGGCGGCTGGCTCCTTCCCCGTCCCTCTCAACGTTCGTCGCCATCGCGGGGCGACGGAACCAGGCGCAGGTACGGCTCCTCTAGCTGCGCGGCCTGCTCCCGCTCGGCCTGGGCAAGCATCGCCAAGAACCGCGCCGCCTCCTCGCGCGCGAAACGGTCCTGCTCGGCCGGCTCCCGGTAGCGGCCGATAGCAGGGCCGAGCGCGGCGAAGTAATGCCCCACGAACGCCGCCGTGATCGGGTCGTGGTACACGTCGGCCAGCGGGTCGGCCGTCACCAGCGCGTGGTAGAGCGCCGCGCGGGTCCGCTCGACGAGTTGGGTGGGCCGCACCTCCTTGGGCTCGTCCGGCGTCACTGTAACCGCCCTTTCACCGCGCGGGGAGCGCGCCTTGTGTGGACGGCCACGCGGCACACAGGGCGGCCCCTGCGGGGCCGGAGAAAGAGGATCGTATACTCCTGTCTCGTCCGGACGATCATGCGCGGGCCTCGTGCGTGCCCAGATCCGAGGCCGGGGCGACGACACGGTAGCGTTGCCCCGCGCTTGTCCAGTCGCGCGGTCCCACCCATGCCGGGGCCACCCACACCGCGCGCGGTTCCTTGAAGCGTTCATGCTGCAAGTGGCGCCAGTGCCCTCGGCGACCGTGCGGCCGGGGCGATCCGGACACGCGCTCCGGCGTCGTCGCCGCAGCTTGTTCCAGGGTAGTCGGGCGGATACTGGGTGCGACCGGATCGGCGGCGCGCGCGCCGTACTCGTGGGCGCGCTGCGGGTCGATCAGGATGTAGTGGGGTTGATCCTCGCGCAGCCAGGGTCGCTTTCGCGTCGCCTTGTCCGCAGCCTTCCGCTGGCGCTCGCTGAGTTGCGGCGCCACCTCGACCACATACTCGTTGCATTGGGTGAGGTAGACCAGGGTGTAGGTGGCTGTGCGCGCCACCTGCTCCACAATGGCTCGTATATTGAACGTCGGAGTGTCGACCACCCACGGGGTGCGCACGATCGCCTGGCTCCCCCGGCCGCCGTCCCATGGGTGGCGCGTCGATATGAAGTAGGTCTCGGGGATGCATTGATCCGGTGTCATGAGCGAGCGTACCCACACCTCCAGGCAGATCCAGGGGTCGAACGCCAGAGACTTTCGTACGTTCTCCACATATCCGGGGCTGTACCAGTTGGAGGCCACGGCCTGCCCGCGCAGCCACGCCTCTTTTGTGGTCACGCGGACCCATGACTGGGCACGGGTATCCATCGTGTCCTGCGGGAGTTTATCGGCGATGTCCGGCCGCTTCTCGGCAACACGCGCCCACGCGATGGTATCCAGCACGGCCGGGGCGCAATCGCACACAAAGTCGGGCCAGGGTAGGCGATCGAGCGTCGGGCAAGCGGCCTGGAGCTCGCTGGCATGCGCTTGCACGTAGGACTGGAAGCCATCGCCCGGCAGGACGACATAGGGGAGGCGCTGCCAGAACTGGGCCGTGGCCAGCCCGCGCGTCTCGGCCAGGTAGCGGATGAGGGGCGCATCGCCACGGCGCGATGTCGCACCGGTCCTGGTCTGCCCATGCTCGTCGCGCACCAAGTCGATCCGATACGTAGCGGTCTCATCATTCCACACCCGCCATCCGCTGATCCGGTCGGGTCCCTTCTCAGATTCCATTATTTACGGACCTTCCTGTTCATCTATGAACCCATGCGCGCCGGCTGTACGTTGCCACCAGAAGCACCCCAACGGCGCGCCCTTCTAATCCAACGCCTACCCGTCCAACGCCTACCCGTCCCCAAACGACCCAGGTCCTGGACCCGGTCATGGCTCGGTTAGCGGGATGCGCGTTGGATAGGACGCATGATGCGCAACTCACGTCCTCACATGCCCTCACAGCGACTCGTTGTCATGTCATGCCTCTCCCCTTCCGCGATCAACAGCGCATCGACCTCGGCAATGTTCAGTTCGGGGTCGAGCCGGTCCAACTCGTCGCGCACGGCCAGGCCGTCACCGTCCTCCCCGTCGCCGGCGTCGTCGGGCTCGCGCAGCCGGGGACCGCCGTCGCCCGCATCGACCAGGCCGTAGAGCGCCTGGTAGAAACGCGCGGCGAGTTCCCCCTCGCGATCGGGCGTCACGGGATCGGGGATCAGCACGGTGAGGGAGCGCCCACGGGCTGACGACCGCGCGCCTGCGGCATGTACGTCCCAGTCGCCGGCCTCGTCGATCGTCAGGTACGCCGCCTGACCAGCGCGCTGCAAGGCCGTGGCCTGGCCGAAGATGGTCGCCAGCAGGGTGTCGCGCAGCTCCTCGAAGGGCCGGGACAGGCGCTGGTCCGGGGCAAGCGGGACCTGGCCACTCGGCGCAGGGAAGCGCCGCAGCAGGCGCCGGCGCTCCACCTCCAGCAGGGCGGCGATGCGCTCGATCTGGCCGCTGCACACGAAGCACAGCCCGACCAGGCCCTCCTCATCGGCATCGGCTGCATCCAGGTAGCGCGCGGCGTGCGGGTCCAGCAGCGCGAGCACGGCGGTGTCGGCCTCTTCCAGGTCGCGCGGTCGCATGGCCCGGTCGCAGCGCGGGCAGTGCCGCTCGCCCGGCGCCAGAGCTTCCCGCGGCGTCTCCAGGCCGGTCTCGGGGGTTAGCAGCGTCAGCATGGGGTCCTCCTCCCTCTCCGTGTCGTCGGTGTCCTGAGTGTCGTCAATGTCCATCATCCTCCCTTACACGCGTACAACGCCGGCGTCACGCACCCCGCCCTCGGCGCGGCCGTCGCGTTGAAGACGGGTCCGCGGGCGGGGGTGGGGCCTGGTAGCCCTCCGGCAGCGGTTTCGGCTTGGGGCCGCGGCTGCCCGGCTCTTTGCGGCCACGGAGCAGGTCGTCGAGCCAGCGCCGCGTGGTAACCCGAAAGCGCGGTGTCATCAGTTCGCTGCGCAATTCCCCGCTGGTCGCATAGGCGCGCAGCGATTGCGGCGCCAGCCCGCTGATACGGCTGGCCTCGGCCATCGTAATGCGCGCATCCCAGTCGATCTCGTCGGTCTCGTCGGCCACGCCTGGCGTCATCCTCTCGCGCGTCTCGCTTGTCGGTCGCTCTCTCATCTCTATCATACGGCGCTCTCCTTGATAGTGGGCGGGGGAGAGGCCGGGCGGGGCAGCCCGGCCTCCCTTCATAGCGTGGCTACAGGGGCGACAGCCGCCGCGCGTAGGCACGGCAGGTGGGGCGGCAGCCGGCGCACAGTGCGCCGTGGGCCTCCGGGTCGTGGCGGACCGAGACCAGGCGGTAGCCGCGCAGCGCGCTGCGCATCAGCTTCTCGATGTGCGCGCACCAGCCCCAGTGCTGGTGCCATACGTCATGGGGCGTGCGGTCGGCGCACGTACAGGTCACCTCACCTGTCTCGTCGATGGTGACGACCTCCCACTCTAGTGGGCAGTGCTGGTGCCACAGTGTGACCTCGTAGCTGTGCGGCGACGCCAGCGACACGCGGCGAATGGTCCACCAGGTGGGACGGCGCTGCGGACGGTAGGCGCGGCGCGTCCAGGGACGTTGAACGGTGACATGGAACTCCTGCGGGCCGGGGTGTTGTGCTACCATAGCGGTGAGCCTCCTACGTAGGGGGGTTCGCTCTCGGCGGGTCGCGCAAGCTTTCCTAGGGCGTGTCCCCTACCCCATAATTATAAGCTATGTAGCTCTTAATTGCAAGGGCAAATAGGGCAGATCCACGCGGTTCGCCCCTCGAAAGGCGAACGCATGTCAAAACGGCGCGGCCACCGCAGTCGCCGCCTTTTCTCCGCGCGCAAGCACGCATCCTGTGTGGCCGCGTGCCCGCTGGCCCCTATAGACCGGGCCGTTAACCGCCCGTCGTTCCGCGCCACGCAGCGACGATGGACGACAAAGAGGGCGGCCCCGTGTGTTGAGGCCGCCCTGCATCGCACAGAAGCGCGCGTTATCGCGGTCGATTGTGTGCGCGAACCGTCGCCGTCTTTTCTCCGCGCGCCGCAGCGCGTGCCTTGTGTGGTGGGCGCGCTAAGGAACACGATCGGATGGATCATAGACGTTGAGTTGTAGACGCGCCACACAAGGCCACCTGCGGGTGGGAGAAAATAGGGGGCGTCACAGTAGCAACAGGCCCTCCGCTCGGTCGAGGCAGTGGTCACGGCGGGTTCTTGTCGTTGCCCCCCCCGCAAGCGTCGGCGCGGCTCCTTCGCTAGCCGCGCACGCCCCCGGCGCTCACGAGGACCTCCTTCACAGTGACGAAATTCTCTTTCTATCATCGTGATATCGCAGGCCCACCCGGCTGGACAACCCCTCACCAATTCGCCAACGGTATCGTATCTCGGCTCAATCCCTGGGATGGGAGATCCCGCCGGCTCGTGGCCTCTGTCACATGCATGCGCGCATGAACGTGTTCCCGTTGCGGACATGCTACTCCAGGTGTAGGATGAAGGCATATCCCGGCACCGGACGGCCCTCCCGGCAGCTTCACCGTCCTGCACGCGGCAGCCTATGGAGTTGCCCGAGAAAGAGGCACCCCATGCGCGCCACCTTATGGCAAAGCACGAGCGAGGCCGGTGCGATTGTGCGCGAAATCTTGCGCGCCGCGGTCTTCGGGTTGGCCGATATTCCCCTGGACACGGTGGACTCGGGCGAGGAGTTACTGGCCGTGGCCGCACGCGCCCGGCGGTCCAGCGACCGCGCTATTTTGGTGGTTGACTGCTTCTACGGGGAGCCCGGCGATATTGACCGCTGCATCCCCATCGTCACCACCACGACCTTACCCATTCATATCGTGCATCCCCGGGAGGGAGCTGTGCGCGAACTGGAACAGGTGGCAGGGCGGTCGTTGGTGTGGCTGCCCGCCACCCTCCCGATCGAGGTGCTGCTCGACAAAGTCCATGCGCTGCGGGGCCTCGTTGCGACCGCGTCTACGCAGGGCGCGCGCCCAGGGCTCACGGACCGTGAGCGGGCGGTGTTGCGGCTGGTGGCCGAACGCTACACCGATACGCAGATTGCTCAACAGTTGGATGTAAGCGAGAGTACCGTCAAGGCGACCGTGCGTCGTCTCAAGGCTACGCTCGGTGTCGACACACGGACGGCCATGCGAACCGTTTACCGGCGTTGGACCCCGGAGGTCAACGAGGGACACCTGTCTGACCGAACCAGGTGAAAAGGACAGGAAAAGGGGCGCGACCAGGCACATAGCGTCACCGTATTCAGCCCTTTTGGGCATAGACCTGCACCGCTATCTGTGTCATGCTGAAGGGGCATTAGACCCAGACCGACGGCGCCGTTGCTTCCGGGAGATGCGCGACCAATCTGCCAGCTGACCCGCTTCACACTGGCTGGATAGAGTAAGGAGTCCCTATGCAGAAGTCCGGCGTCAGGTCGCGCGAGGAGTTCGGCCGGATATACTGAGCGGACGGATGAGATGGGTGTTGTCCGAACCTGGCGTGAGGGGTAGGCTTTCTCACTCGCTACGGGGGATAAACGCCCGAAAAGATCACCCGCTACGGGGGATTGACTCTCACCACCTCCTCCATGCGATGATTAGGAGCGTCCAACAAGGAGCCGAAGGAGCCGATGGCTCCGGCGCGGGTTGGACGCGGGAGGCCCTCGACGCCATGTCTGTGCCCTCGACCGAGGGGCATGAGTGCAAATTCGAGGATGAGTTGGGGGGAGAATCCTGCCAACTCGTGCAGTGCAGTGGAATAGGGATTGCATCATGAGACCTACGATCACCAACCGCATCCGCCACTCTCTCTTAGCCGTAGCAGTCGTCGCGAGCGTGGCCGTGACAGGAGCGGCGCGCCCTGCCCAAGGGGTATCTGCGTCGCCGCCACCACGTCCGAGGCGTCCTGTCACGTCGCAACCCGCAGCCGGAACGGATATTTACCATCGCGATACAGCGGTTGCGCAGTACATCCAAGGGGAAAACGGCCTGATCCATCTACGCCTCTACGATGGGCCGGTGGGCATACCGACCATGGGCGGCTGGCGACCGCGCGATCGCCGGCTGCGGCAACCCAATGGTGCAGGACCGCTCATGCCGACGCGTGAGCCCTTCGACCTCCGCCTCACACCCACGAGTGTGGGATCCACGCTCGCTTCGCTCACCAATGAAGACGGCGTGACGCTTGGCGTCGGCCTGGAGTCCCTCAATGGAGCAGCGCCGGCCGTTGTCGCGGGACAGGTCGGCGCCGACGCCGTGACCTACACAGCCCCGGTGGCTTCATCACCCAGCGACGTCTCCCTTCGCTCGACCGAGTCGGGTCTCGACGTGCGGATTGTGTTGCACAGCGCCACCGAAGCGGGGTCAATCGTGTTGGGGTTCACCCCAGACCCTCGGGCGCACCTTTCACAGGCGACGAGCGGGGCTATCGAGGTGACGCGACCCATTACACGGTATGGAGACAACGGACAACCGCTTGTCACAATCCAGCCGGAGTACATCATCGCGCCTCCGATAGCGCGCGATAGTAGCGCAGGCGTGACAGCTTCGGCGCTCACCGCTGCCGTGACGACGACGCTCGCGCCGGACGCGGCCGGCCGGCAGGATGTGACGCTGACCATAGATCCCATGTGGGTGCACGCTGCCCATCGCGCCTTTCCGGTGCAGGTAGACGTGCCCATCGCCACGGCGTACTCAGCCGTCGACAGCGGGACGTTCGGGACCGTGACGAGCTGCGCGCGGGATGGTAGATGGGTGTGCGTATCACGGGGACGTGTCTTTCAACACGTCATCCCTCCACTACGACACGACTATTGTCTCGGCCACGCTCCATCTGTACACGCCGAGACAGACGGGGCCGACGAGCGTGCGCATCTATGCTAACACGCCGCCATCGTCCACGGTGGCCTATCAGCCGGCGTCATGGGAGCAACCGAGCTGGAGTTCGGCCCCGGCGATCGCCCCTGGGGCCGCCGGCATCGCCCAGAGCGGGAGCACCGGACAACACGAGCAGAGTTGGGATGTGACGAGCTTGGTCCAACAATGGGTGCGGGATGGGCGCACGAACGGGGGCCTCACGCTGGTCGGCGCCGACGCGCCGGTGCTCTTCGCATCCCAGTTGGGCGCGGGGACCGCGGCCCCCACTCAGGCGCCATCTCTCGACATCACCTATGCGTCACAGACGACCCCCGCCGCGCCGCAGGCGGCCCCCGCCGCGTCACAGACGCCGATCGATAACGCGTACTACATTACCGGCGTATCGGGGACGTTCGGGTTCGTCGCTTGCGCATCGAGCGGCCTCTGCAGCCACACGTTCAGCAACGGCCAGACGTATTATGCACTGTCGGTGGACAAGGTCCCCGATACCGCGAGTAGCGCGAGCGCCGCTGGCTACACCGGCCAGCTTAGCGGCTCGTACGTGCGCCTCGGTGTCACCCTATCTTGCACGAGCACAACCCCCGGATACGGATGGTGGTCCAGCTACGGGTTGCCGACGAGCGCGGCCCCGTATAACCTGGAAACCGTCTACGGGCTCATGGAGCAAGCATACACCGATGGGCTCATCCCCATCGTCAATCTATTGCAGAACGATAGCTGCCCGTCTTTCCTGCTGCCGAGTGCGTGGGCGAGCGAGGTGAAGGATTTTATCAACGGCTTCTACATCGAAGCGTCGGATATGCCGCAGCCGCTGCCCATGACCTACTTCGAGATCACGAACGAGATCAACGACGATCCCCAATATGGATACGGCGGCAACAACTACGGCAACTCGCAGTACGCCTTCCAAGACTTCTTCTCCGCCACCGCGCAGTCTCTGCGTGGCGCGTTAGATGCCTACAACGGCAATACCACGTCGCCCTACCGCATCCTCACGGGTGGTATGCTCGCCCCGACGGCGGTGGGCAACTCCTACACCCCCCCAGGCCCCTCACCCTGCATGGATATAAATGGCGCGGGGCAACCCACGGGGTACGAGAACGTTGACGTGGCGAATAACGCTCTCACAGAGGCGGAAAACGCCCCCTACGCTGTGCCATCGTCGCGCCTCGGCG
>JAABUO010007445.1_pt1 | contig 12494 bp, 7 predicted proteins | sample 5559291 | NCBI WGS metagenome assembly JAABUO01 (sample SAMN10711878, study PRJNA513372) | rock metagenome | isolation source: Antarctica rocks | place: Antarctica: Victoria Land, Finger Mt sud
CGGGATATCGTCCACCCGCTCCGTCTCGATCCGCAACCCCGCGATGTCTATGCTCTCATTCATGTCGAGAGCCTACCGCATTTTACCAACCAACCGCTAATTTAAGCGAACCGTGAGGATAATGCGTAGTATACGCCATCGGCGGGCGGGGCTGTCCACGCGGTTCCGTTGGGTTCTGCTGACTTGACATGTTATTGACGAAAGACCTTCAGGTAAGGCGCGTGAATCGCGGCGATGTCGGCCGCTCTGCTGGTCCTAGGCTCTCGAAGGGGTGGAAAATCGATGCTGCTGAACGGTCGAAACGAACAGCTTTCAGGCACCTCAGCAGGACCCAACGGAACCGGCTCGATTGCGTTCCGAGTCCCGACGCATCCCACGTGTACGGCTACGCCGATCGAAACGCATAGGCTCCCCACATCCTCCATTTGTCCTATTTTGCCCCGTAAGATTGGGGGGGCTCCCGCATCTTAGTAGTGTCGAGGAACGGCGATGGGGGCTTGGGCTGCACTCCATCGTCGTCCCTGACTCAAAGCGGGATGGCCGCGCCGGTGTAGGGGCTGCGAGGACGCGCCCGTCCAGTTGGAGGTCAAGATAGCCTCACAAGAGCACCGAGCTACAGTAGCTTTCGCATCTCTTGACAGGATATTATTGGCATTGCATACTACAAGAAGTGATAGCGTTCCATCATCAGCGTCCCCGTGCGAAGGGTGAGCAATCATTAGACTCGTTGCCGAATAAGGAAAGTGCCCCTCAGAGCCTTGATAGCAGGCCTGCAGGACCGTGAAAGGCACTATTTTGGACATTTGTGGGCACAATCTAATGATGATTGGGTGGTCTACGCTTATCCTGCAACAAGTCTATTTAGCGTCTATGTCGTTTAGCTGGGTTGGAGACATTGCCTACGTCTCCTAACCAGAAGCGCGTCTACAACTGCAGCCGGTACAGCCCACCGGTGCAGGGTGCAATGTTATGGTGACACAGCACCGGGCGTGTCCATGACGTCGCGCAGTTTTACCTCCAATTGGCTGGCTCAGTAGCCCTTCTGCATCACATCGGGCCGTCTCCCCACGGCTGGTGATCAGGACTTGTCGGATGCGGTGTTCATCCACTGCACTCGCGTATATCGCTGTACGCCGCATGTGTCGGTACGACGTCCCCTTATCGTTGTTCGCCATCATGGCGACATGGAAGGCCGCAAGCGACAGACAGACAAACGGCGACAACTGAGCAGGTGTGCGGACGTGACGCGTACAGCCAAGCAGTAAGCATGACACATCACAGCCATGCCCTATCGGTCCTCACAATCACCTTTTAGCATCATTGCTGCAATGCTGCCGTGTCGCTAGAGCAAGGTGATAGTGCTGCGATGCACACTCCTATTATCACAGGCTCCAACCGCTCCCTTCCCCATGACGATGCACGATGACACGCGAACAGACAGGAAAAACGCACGTGAGAACTCTTATCATTATCCCGACCTACAACGAGGGCGACAACCTCGTGCAACTCGTCGACGCTATCTTGGCTGTCGACCCCGCGCCGGACATCCTCGTGGTGGACGACAACTCGCCGGACGGCACGGGTAAGCTCGCCGAGGCCCTGGCTACCCGCACTCCGCGCGTGCATGTGCTGCACCGCGCTGGCAAGCTGGGCCTGGGCACGGCCTACGTGGCGGGTTTCCATTACGCGCTGGGACACGACTACGATTATGTCGTGGAGATGGACGCCGACTTTTCGCACCGTCCCGAGGATCTGCCACACCTGCTCCACGCCGCCGAGACGGCCGATGTCGTTATCGGCTCGCGTAACGTGCCCGGTGGCCGCGCCGTCAATTGGTCGCCCGTGCGCCACCTGATCAGCAAAGGCGGCAGCCTCTACGCGCGTCTGCTGCTGCATCTGCCTATTCGCGACTGCACGAGCGGCTTTAAATGCTTGAGCTGTGCCGCCCTGGAGGCACTCGACCTCGCGGCGCTGCGCTCCAACGGCTACGCCTTCCAGGTCGAGGTCAACTATGCCTGCGCGCGCGCCGGGATGCGCTTCGCCGAGGTCCCTATCGTCTTCCCCGACCGGGTCAATGGCACATCGAAAATGTCGGGTTCGATCGTCGCCGAGGCTGCTCTACTCGTTGTGCGACTGCGCCTCGGCCTCACACCGGTTCCCATGCGCCAGACCGCGCACACGAGGCCCGCCACGAGCATCGCGCATGCGTCTCACGCGTTTTTATCAATTACAACACGATTAGGGGCTGCCGTTTTGACCTTGATTGCGATGGCCTTGATGTTCTGGATGCTCTACTCGTACCCGGTCCTCGTGTTCGTGGTCGCGCCCGTCATGTTATGGGGCGCCAACGCGCTGCCGCGCCTCGTCGCGCGACGCGCGACAGAGTGATGGAGACTATGAGGCCGGTCACCTGGCGTCCCGGCCGCACACCAGCTATCTGGCACGGGTCCAAGTCAAGCGGCTTACCCGAACCCGTATCCGCATAAGGAGCATGCACTTCCCATGGAGTTACCGTCCATCGACACACGACGCGGCTCGAAACCGGACCTTCGTCTGGTTCGCCTCCCCGCAGGCGATGAGGCCGGCGTCCTCGTAGCGGAGATCGCCGGGAAAGAACTTGAGGCGCGACCGCGCTATACAGAGTCTTTACCCGGACATCTAGGTGGGATACTGGTCGATACTGGCCAACTCACCCCGTCTGACTTGAGCGCAGCCTTGCATCGTCAGGAGACAACGGGCGGACGCCTGGGTGACATCCTGGTCAGCGCCAACAAGGTCAGCTCGTTAGCCATTGCCCGTGCCGTCGCGCGACAGCGCGACCTGCCGCTGCTTGATCTCTGCGATGATCAAGCTGGGGGGCCGGATGGGCAACCGCGGCTGCGCGACCTGGACCCGCAGTTGTTCCGGGCCATGCCCTCCGGTTTCTGGCGCGACCACCTCATGGCGCCGCTCCGTCTGACAGGCAAACAGCTCACCGTGGCCATGGCCAATCCGACCGACGGCGAGGCGGTCCACCAGCTCGAAGAAGCGACGGGCTGGTCGACCCACCGCGTCGTGACCGGCGACCGCGATATAGCCGCCGCGCTACGACACGTGTACCAGCACGAATTTAGCGAGGAGAGTAGGCTTGGACTACGCCAGCGCCAGCCCGACAACTCCGCCTCCTACCGTCTGAACAAGCCGCAACGCGTCTGGGCCGTCGCCCTGGCGCTCGGCGCCGTCGTCGGGCTCGCGCTTAAGCCGCTTGCCGTGGTGATTGCGCTGAACGCTCTGGCCCAACTGTTCTACTTAGGGCTTACCTTCTTCAAGGTGGGCATCATGATGCGGCTCAATCATGTCGGACGCGGCATCCAGGTGTCAGGCGACGTGGTCCAGGGTATCGACCGCCCCACGTTACCCGTCTACACGGTGCTGGTGCCGGCCTACCGCGAGGTCAGCGTCCTACCCATCCTGGCACAGGCGCTCTCGGAGCTCGACTACCCTCACGACCGCCTCGACGTCAAGCTGCTGCTGGAGGCCGATGACACGGAGATGGTGGCAGCGGCCCACGCCATGCGATTGCCCGGCTTCATCGATATCGTCATTGTCCCTCCGTCGGAGCCGCGAACCAAACCCAAGGCGTGCAACTACGGCCTGCAACTGGCGCGCGGGCAGTACACCGTCATTTTCGACGCGGAGGACATCCCCGAGCCCGATCAACTGCTCAAGGCTGTGGTGGCTTTCCGCGGTTCGAGTTCCGCGGTGGCCTGCATCCAGGCCAAGCTGGCCTACTTCAATCGCAATCAGAACCTGCTGACGCGCTGGTTCACGGCGGAGTACATCATGTGGTTCGATCTCCTGTTGCCGGCGCTACACGCCTCGCCTATCCCTATCCCGTTGGGTGGGACGTCGAACCACTTCCGCACCTCGGTCCTGCGCGAACTCGGGGGCTGGGACCCGTACAACGTGGCCGAGGACGCCGACCTGGGCATACGCCTGCATAAAGCCGGCTACAAGACGTCGATCCTGGACACCACGACCTATGAAGAGGCGACGTCCCAGGTGGGCAACTGGATCCGCCAACGCTCGCGCTGGATCAAGGGCTACATGCAGACCTGGCTGGTGCATATGCGCCATCCCGTGCAGTTGTGGCGCTCGTTGGGCGCGGAAGGGTTCGTCGGATTCCAGGTTCTCGTCGGCGGCACGCCGCTCACGTTGGTGCTCAATCCGGTCTACGCGTTGTTGACCACGTTGTGGTACGTGACGCACCTGGGATGGTTGCAGTCGCCCTTCCCCAGTTGGGTCTATTGGATCGCCGCGTCGAACCTGTTGATCGGAAACTTCGCCTTCACCTACGCCAACATGGTCGCCGTGGCGCGCCGCAACATCTGGGGTCTGGTCGCCTGGGCGGCCCTCTCGCCGATTTATTGGTCCCTGATGTCGATCTCGGCCTGGAAGGCCCTGATCCAGATGATCACGCGGCCCTCGTACTGGGAGAAGACCAACCATGGGCTGACCTCGGCGGCGGCGCATCTGACCGTCCAAGAAGGAGGCGCCACGCTGTGAGCGTCAACACGATCGTCCGGCCCGCCATGCTGATCGAGCAAGCGCGATTCCCCGAGGACCGCCTGGTCTTGCCGATCGCGCAGCGGTCGCGGCTCTCCTTTGGCCGCGAACCCCTGATTGGCGCGCTGCTATCCCTGCTTGCCTACGGTCTGACCGCCGCGCTGGTGATACCTCGCTTCGGGGCCATGACCGACGCGCTGGCCCGCGTGGCCGACGCCTCGTACGTGCTGTTCGCCCGTGGCCCGCACCCCGAGGCCATCGGCTTCGTGTGGAACCCGCTGCCCAGCCTCCTGGCCATTCCGCTGGTGGCGCTGAAACCGCTGTGGCCGTCGCTGGTGCGCGAGGCTATCGCGCTCAACCTGGTGAGCGCGCTCTTTGGCGCCGTCGCGGTCTACTACATGTTGCGCATCATGCGCCGATTGGGCCTGCCCCGCCCGTTGCGCTGGGGCGTCGTTGCCTTGTTCGCGCTGAACCCGGCCGTGGTCTTCTATGCCGTCAACGGCATGAGCGACTTGATGATGGGAGCCACCATGCTGGCTGCCCTGGATGGTCTGTGGGGCTACCTTGAGGGCGGCAGGGTGGCCGATCTCCTCGCATCCGGCAGTTGGGTAGCTATCGGATTCCTGACCCGCTACGAGATCGCTTTCTGGGCGATCATCGTGGCGCTCACGCTGGCTGGGGGATTGATTCGCCTGCCGCGCCACGCGGGGTCAGCGCAGCGCTACGGCGATTGGATCGGGGGCCTGCTCCTGTTCTGGCTGGCGCCCCTCATCTGCGTCTCCATCACCTGGATCTTCGTCAACTGGACCATCATGGGCGACCCGCTGTACTTCCTGCGCTCGGCCTACGGCAACACATCGAGTATCGGCTCGGGCGCCTACAGCTACGCGCCGCTGAATGCGGCAAATGGCAGCATCGGCAAGACCCTGGCCTACGTGGCCCAGCAAGCCTGGCTGTTTCCGCCCGTGGTGGCCGGCCTGTTTGGCCTGCTCGCCTTCGGCTTGTTGGGACGCTACGAGCGTCATACCCGCGCCCTTGTCATCGTGGCCGCGACGCTGGCCGTGCCACTGCTGCAACTGTTCATGCTCTACAAAGGCATCAGCGCCGGTTGGCTACGCTTCTTCCTGGATCTCGTGCCGTTCGGCTTCGTGTCGGTCGTCTACACCGCGCAGTTGCTAGCCCGCCGCCGCGGTTCCGGATCGCGTCGCCTGGTCTGGGCCTCCTGCCTCCTCCTGCTCTGCGCGGGCGACGGCGGCACGCTGGCGGCGATGCTGCCCTCGACCCATCAACTGCACTACGAGCAACTACAATCCCTGAGCGGCACCGATCCGGTCAACGCGTACATCGACGCCCATCCCCAACTGCTGGTGCTGACCGACTCGTTCCTCAGCTTCCCCATCCTCGTCCGTGCGCGGCAGCCCAAACAGTTCGTGATGACCTCCGACCTCGACTTCCAGACGCTGCTGGCCAACCCTTTTGGGCGCGTCGATGCTTTCATGGTGCCAAGGCCCACGACCGTGGGCAAGCTGGACGCGATCAACCGCCACTATCCGGGACTGTGGCAACATGGGGCTCCGTGGGCGCATCTCGTCACTCAGTTCCCCGGCGGCTATAACTGGCGCCTCTATATCATCGATGCACCGGTATCTTCATCCGTGCGGCGCCCGGTGTACTGGTTCCACACCTGCGTGGCCGATTGCACATAAGCGTACGGCGCTTAGCCGCCGGCGGACCGGTCGGCGGCGGTTAGCCGCACCGTGCCGTACCGCCGGTCTTGCTATCACATTGGAGGTCCATGAGATGACACAGATGACGGTGTCCGCGACATCGCCCCCGGACACGACCCGCGCGACGTCAATACGGTCGAGCCGCCCCCATGAAAGGCGGGGCACGCGCTGGGGCGATCAGGCGCTGGTCCTGGCGCCATTGCTGGCGGTGCTCCTGGTCGCGACGATCGCACGCCTGGCGACCGTCGACACCCAGAGCGCCTGGCAGGACGAGGGCTACTCAATCGCCGTGGCACACCACTCTATCGGCGACCTCGTCGCCTTCACGGCGCGGTACGACATGCACCCCATACTCTACTATGTAGTTCTACATTTGTGGCTCGGGGTAGTCGGGTTCGCTGTCGTGCCCGCGCGCCTGCTATCGGTTATCTGCGGGGTGGGCAGCATCGCGGCGCTCTATGCGGTCGCCAGGGCTCTGTTCGACCGGACGAGTGCACTCTGTGCGGCGCTCGTCCTGGCGCTGTCACCCATCGCCGCCTGGTATGCCACGGAGGCGCGGATGTACGCCATGGCCGGCTTCTTTGCCCTACTGGCCGTCGCGTTCTTGCTACGGGCGTCCCGGCGCGGCGTCCCGGCGCTCTGGGCTGGCTATGTTGTGTGCGGCGCGCTGGCCTTCTACAGCGACTACAGCAGCGCCTATCTCCTGAGCGTGACGGCGGCGGTCGCGTTAGTGGTCGGGTGGGCGCGGCCGGGCTTTGCACGGCGCTGGCTCCTGGCCCACATCGGTTTGCTGGCGCTGCTCTCGCCGGCGCTGTGGATCCTGCATGGTCAAACCCGTGACCTCGCCGCCATCGATTGGATCCCCGCGCCCACGTTGGAGACAGTGCTGGGAGCGCTGGCGACGATCGTCGGCCAGCACAGTCCGGCGCCCGTGCTCGTGACGTTGGTCGGCGTAGGACTGGCAGCACTGGGCGGCTGGGCGGTCGTCGCCGACCGACGCCGGATGGAGATGCGCGAGGGCTACCTGTGGGTCGCCGCCCTCTTCCTGGCGCCGCTCGGCCTGCCATTACTGCTGAGCATAGCGCATCCCGTTTTCATCACACAGGCGGTGCAGATGGCGGTCTTTGGACTATCGATCTTCTTCGCGCGAGGCATCGTCATGCTGTGGCGGTGGCAGCGCCTAGCGGGAGTGCTGGCGTTGACCTGCGTGTTGGCAGTCAGCGGACTCTCTCTCCAGACGGTCGCGGCCACGACCATCAAAGAGGATTGGCGCGGCGCCGCTGCATACGTTCACCAGCAGGCGGCGCCCGGCGATGTGCTCATCTTCGACCAACGCTACCTCCAGTTGCCCTTCGACCTGTACTGGCAGCGCTTCGGATTGTCCAACGTGGAACGCGGCTATCCGCTGGACGAGACACTGGCCAGAGCATCACCCCAACCTCTTGGTACGGAGCGCGAGTTGGCCGCGGCGACGACATACGCGCGAACCGTTTGGGTCATCACCAGGCAACCGGCTGACACCCCGTTGCCCGCCGACCTCGTCGGCGCCTGGCTGCCACGCCACTTCACGCTCCAGGGGCAGCACTACTTCAACGGTGTGAGCGTCTATCGCTTCGCATCGCCGCGGTAAGCGCCCTCCCATCAAGTGGATAAACCACGATGCAAGATGTGTCACAGATCGCGGCCCACATCAAATCCAAATCAACCAAGGAGGACCAATGACCGTTAAACAGATGAGTCGGGTCGGCTTTCTGACCGCCGTCCCTAGCATCGCGGCCGCTCGCACCGCGGACACAACCACGACCAGAGCAGCGGCCGGCATGGATAGCGTGCGCAACGTGCTCAACCCGCTTTTGCACGCCGAGCAGATCGTGGCCGCGTTCTACTACGCGGCCTTGACTTCTCCCCTGGTGATGCGCTCGCCCGCGCTGAGTGGCCCATCGGCCAGCGCCATCCATCCCGCACTCCCTCCGCATGGCAAGCCCGCCAATGTGCGTTACTTACAGGCCGCTCTCGACGCCGAGGTCAAACACGCCGCGGCCGTCGTCGATGGGGGGGCGGTAACGTCGCTCCGACATGTGTACTTCCCCGTGGTCACCTTTCAGGGGCTCGGCAATCTCTCCAATCCCAATAGCTTCCTGGGCATGATGCAGACCCTGGAGACCATCTGTGTGGGCGCGTACATTGCCGCCGCCCGCGAATTCTTGGCGATTGGACGGCCCGATCTGGCCGGCGTTGCCGCACAGATTATGGGCGTGGAGTCCGAACACCGCATGTTAGGTCGGGCCATCGCGGGAGCTCTGCCCGCTAACGACTTGACGCTGCAGCCGGTCGATTTCAACTCGGTAAGGGAGGTGATCGATGCCCTCCGTCAATTCGAGAGCGGACACGGGTTCGCCGTGGCCCGGTCGGCGCATGCAGTTCCCTCCGCGGCACAAGCGGCGCGCGTTGTCGGCAAGCATGGGACGCGCCTGGTGACCAAATTCCTTTAATGGCTTGCCTGTCACCGGCGACGAGACGTGCGGGCCACGCCCCACATCGCTGGGTTGCGGCAGAGGGCCGACAACGGATAAAAATTCGTTAGCGTGACGGGCACTCACGTCATAACAACAGTAACAAGAGAATAGACAGGAGGGGCAACATGTACAACCTAGAAAAACACGACGCCAGCGCGCCAATAGCGCATGGCGGCCAGGCAACCCCAGCGCGAGGAGCGTTCCTAAAAGCTGGCGCGGCGATGGGCACGGGAGCGGCCCTGGCCGGGATGGTTTCGCGCAGTGCCATGGCTCAGGTCGAGGCGCCAGTAGCGGATACTGGGTGTGGCGAGAGCGTGCGGGACATCGTCAACCTGGCGCTGACGGCGGAGTTGCTATCGACGACGTTTTACTACAACGGTCTGACCTCACGCGCCGTGATGACAGATCGACGCACGGCCGGTTCATCGGGCAATCCTGATGCGATTGCGACGGATGGCAACGCGCAAAACGTCGCCTACCTCCGGGCCGCCCTGGACCAGGAATCCAAGCATACGCGCATTTTGCGTAGCCTGGGAGCAACCGCGCCGTTCGACCATTTCTATTTCCCCCCCTCCGCCTTCGAGGAGTTGGGCTACACCAGCCATGTCGGCACCTTCCTCTGGGTGCTGGACCACCTGGAGACGGCCACTATCGGCGCCTACCTGGCGGCAATCCGGCGATTCGACCAACTCGGACAGGCCGATCTGGCGGTCCTAGCCATGCGCATCCTGGGGGTAGAGTGTGAGCACCGCGCCCTCTATCGTGTGGTCGCGGGCGACGAACCGGCTAACAACGTCACGATCGAGGTTGCATCTTTCAACTGCGTCGGGGACGCCGCCACTGTGCTGCAACCATACCTGACAGGAAAGGGCTTCCCTCATGGTGCGGGCAAGCCTGCCCCGGTACCGGCACAGGAGCGGATCACACGGGCAGTCGGGCGGTTCGTCAGCCGCTGACAGCGACACCAACACGCTCGACCTCAACTCACGAATAGGAACGGTACGTCCTATTTTCCGTCCTCCTGGCCACGCGATACGCTCTCATACGAAACACGAAGCGCCCACGACTGACAGTCGTGGCGCACGCCCGGCTGGAAACCGCCCTGGCGCTGGCTCCAGGCTCGTAGATGACAGAGGAGTTCGATCGTGCTGACACGCTTACATATGACGGTCCTCCCGGAGACTGCCCACGCGGCGCCGGGAGGATGCTGCATGCTGTCCCTCACGATCCGCAACTCCGGCGACCGGATCGAACACGCCCTGGTGCGGGTGCGCGGCGTACGCGCGGATTGGTATGACCTGGATAGGCCCAGCGTCCTGATCGGACCGCACACTCAAGCACGGGTCCGGCTTACTCTCCATCCTCCTCTAGAGGCAACGTTCACGGCCGTCGGCTACCCCTTGACCATCGAGGCGGTCGACGACGACGCCATCATCATGGCATCGGTAGCGGCTGTGCTCATGGTAGGCGACCGCTCCGGCTTGAGCCTGGAACTGTCGCCCGTCGAGGTAGAGGGAAGCCATGCGCTATTCGTAGCCATGGTACGCAACGGCAGCGACACGGCGGCAGCGGTGACCCTTGATGTACGTCCCCACGGCGCCAGTCCATCGGTTGGCCCACATGTGAGCATGGAACCATCCGGCGAGTTGCTTGTGCCGGCGCACGCGGCACGGCCGGTTGCTGTGCGCATCCGATCGCGCTTGGTCGGCGCTCCACGCACCTATGACCTCGACGTTCGTGCCGCGTCCGTCGGGCAAGAGTTCACGGATGATCTCGCGCTGATCCGTGTCGCACGCTTCACCGCAACGCTGCGCTATGGAGCGCCAGTCCTACTGGCAGCGACCCCTCGACGGCCTCTGTGGGCCGCGCTAGCGCTGCTCGTCGTGCTACTTCTGGCGCGGCTGCTGGCCGTGGTGCTCCCCGGTTCAACCGGAACCTCGATCCCACGAGCAGCGCCGGCGCGGCAGCCCACCGCTACCGTCCCGGTACCACCCCGTCCCGATGCTCACAGCTCGACGCCATCCATGGGGTCGAGCGCGAGAAACAATCAGCGGCGGATACAAGGCCCGGTGCGCCGATTGCCGATAACGATGGGCCTGCCGCGACGACGAGACCACGGCGACGCCACGCCGAGAATGACTATCCCAATCGTGCAAGCAGGGAAGCCCAAGCAGCACGGCATCTCACGCAACGAGCAGGATGGACCGACCGTCAGCCCGGCGGCGTCTCTCTTGCCCATCGGCAGCGTGGGTATCTCCAGGCATCACCTGTACAAGAGGGCGCCGGCCATCATGTCGCGCGTCGCGCCAGCGCCGCCGCGCCACTCGGGTATGGTGCAACCGGTCAACAGACCTGCGGCCCACGCACCGCCCTCGTTCGCGGCGCCACAGGGCCGACATCCTCTCCATCGATTGACGGCACATCACGGTACGTCCACTCGTACGATGTCGACGCCACAGCTACATGGCCATCTCATGGCGCCGAGGAGCGCCCGCTCTGCCAAAGGCAACCACGCCCGCCATGGTGGGCGTACGACGCAGCCGGTCCGAGCCCGCCGTCCTGTGGGAAACGGCATGAGGCCGTTCCGAGGCGGGCATGGCACGCATGGATCATCGAAGGCACGCCACGTCGTCCTGATAAAACCGCCGCTTCCCAAACAGCCTGCTCACACCCGTCCAATCTATCCTGGCGGCCGCCATCAATCGTCGCATGCCGTCAAAACGCCGGTCCAACATTCCCTCCGTCGGAGTGGTATAGCGACAACACAGCGACACCTGGTAGCGCATCGACACGCCGTCCCGGCACGACATCCGGCCCGTCGGAGCCATCGGTACCGCCAGCATCAACCGACGACGAACCGGCGCTTGACGCGGCATGCGGTCCAACAGCGCCCGCGGTACCGCCGGCATCAAGCGGCGGTGCATCGGCACGCCGTCCCGACACGACATCCGGCCGCGCCCCTGGTTCGAGGGCGGCGCCGATACCACCAGCAGCGGGGGCGGACCCTCACAACAGTGCCAGCGCCGCAGAAAATACTGCAACGATACCGACACACATCAGGAGGTCTATGGCGCACAGCCCCTGCCACGCTGCGGCTAGATGTGGGCTGGCCTCTGGGAGCAACCCTACGCTTCGAGCATCCATTCGCTCTACGCCTCACCACGCTGCCGGGGGCGCGGCTCACCGTGACACTACGCGTGCTGATTGTCGAGGTCGGCGTGGACGGACGCCGGGTTGCGCAAGTCTATCGCTACTCCACCCACGCTCAGGCCGACCATCTTGGGCACGCCCTGGTGCCGCTGCACTACGCGTATATTCCCGCGACAACATCGGAAGGCGACCTGACGGTGGTGGCGCGCACAGGGACCGCTGCTATCACGCGCAGCGCATCCGTACGGGTGATCCGGTCCTGAGCAGCAGCTAACTACGACCCTGACATTTGTTATGTAACTCTTGAAATATCATAGCATCTGTCAGTGGCGTCCGGCTTTGTCTATCGCTCTATTGCGTCGGCGTTTGGGTGCTGCTGGCCGTCGGCGTCAGTGTTTGGGTGCTGCTGGCCGTCGGCGTCAGTGTCTGGGTGCTGCTGGCCGTCGCGGTCGGTGATGGCGTCAGTGTCTGGGTGCTGCTGGCCGTCGCGGTCGGTGATGGCGTCAGTGTCTGGGTGCTGCTGGCCGTCGCGGTCGGTGATGGCGTCAGTGTCTGG
>JAABUO010007447.1_pt1 | contig 12493 bp, 13 predicted proteins | sample 5559291 | NCBI WGS metagenome assembly JAABUO01 (sample SAMN10711878, study PRJNA513372) | rock metagenome | isolation source: Antarctica rocks | place: Antarctica: Victoria Land, Finger Mt sud
TCTTGGATGGATCTCAATGCTGCTGTTCCAAGTGGCAGCATATCAACATGCGCAAATCATTCCATATTGTTACACGGTCTGTGGAGTGTACACAAACTATTGTCATCTTCCTGTTGAGTGCTGGGCTGGGGAATCAATACTGTATCAAACAGGCATATCAGGCAGCAAGCCTGACCACCAGTCATGTAGGTGTGAAAGCATATGGGCATCATGTCAGATCACTGGTCAATCTTGCTGCTCAAGTTAGTTGGGTGTCTCTATAAGTGTAGCACTGGTCAGTGTGCTATTACCCCAGTATTGCTGCAGGCCCTCCCTGATGCTTCTGGTCTTTGAAGCCTTTGACATCACTGCATGATGTGATCCTCTGCATTGCATACTAGCTTTCGCATAATGTGTCACAAAAGGCTGCAAGACAAACGCAGGGCATGCACGTTGCTGCAGACAACTACAGCATGCTGGGTTGTGGGCCATCCTGCTTTTGTGGTATGGTCCACAGCATGTGCACCTCTTCTGTTGATTGGCTCTCAAACACATAACAGTTTATGTCGTCCCTGTGCAGGTTTACTTGCGAGAATGTGGTGCGAGTGCTGCGCAGCAACAAGGACAGTGTGATGGCCATGCTAGAGGCCTTTGTGCATGACCCTCTCATCAACTGGCGTCTGCTGAACACCACCACAGATGCTGTTGATGCTGGCAACACGCCCACAGCAGACTCAAGTAAGTGCTTCAATTGTGCTTTTTGTGCATGCACTCGTTCATTTGATCATTGTCTTCCCCTAGGGTCAGGTACACGCAATCTTGAGTATGCATGCTGTGCGTTTGCTCTCATAATGCTGCGACGCATAGAACCTGTCAGATACGCTGGCTTGTCTTGTTGAATTCTGTGACGCTGGTGTGAAGATCTGAATCAGCTAGACAAACTGCAGCATCTGCAGACAGCATGTGTGTGGTGAGGTATCAGCAGAGAACAGCACCGTTCACAAAGCAGGGTGTCCTGGATGTTTTAGAATGCTGTCTCGTTGAAATGTATCGTTACACTGGGTATGTTGTCATTATGCGAATTTTGGCCTTGACAGCAACAAGCAATCTTGCAAGTTTTCTTTTTCTGCAGCGCTTGAGAAGATTCCAGAGCGCACCACTAGCACTGGCAGTGGCAGCAGCAAGGTTCCCTCAGATCCAAATGAGGTGCCAAGCCTGCCAAGGCGGGAAGCTAGAGAGCGAGAGCTATTGAACGCCTATGGACAGCTGGGCGATGCAAATGAAGTGCTGAATGAGCGAGCTGTAGCCGTCATGAAACGCATGAGTGACAAATTGACTGGGAGGGACTTTTCTCAGGAGGGGTTGCCAAACAGCGGTGACAGCGACAGTGTACAATCACAAGTGCAGCGGCTGATCATGCAAGCCACAGCACATGACAATCTTTGTCAGTCATACATCGGCTGGTGTCCATTTTGGTAATGGAAGCATTCCATTCCAGGAGTCATCATTTGCATGCAGGCTCCTGATCATACCTGACATTACCTTTCGGTGTAATAGCAGCTGGGCAGCTGTGACAGGACTTTGGTGCAACCTGTTGTTAGGCAACAGTACTCACCAGTCTCTGTCACAGCACATATACATTGTGTTTTATGTTCCTTTCCTGCAACCTCTCTGCTACAGTTAACCATTATGCCCTCAGCATTGTACTATAGCAGTTTTGCATGCATGCTCAAGGTGTTACTTCCTCCATGTCACACGGACACGCCAACTTGACAGATCCAACAATGCCCTGACTGACTCCTGAATGTAAAGTTGTCAAAAGCTTTTGGCAGCTTGTTTAATACATTGTGTGTTACTTATTGATGCAACCGAAGTCAATATGCTGCTTGCAAAGCCAATGTTGTGTATTTTAGTACAAGTTTGCCATGCATGAGAACTGCGTAACTTCAGATGCTGTGTTGCACGTGTTGCTTACCTGTGCACGTGGCAGCACAAGGCATCTGCTGGGGTGCAGACTGACAGCTTTATACACTGCAACACCTGAAAGTCAGCATGGATTTACTACAACCTGACAAAACATGAAAGCGACGCAGTTAGCATGCAGATGAAATCCTGTGTACAGCACTCAAGCAAGCAGCCAAACTGAAAAGGAAGCTGCTGATTTACAGATACATGTAAGAGTGTTGACTGTCCTTGCAATAAAATCAGCTACCTAACAGAACAAGAGTCAAAACACACTGTTAAGCGTGACTGGGGCACAGCAGAGACATAGGGTCTATACAAGTACAGAGGAGCGGAGTGCTCAAGCAAATATCTTTCAGCTCGCTGGATACCTCCACCATTGTCCATGGGCAACTGTCAGCAACAAACTACACCTTGTTCAATTTTGCTGGGACAACCAAAGGGTTGTTCTTTGACAACTGTTCCCGCCCTGCTGTTTTGTAGTCAAAGTCACACTGGTGCTCCTCTGGAAGTCTGTGAGAGCCGCAAAAAACGTACTCGCAGCGGCACTTGAAGCCAGTCAATCCAACCCTCTTGTTGCATGTGAAGCACCGGTTCTTGTGCTTTTGCACGGGTCTCTGTGGTTCGTCAGCCTCAAGATTCACCGCTGGCTCACTGGTGGAGGGCGGCTCTGCCACGGTCTCGCCCGCTGCTTCTGCTGAAACACTGTCTGCGGGCTTTACGACAGGGGAGCTTGGTTGGGGTGGTGTCACAATCTGCTGTGCAGCTATCTGAAGCTCAGGCTGAGGTATCTGTGTGATGGCCTGGGCAAGAGCTGGAGCGCCAAATGCTTTCGCTGCTGCCTTCTCGTTGGCGTGCTGACTTTCGTCGGCTTGCTGCTTGTCTCGGAAGCACTTGGAGCAAAACGTCCCGCAAGCTGGGTTACTGCAAGTCCAAGACAGTTACTCGATAGGATGCTCTCAGATCGAGCTAGCCAAAGGGTACAACTCTGCGACAACTCACGCAAAAAAGCCACAGCCTGCGTCACATAGTCTTGGCTGGTTGGCTTGCTCCACGCTGTTGTCTTCGCCGTTCATGTTGTGTGCCATACTAGTTTAAGCAATAGGGTGCACTGAAACTAACGATGGAGCCTCGAAGGCCTACAAGCAGCTTTTGCTGCTAATTAGTGACCAACAACCTGCGAATGCCAACTTTGACCCGAAAGTGGCAACCGGACGACCGACCACAAGCAGTTGATGTGAGGTAATCAACACTCAAGCCTTGCCAATGAAAGTGCCCTCGCATGGCAAGCTGTACCTGACACGATTCACGGAGTTCGTACAGGCCGCGTGTCTTGTCGTCAAGCGCCCCGTGCCTTCTCGAACCTGCTCTTAATAAAGCTGATAATCACTTCAGGAACAAGCATGCAAATTTTGTTCAGCATACTTGTATAGCACCAGGCTTCATAGCTAAGTGTGAGCCAAATGCAGGTGGTAGTTGTCTCAGGGAATTCTTTTCTTGTAGGAAGTGTGTTTTGTCTGACTGAATTCACAAAATGATAAATCTGCAGACAGCTGTCTTGTTTTTGCATCTTTCATCACTCATGAGCTGTGCAGTCTGCTCACAGCAGCATCAACCCAGACCAGCAAACAGACGCAACTCAGACCCTTCACTCACCAGATCTGAGCAAATCAGCCTTTGCATGACTGCGATGGGAGATGGGCTGAGCCGCAGGGCAAACTCATCAGCCACAGACGTCCTTTTTCAGCAGTCTGCTGATCTGAACTGTGGCCATCTATCAGCTCTGGGCCTTGCACCGAAACCATTTGAAGAAGATCTACAGAATATTGGGCCTTTATGACGAAGCAGTTTCAACGCAATTGCTAAAGGCAATCAACTTTGCAGTCCGATGCTACCAGCTTTGCAGTCCGATGCTACAGCTGTTTCTGCAGTTCTTGCTGCAATGAATACGTGACTGTCTACTTCACTCACGAGGAATCTGTGTTGAAGCGATGTCTGAAGACGATGGTCACAGGCAAGAGGAGAACGAAGCGGCGGCGCCTTCCCTTGAGCCACCTGAGCCTGTCCTGAGCGCTGTCACCGCAAATCGCGAAGATCAAATTCAGAATGCAACGGCGTTCTTGTCACACCCCAAGGCAATTATCTTGACAAGCCTGATGCAACTGAAGCGTGTCGCACTTGATAGCAGGTGAAAATCCCCCGTTTGCTTGCAGGTGCGTGGCTCGTCCACAGACTCGAAGCAGTCTTTTCTTCAGAAGAAAGGCTTGACAGAGGCTGAGATCACTGAAGCTTTCAAGCGCGTTCCTGAGGCCTCAGACACAACTGTTGCGGCACCAGCCAGCAGTACAACCAGCCAGCTTGCACAAATCTCACGGCCTCAAAAGCCATTCCCTACCGCAGCATCCTCTGGACAAGCGTATGGACAAGCAGTTCAGCCTCAGCAGGCCCTGCAGCCAGCTGGGTATCGCTGGAGTCAGGTAAACACTGCAGTCTTGTCAGGCATATGTGTTGAGCAAACTTGCACAAGAGCCATGCCAACAGGCACTGCGCACTGCTGAAGCTATGCGACGGCAATCGCAGGTAGCTTTGGGTGCGGGGCTGGTAGCAATCACCTTTTGGGGAGTGCAGCGGGTTGTGTTCCCATACGCTGCCTACTGGTTCAGATCCTGGAGTGGTAAACCAGACAAGTCTGACAAGCAGCAAGAGGAATCACAGATTGCCACGGTAATATCTGCTGCTGGAAAGCTGACCAGCACACAGAGCATCATGTTAATGTATGATGGCATTTTCTTGATTTTACCATTGTCTGTTGCATTATTGTTCCTTTCACAACTCCTGACATTCATCAATCAATTTTGCAGTACCTACCATAGCCTTCTGCACTTGTATCCTGCAATATTGCGAGTTGGCTGCATTTCTTTGGGCAGTAGCAGCATGTCAAGAGGGATCATGCTTGCCTCAACACAGCACACTATTGATTCATGACATTGTGTTGAAACTGTTTATGCGGTCATGGTCAAAGATGAAAACATGACGATGGTAATATTCAAACATGCAGATTCTTGCTGACGCCATCAAAGCTCAGACAGCTGAGCTGCGCAGTTCAGTAGACAGCATGAAGGAGATGCTGAAGAAGTATGAACGCGGCAGAAAAGGGTCAGATGGCACAGACAGCATCACTCTACCAGAGCTGCGTCAGGAGCTGCGGAGCTTTGCCAGCACTCTGAACGAGTAAGAAATTAGCTTGCCTCAGCACACTTTTTGAACCCTTCAATATGCTTTGTAGCAGCAGCAATGTGTTGATTGCTCCAATATTGCATCAGTAGTCAGTTTGTAGAGGAATGCATTTGGACATTGATGTCTGGCTGGGAAAGCTGTCCTGAGAAGATCTCTGCATCCTGCTTGCCTCTGGTTCGAGTGCAGAGCTGAAGCATGTACTGCAGCACAAAATGCTGCCACTGGCCAGCAACTGCACCCATGTTGTCATGTGCACTTAGTATACAATCACTTCAAAACGCAACTTGTCACCAGCTCTGCAAGCTCCAGCGCATCTTGGGCAGTACAAAGCTACTGCTTAGCTTCAGTCCACACATGCAGGTTTGGCGCGGCACCTTCTGGATCCAACAGCGCGCTGCTCCCAGAAGCTTTCCAGAGACAGCTGAATGAGATCAAGTCCATGCTAACTAGCATGAATGCTCAGAGAGGAGCCCTGCCTGCTGACGGTCACAGAGCCTCGCCCAATGGTGTGCCTGTAGAACACTTGACACTGACATGATACTTCATCACTTTCAGTGCACTCTTGTCAAAGTTGCAGCACATACTCAGGCTCTGTGCCACGGTGTTGTTTCTGTCGCCCCGTCAGCCAGAACGTCTGATGACTCACAACTGGCTTGACAGTACAGACTGCAAGGTGGCAACACGAAGTGAATAAAGAAATTGTAGCTTGAATGGGTCATGGCTGGCCCAAGGCCATGCAGGAAGCACTCTGATGCTTGCATGGCTTGTTTACGACAATGTGCTTGTACTTCACTGTTGACCTTTGATCCAACAGCTCAGCACAGAGACGATCCAAAAAAAGGTGATGACATTAGATTAAAAAGCGCGGCATAGAGATAATTCAAAGAAGGATCTGCTTGCTGAAGTGAGTGCAATGTCAGGACGTGGTCAACATGTGTTTGCTGTAGGTGAGGCTGCAAGCGTGTCCAGGCAGCTGCCATTCAGCTCAGGGCCGCAGATGAACCACACAGCTGCTGCTGACAGGGGCAGTCCTGTATCTCTGCGCTCTGGCAGCAACAGCCCTCATGCACAGCACCAGGTGAGCTCAGTCATGTGTTGCTCTTCTTTTGTTGCCTTCTCACAGCAAAGTCAGCTATCTGGTGCTGGTAACACATGCCTAACAGAGGCGTGCACATGTGAATATCTAACGTGCAAGACTTTCACCTGGTCAGGACTGCCCCCTGTGAGTTGCACAGCCTTGGTACATTGGATTGACCAGGAATGTTGCTCTGTTCCAACTGAGTCGAGTCAGCACTGTTGGGCATGCAGTTGTCAGTCTCTCCTTTCCAAACACATGAGGGCAGTCCTGGCCAAGGCCTGGACTCCATCAATGCTAGCCCTGAGGGCCCAGATCACCCTCAATCCTACATGGATATCCTGAACATGCTGCAGGAGGTCAGTCACACTTGTCTCAACCAAACCCACCCATGCACGCTGCTAGCATCCTCTGTCAGATGGGTGTCTGACTGCTGATCCTTGACGGCACAATCTTGCATCTGCCCCCCACACCAATACTCAGGTGGTGTCTGGATACAACATCTGGTGGCAGACAACATGTCAAGTTTTTAAGGCTGCAAAGCTGTCTATAACAGTTCCAAAGTCTTGACGTCTGCACATTACTGCTGATGCTGCATGAGGTCACAGCGGCTGTGTGCACATGACCAAAGACAAAATGTTTGTCAATCCTGTGTGTGCTTCTGTCTGACAGGGGCACCTCATCCCAGGGATCAAGGACATCGATGACAAGCCCCCCAACCCTGACCAGGCCATTGCAGAGGGCAAGATGAAGCCCCGCCCTAAGCCCTGGGAGCGTGCTGCACAGGTGAATCCAACACTATGTTTTGAACTCTAGTGCGTTTGGTGGCAGCAGCAAGCTTCAGCGTGCAGCTTGTTGCTGCCTCTCTAATTATCTTTTGCCTCAATCCTGGCGGTGTATACCATAGCAGCATGAATGCTGGTGCTGAAGGCAAAGATGTCAATGTGGGTTGTTCGGCGTATGTCTACGCCTTTCATTTGATGCTGATAGCTGTCCTGCTTATGGTTGTTTGTGTCTGTGTCTTTGGCTCCTCTCAGGAGTTTGCAGCCATCATCTTACCAGCATGCTCTATGCTGATTCAAAGCCTTGCCACACAGCTGCTGTTCAGATGTTGCTAATGAGATCCTGCTGGTCAAGTCTATAGCATGCTCTATGCCGATGTAAAAGCTTCTCACACTGCTGCTGCAGAATGGTAGCTCAGCTGCAGGAGCAAACTCATTCTTTTCCGGCAATGCAGCAGGCGGTGTTGGTGGTAGCAGCTATGCAGGTACTTATTTCTCTCCCTGTACCTGCTCATGCTCGTTACCACTGGTGTCACTCCTCTTGCTGGCCCACTTGCCTGTCTCTCTGCATGCTTTGCTTTCACACCTTATGCCTGTGGCCAGAGCGCCTGGGCAGTGTGCTGAGATGCTATTGCATTACCAGCAAACGGCAAGCAAAACCAGGATTGCACCAGAGGATAAGCATTCAATGTTGCTTGACCAGGGAGCAATGGCAGCTTGAATGGCGCAGCAGCTGGGTCTAGTAATGGCATTGAGATCACCGAGGTTGCAAACACTCCTGAGCAAGGCAACAGCCCAAACGGCAGTCCAGCCCCTTGGAGGCCCCCACCTGTACCACAGTCATCCCTCAACCTGAACAAACACCTCAAGGTTGAGGCCAGCAGCACTGTATAATCAGATGGCTGTATTTGCTTTTTTGATTGTTTGTGCAAAGAAATGCAAGTTCCCAATGTAGTGTTGTTGCTATAGACGCTGTTCTTCCCCCTGTAACAATATCAATGATTGCTGTCACAGGTGTGATGTACACTGTGTTCTGGAGGTCATATTTCTTTTTGTTTTGACCTCAGAGGTCTCTGTCTTGTGAATCTTCATGACCTGATCAGTGTTGCATGACTGAAGGGTGCATTTTAGAAATTGCGCCATGTGACCACCTGGACCAATGTAACATCGTTTTACGTATACGAGACCGTGGAAACCAAGCATAACGATACGTGACTTGAACTATGCGGCCAGATAAACGCATCTCATGCTGATGCAGCTGCACAAAGTAATGTTTTGTCCAAACTGGAGCAATAGCAGAAACAGCATGATCAGTTGTTCCACAAAACTTGATGTGACGCAATGCTGCATTGATTGTGCAGTGTGCTCAATTGATTAATGATGTAGATGGTCCTGCTTGTCGAGATAGACGTGACTGGGCTACGCGTGCATGCATTACCTCGAGGCCCTACATTCACGAAAAGGCTGATCAAGGTGTGAAAATGTGAGCCAAAGCTCATCACTAGAGAACCTAAAAGAATCGTAATACACTGGGCAGTTGTATGTTGAAGCGACTAGTATACACCATGGTGTTTTCTCCTATGCCTGCGACTTAGCATCATGCGGCCAGCAGCACTGAGGTACCAGCTTATCTAAACAAAGCGGAATGGCAGGATGCAGATCTGCAAAAGACCTTAGGTGCACAAACAAAACTACTTGACAATGCTGCTACAATTCTATGACAGGCTGAAGGATCTATGTGTCCTTTTTGGCCTTATCCTGAGCTTTGTCCTTTCCGCTGTCAGCTATTGCATTAGCGCTTTTGTTTGCATTCTGATATAGATTGGTAACATTGTTGTCTTGGAAGCTCTCCTTTCCCTTGCTTGCAACCTCACCATATCTTGACTGTGGCTGCTTGTCTTCATTTGCATCCCTGCAACATGCAATGACTGTAAGCGTACCAGAGACAGCATGTGTGACACCTCCTCAGTTTCAATTTCAGCTGAGATGAGCAGCTGCTCAACTTGACAGCGTGAAAATGGTCACAGCATCCACAAAGCAATGGGGACATCTGAAAGGATCAAATTCTGTGCAAAGCGCAGAGAACAGACCTGTTCTCCATGACACCAGCTGGCTCTTGAGACTCATCGCCTGGGCTTTTCTGATACCCAAAAGCTTCTTTTGCTTTCTACAGGATCACATATGGCTGTCAGTTCAGACCATTGACCAGACGGCAGAAGACAGCTATAGACACTACAGCGCCTGATCACCCGCAGGGGGACCGCAGGGACAGGCATGCACCTTGCTGGCGTGTCCCACTGTGGCTTTCACGCCATCTGTAACCCAGTTTGTATCCTCCTTGGCAGTTTTCTGCATTCATCCCATCGAATTGTAAGGAATGTGAACTAAATCTTTGACACTGCTTGTCTGGTTTCGTACCTTGATGTCCGCAAAGCCTCTTATTGCAGTCAGGCTCACGTAGCCAGCAGGCGTCGCTGATTGTGAAGTGACCAAGCTGCTTGATCGGGAGAACAAAGCATTTGCAGTAAGCTTCTGCAGAGCCTGCATGCTTGGAGGCAACCCTGGCAGCTAAGTCGCTTGTGTCTACCGCTCGATCGCCAGTACGAACGCCGATCCACCCAGATTTGGAGACGTCCCGATTTTGCTTTGCACAATCGCTGCAAGTGAGCGTCGCAAACAGCGTGGCATTCACAGCATTCTCACTTCTGGTCATAATTACTTCAAGCTTTTTAGTCATGACATGCACAGCTGTGCACGCATATCTGCATTTCAGGGTCCTCAGCTTAGCTTTTCTTTTGTCGACTTGTCAGTCCTGCTAAACTTTGTAAACTAGTTGCAGGCAAGTCGTGCCATTAAGCTGCTTGCCAGACCTGCCTAGGAACATCTGCAACAACTCAAACTTGTATTGCATAGGGGGTAATGGGTTTGTCAATATTGAAAGCATGACACTTTTAGATGCAAAGCATGTCACACTAAGATGCGAGTCCAAGCTCAAAGGTTCATTTACAAGAAGCTTGTGCTTGCTTGTACAGGGTCTAACTCATGCAACCATGAATGCTTGACACAATCTCGCATGTAAAGGCAAGCTAGTAGTACTGCACCAATTCAAGATTAGCAAATTGTTCCGTAGGGCACAAGCCGTGAACAGCAACAGTCAGCCAATGTCTTTCAAGGCACTCACTTGAAACACATAAGCTCATATTCTGAATATGTCTCTCTTGTTGCAAAGACTGACTGCAAGACAATAGCTATCTATACATAAAAGGCAGCCCCATGCATATGTATGCTGTGGGCAAGACAACAAAAAGCCACAACCTGGCTTCAATACACTAACTAAGGGCACATCTCCGACCTTGGAGATCAGACAGACCTTGGAGGAATCCCTGCCAAGCTGCAAGCACACATGCTACTAGATCTAGAATACAGTAAATCCTGCTGCTGCTACACCCTGCAACTGCTTGCTTGAGGTCAACCCTTGTGATTCATTCATGTTCTTGATTATGTTCCACAACAGCTTGATGAGCAAATTCATGCAACAGAGTGCACTTGAACACTGCCTTCTCCTTTGACCACCTAGCGACACTCAACATTCCATCAGTGCGTATGTATATATTGAGGTCACACATACCTAGAATAGGTCAAACTCAGGCAGACATTGGTCAATTCAACTGCCAAAAGAAGGGGAAAATCCATGTCAGAGCACACTATGCCCAAGCGCAAATTTGGCCATTGATGGCAACACTGCAAGGAAGGAAAGTTGTTGACTGAGCGCTGCCAGCCACCCACCCCAGATTGACTGCACCCCCCTGAGGCTGCAAGTTTTGCCAATCATATGAGGCAGTACCACTGACTGAGCTCCCATCATACCCAGAACCTATCTGCCAGTTCCAGGTGTACTCCACAGCAGTGTACTGTGTACTGATGATTTCAATGCTCCATGGAATGGCAATGACTTCGATGGCTGTGTTGGTGATGGACAGAGAAATTGAGGTCATGTAAGGACCATTGCTGGGATCAATCCAGTAGTCGCTGTATGATGCTTTAACAGAGCAGGATACCTGGGCTGCTGGGGATGGCGTGGGGGTTGTGACAGGGGTGACAGTTGCTACAGTAGTTGCCGGTGTAGCTGTGGGGGTAGCATTGGTTGCTGAGGGGACCGGGACAGGTACTGGGGTTGTGTTGGTGGCTACAGCCGTGGCAACAGGGGTAAGAGTTGAACCTGTTAGGGTGGTACTGTTTGGCGCAGCACTAGTGCTAGCAGGGGGGGTTGAGTTGGTGGCTGCTGGGGTGCTGTTGGTAGGGATCACAGTGACAGCAGGGGTGGTGTTGGTTGGCGCAGCAGTGACTGAGGGGGTCGAGTTGGTGGCTGCTGGGGTGCTGTTGGTGGGGGCTACAGTGACAACAGGGGTGGTGTTGGTGGGGACAGAAGTGGCCACAGGGGTGGCATTGACTGCAGCTGTGGTTGCAACTGGTACAGAAGCATTGCTGGAGTTGGTGGCTGCAGGGACAGGCACTATTGTTGCCACAGGGACAGCAGGAGTGCTGGGTGCAGCAGTGCTGCCACCAACCACTACTGTGCTTGGAGCTGCTCCAGTATACCAGGGTGCTAGGCCTAAGCCCTGCAGATACTCAATCTTCTGCCACACAATGGAGTCCCAGTTGGGACTGGTGACAAGACCACCTGTGTCACCAGAATTTGCGTTCCAAGCAAACCAGAAGAAGCTGGTGATGGGATTGTGCAGCGCATCGACGGGAGTGCCGTCAGCCTGGACGTTCAGCAGGTAGCGCGCCAGATCAGCAAACAAGACTTGATCGGCGGTTTCGGCAAAGGTGGTGCCGAATTCGCCGATGGCGATTGGGAAACGGTGGCCACCATAGCCGGCCAAGTTGAGATAGCCGAAGGACTGGGAAAGGCGGGTCCACAAGGCGGTGCCAGCGTCATCGTTTGTGGTCATGGAGATGGAGGGGCCATACACATGAGGGGAAATGACCACCTGCACAGCATACATTCAAGTCAGGCATACATTGCTGCCTGCCTTGAGTCTCAACAATGACAGTGATATTTGCAATGACAGGCACTTGTCCCCAGAGTCTGACATGTACACAGACATGTACACACAATACATGTGAGATGAGATCAGCTGATATCTGCAGATGGTGAGTCTGTTGCAAGACTGATGGCATAGTCAAGTCACTGAGCCTGCTCTGGCACGAACAGCTCAGGGGTAAGAATGATTACGAGCTGCAAATTGACACTGCAACTAAGCTCAAGGCAAACAGGGCAAGGCCTTCAGCTCTGGAATGATGGTTCTTGAAGCATTTTCTGCAAACAGTTGCTGCAGCATTCACCTGACTGAGGTAGGGACGGGTGAGCAGGGGGTCAAAGAAGACAGGGCCGGGGTTGCTGATGCCACAGGTGGGAAACAGGGCCAGGACTGCAGGCTGGGATGCAAACCCA
>JAABUO010007452.1_pt1 | contig 12490 bp, 18 predicted proteins | sample 5559291 | NCBI WGS metagenome assembly JAABUO01 (sample SAMN10711878, study PRJNA513372) | rock metagenome | isolation source: Antarctica rocks | place: Antarctica: Victoria Land, Finger Mt sud
GCGCCTGGTTCATGTGGAAGCCAGGCTTGGGAGCAGCAAAGGTGGCAGGCCTGTACTCTGCGGGCTGCTGCAGCTGAGATGCAAACTGATCCTGAGTGTGTGGCTGCTGAGAGTGGTTGTGAGCACCTGAGACGTGCATCGGGAGGCTGCCTATCTGCGAAGGTCCAGCGTCTTGAGTGAATGGGACTGCCTGTTGTGTTGGCGGAGACCTGGGAGCTGACGATGGAGGTGTGACATCTGCAGCATCGTCTGGGTGCTCAAACTCCCGGATGAGCTCAGCTCCTCGGGGATGCTGTGTCTTGATAGCTCTAGCGCTGTACCAGTTTCCCTCATCCTCAGGGAAGCCAGGGAATTGTACGTAGTAGTCCCACTCTGTACGTCTGTTGCGCTTAACTCTGGCTTTCTGTGTGATGTAGGCCTGAGGCTGTTCAATCAACACAGTCTCATTAGCCTGAGAACCCAGCATATCTGCTGCATACGAGGTGCTTGGCATCCCCTGTGACCACATTAGTTTGAGCAGGCTGACTACTGCAAAACACCTGCCTTTTAGAACAGTCAGAAAGACACTGACCTGCTGCTCAATGAGGCCTGCCGGACGTATTCCAGTAGTCTGATTCGCAGGCTGAAATGCTACAGAACGTACAGCTCCTATAGACTGATGAAATGGCACAGCCATACTCCTGCTTCTCTTGATAAACGCCTACAGCTGTTCTACCTGCAATAACGGGACCATACACGCCTGGAATGAGCGCGCCGCACTAACAAAGACGTACAACTCCGTTAATTCTTGCCTGAGTAGGTCACGCGCTTGAGGTGTACGGCGAAAGCCCACGTTGTTGACCGATCACTGTCAACAATTGTTCTGCCGGAGCAAACTGCCTGATCACCCAAACCACACCGTCCATTTCGTCATCATATACGAATATGTTGCCGCATCTGTGGAGGTAAGCGCGTGTCAGAGCGTCAGTCAAAGCAAGACTGCCAGTGAAGTCTAGACTCAAATGCATGTGCAGGAATTGTCCTTTTCCGTAAATGGGAGCAGTAAATTCTGCATAGCGAGTTATGACGCCGCCGAGTGTCAAGTGAAGTCCTCTGTCTTGCGCTGGTCATAGCCGAGAGGTTGGTGGAGCGGTGCCAAGATGCCGACCCGTAAGTCATTATGATACGCTGTTCCTGCTGCTGCATTCAACTCAATGCTGTCCGACAGAGAATCGAGTGATAGCAAACAGAATTGGCGAACTGCTTGATGTGTAAAGCAAACTTTGCAGTTGTAGCCAGACGAGTCTTGGATTTCCAGTCTGATGGCTTTGACTGTCAGTACCGACAATTGCTCATATGCTTCCCTTGCAGACTTGCATAAGAACAGGAAGAAGAGGGGTCATGTCAGTGCTGGACACGGACGTATTGGAAAGCACAGGAAACATCCTGGAGGTCGTGGTAACGCTGGAGGACAGCATCACCACAGGATTAACTATGACAAATACCATCCTGGATACTTTGGAAAGGTGTTCCAGCTATACAGTCAAACACAGCCTTTGCAGAGTTCTGCGCACCGTACTGTCTCAGAGCTCAAGTTGACACAGAACTCATCACAGCGTATTGACAGCAGCTCTGAACTTGCAGGTTGGTATGAGGCATTTCAACATCCGCAAGAACAAGTACCACTGCCCAATTGTCAACCTGGACAAGCTTTGGAGCCTAGTTGGCAACGAGGTATATCACGCACTACTTAGCGTTTGCTGAGTTAGCCATGCCATCAAATTGCCTGCCCTGAGTGTAGCATGTCAAATGCGCAGGTGCCGCTTTCTGAACATGTCTCTTGTATACTATCATTAGTTGCATGCACATGATGCAAAAGCACCTTTGGTGCTGGTGCAAGGCATTTGATGTGCAGTCAGTCCAAAGGCATTGGTTTGCTTGCACAGTGCTAAAGCTTGTGTTGTGCCAGGCGAGGGAGAAGGCTGCAGAGAGCAGCGGCAAAGCTTTGGTGATTGACGTCACCAAGCACGGCATCTTCAAGGTGCTGGGCAAGGGTGTCTTGCCAGAGCAGCCAGTTCTTGTGAAGGCCAAGTTTGTGTCAAAGCTAGCAGAGCAAAAGATTAGGGATGCTGGAGGCGCAGTTGAGCTTGTAGCGTAGCTGTCCTGGAAGCCTACGGTTGTAACATATGTCCACTGATCTCCTCGGTTGCAATATCAGCTGCAACCTTGAGGGATGCTTCAATTCAGCAACTTCAACAAAGCTGCTATGTGCATGGGGCTGTTCAGCTGCAAAGGTAGTAAGCTTCTGTGGCAGGGCTCCTGACAAGAGCATGCGCGCTGTGTGCGAGCAGTACGTTAAGGCACGCTTCAAGATGCTGCCCTGCCTGTGGTCAACTGGACCTTGGGTCAGTATCTGCAGTCGTGCTTTGTACATAAATCATGTGCAACGTACTTTTGCCCTCTATTGGATCCTCTGCGGCTTGGAGGATAACATCAAGGTTGCGTTAGGTGCATAGCCTATGTATTGGTGATTGAGGAACAGAATGCATTATTGCACACTGAGGAGCTCAGCAGCATATCTTGGACCAGAGTCTGCCTACCGAGCGTAGTTTGATAATGAGGGCAGTTGTGGTCATGCAGCTTGCTTTGCAACAGCACAAGGTACCCAGTCACTCCTGACACAGCATTTCGAACCCAGAAGCAACACGTCTGACCCTCTGAAGCCATTCACTTGATGAAATGTGGCAATGTCGACATACAATATCTCATTTGCCGCTGGCTGAGCTAGTCCACCAGGGCAGTCTGGCTTGAAATGTGCTGGCTGAAATCATCTCTGATTCAGCAATCATCAGCTTACAGGCTTGCAAGCCAATGGCTCCCAGAGGCTCCTGATGGGCCTGCGTTGATGCAAGCCTGAGTTCAGCAGACTAGACTGTATACATAGCCAAAATAACAGTTGCACAGCATCCTTCAGTCCAAGTCTAGATTTCAAGAAATACACATGACGGGGCATGTTCTGTTGGACTAGAAATGCAAAACTCTGCACGATATTTGACACAGACGTTTGGCCTCTACAGGCCCACACAAATGACAGCCAGGAGGCCTGTGCATTCAGTCTGCCTATGGGACCCTTTGCTTTTGTTGAGTGATAGTGCCCTTAGTGAGAGCACTTCAGCCAATACCATCAAAGTCAGCAGCCTAGCTGCAGTAAATCTACATGGTCCTCATGTCCTGTCTATACATCACATACCTTGACTGTGATTGTTACATGCTGCTGTGGTTTGCCTACCTTTGGAGACGAGTTGTGTGCCATGTTGGCATACATTGTGTCCCCATACAGAGGGAAACCTTCAGCCCCAAGCTGCACTCTGATCTGCATGCATGCAGCACGAAGACTTGATCAACAACATATACAGACCCCAGGCCGAATGCACAGGACTGGCTTGAAAGAGAGAGCTTACATTTGGAAATCTGCAGATGGCATGTGCTACCACATAATGCAACAGATGGAGATGACCAGACGGCCACACAGTGGCCATATAGCCCTCGGCCAGACGCTGCTTCCCACAGACCATGCAGTGTTTGTGAGCATGCACTCAACACATCACGCTCTTTGTCTCCAGAAGCCTGTGGCAAGAGCCATCCAATGCCAACAGCTTTGTTGAGTGGCAGGTCTGTGCTGTGACATATGTTGCTGCCAGAGCTGTCGCGATGTTGTACGCAGCAGCATATGCGCTGTTTGCTGAGCAGCATGCCGTTTGCCTGTGTGTCATGTCTGATTGCAGGTCAGCGAGACTTGATCAAGCTGCAACACCAATTTGTTGACCTAGGCTGACCAATTTGGTGACCTTGGCTGACCAGGTTGTTGACCTAGGCTGACCAATCTGTTGACCTAGGCTGACCAGCTTGTTGACACAGGCTGACCTAAAAATGTTGATTAGTGACACTGAAAGCGACAGGATCAGGTGAAGCAGGAAAGATGGGCTGCACCTCAGCTGTTGGCCTGCAAGAACAAAACCACACCGCTGGCGTTTGTCCAGCACTTACCTGGTGAGTACGCCCCGTGTGAAGCTCTAGCAGGGCCTCATATGCGACTGGTCCCCATTCTGCAGCGACCTCATGCACAACTTCGACCGGCCTGACATCCAGCACGTCCAGGAGGCAGCACTGACTGCCTGGCACAGGGCTGTCATGCACTTGGCTGTGAGCTGGCTGACCCTTGACCTGTTCCTGGGTTATATGATGGGTCAGCTTGCCTGCACCAGCAGCCTGCCGTGCTGATTGAGATCCAGAACACATTGTTGTGGAGGGTATGTGCATGTTAGTGCTTGCTAGAGATGCAGGTCATGGACCAGTTTGCCTGCTGGGCTGAAGCAATCGAGCAGACTCCTGAAGCTTACAACACAAGCGTGCTGCACGCAGCTTGTGTGTGGTTCTTGCTTGCTTTCAAGCGGAGAGTTTGACACAAGTACTACAAAGATGTAATACTAACATCGCCAGGTTTTGGTTACAGTCATGATAACAGTTATGCATACATATCACCTCAGCGGATGACGCACCAGTTGGTGGGGGATGCTGAGTCAATGCCTTGTAGAACTTCCTGACAGCCCCGGGCCGTTGCAGCAGCCGGTTGAAGTGTTGGACAAAGGGCCGATTACGCCCCACCACCAGCAGTCCCTCTGTACAGGCATCCAGTCTGTGGGTGATCAAGAGGGACTCTGCACATTGCAATGCCTGCATTGTAAAACCTTTCACTTCTAATCTACCAAGCAAGGTACGAGAGCTGGGAATGCATCTTTTGCGTGGACAAGCGGTACGTGGGCTTCAAGGTATGGCATGATGAAGGCAGCTTGACTAACCTGTGCGGTGCAAAAAAGAACATTTTCCAAGAGGTTGTCCACTGTAGGTGCGACCTGTACTCCTGCTGGCTTATGTATCACAACATAGTCTGCCCCATTGTATATCACACACTCCTGCACAATACAAAATGGTGACACATGACCGGCGCCAGGCTTGTGCATGAGCAACTGCTGTTACAATAAGTGTAAGGACAGCATAAAGCAGAACTTGCACAAGATGTCAGCAAAACATAGCATGCTTTGCTACCATTGCGTTTGCATATGTGCCCCATGCTCAGGAGCACTGTCCAGCCTTGAAATTCCACATTACTCATCCTGCTCATGGCGATGCCTGAGGCAAAAACCATATGAGAACATATAATTAGGGGATGTTCACCTTCCAGTCCACGGTATACACTGCAGGGAAGCGCTTGGGGTGGACATGGACTCTGATGAAGGCGTGCTTGTTGATGGCTATGTCCTGAGTGACTCGTTTTGGCTGACACTGCTCAGCCTGCAGCACACAATTGCTCTGACATGTTGGAATTTACTATGATGCTGTGCTGGGGGTCTGCATGCAGAGCTGCTTTTGAGGATGTGCATGGAGCAACACAACCTGTGTTGCATTTATGCGACCGCATGCTACCTAGATGTTTAGTCACAGCCGGGTCCTGATCATCTCAAAGACCAGTAGCAGGCAAATGCATACACGCAAACCAGACTTGTGGCTGGCTGCCTGTCACGCATGATGCGCTTTGGCTTGAGTAACAGGTGACAAGCGCGTGATCCGCTGTTGATAGCAATCCACTGGGCAGGGGCTGTTGCAAAGCACACTGCAGTACCTGCCTGCTTGCCGTGTATGCTGATGGCTGCCTGACGTTGTGCGGACAGGTGTGCCACATGTTCTGAATCCATTGCAGCTGCTCTCATTGGAGATAAAGCTGGAGGGACAGGGCACCAATGAACAGCCCCAAAGCAAAGCAGCTCGTGAACAAACCACTGCAAGCCACAGAGATGCAACATGAAACCAGGGTGTGCTGTCTCATTACTTTCATGGCAGCATCAAGCCACTGAATTTCTGCAGGCAGGTTCAAGCATAGAATTTAAAAAGTGTTTCAAATCACCACAGGAGCGCCAGAAGTTGCCATACGTGTGCATGACACATTAAGTACTGCACCTCGGCTTCAATATGTTGTCTGTGACAATAACTAATGCCAATATACAAACCGACAACACCGGTGTATTTACTAAAACTCCGATAGACAACAGACTCTCCTGCATGCTCTCAGTGACTTCCGCCAGACTTGAGCTTAGACCCTTCAACGGCCAGCCGTCGCAGCTCCTTCTCATTATGCAACAGCTCCTTGTAAAACGCTGCATCCTGCTGGCGTAGCCCCCTTTCTGTTTGCAGTTCAGATCGGAGAACGAAGAAGGAACCTCCAACATAAAACAGAGTGCCAGCGGTCAATCCCATGAGGCTAATAAAGTGAGCGTTCTCCTTGCCCCAAATCATAAACGTGTTGATGAGCCTCCCAGCTGTGACATGCTGTGTTTGGTCCAATTACATATCAAAAGGGTCAAACAACTCCCTGAGCAGTGCTGTCCGGTCGCGCCCCAGCTGCAGTGTGACTGAGAAATTCTGCCGCCGACCTCGACGGTTTTGCCCTAACCATGTCATATACCCTGTAAAGTCAGTTGCTCACTGTTGGTTGCAGCGCTGCAAGCTGAACCACTCTCATACATTCTCAAGCAAGCGTCTTTCAGCAAGTACCAAGTGCGTTGTAATCTGCTTCCATGCACTATATTTCTGCTTGTTTGCCTGGTCAGCGAACGAATTCAGTAGCAAAAGCTGATTTGACGTAATATACACTATACTCATAGAGATGCATGGTGCAGTACAAAAAAATCAAAGCATACAGATACTTTGGTAAAACACTCCAGCACATTTCTTCTACTGCCTCTTGCTTTGGCAACAGCAACGCAAAGAGCTGCTAACACATGGAACATGTGTGAGGATACTTTGAATTAAACTATAAGTATGGATTGGCCTGCGCTCCTTTGTCCAAAACCCGACGTATTTCATGAACCTTCAATTCCCTGAATTGGCCTATGCCTAGATCTGTTGGCAATCGATACCCGCCAATACGCACCTGCAGATACACATACACAAGTTGACCTTTGGAAATTTGAAGATCTGTTGACATTGTTGGCAAGGTTTGGAGCACATACAATTGAACCACATCTGATTTGTTCATTCACCCACCCACCCTGACTTACTCAATGTAGACTAATGTACACTTGGTAAAATGTGCAGCATTGGTTGTCTCTGCAGTCATACAGAGACACCGACAGATGCCACATGTAGCATACTGTACCTAGAAGGGCAGAGCCAAGGGCTGCCCACATGACTTTGCATGAGCAAAGACGCAATCTGATGGACAAACGGTGTCATCATCAACTACATCAACAAGTTCAAGGCTTACAATCAACAACAGCAACTCAGGATATCTTACCCTCTTTAGGTATGTCACTTCCAGCCCAACGCTACTGACAAGCTGCCTCACCTGTAAAATGCAAGACACAGCTATCGGTATGCGTCTTAGCAGATGGATGCTGAACATGACTGATCATGACTGAGAACAGTTGTGCACAGCTTGGTCAGCACAGACCCTGTTAAGGACAAGCTGTATGGTGCGCCCATGTGTCTGCCAAGCAACTTTGTGCGCATCACTTAGAGGACCCGTCAAACAGGTGGCAAGCACACAATGCAGAGACATCAACTGATGCCTACTATTGACCAGGTGGGTGTGTATCACACCAAGTGAACACACACTGCATGATCAAGCACACCTCTCGGTTTTTGCCCTCTGACAAGACCAGTCGGATTTTGTTTCGTTTGGAGGGGTCGCTGGCTTCTAGCTGGACATCAACTGGCTGGACTTGTGTGCCGTCAATCACGCAGCCCAGCGTCAATTCGCGCATCTGCTTCTTGTTGGGAGCTTCGCTTGTTGTGACAATATACTCTTTTGTAATGCCGCTGGATGGGTGTGCCACTTCATTAGCCCACCTGCCTGTGTGTCACAGTGTGGTTTCAGCCTATCACATGCAAGGCAGCAGAGGCTGGTTGCTACAAGCTCAAGGTCACCAACAGGTCAAATACCACACTGAAAGCAGAAGAAGAGGAAGAAGAAGAAGAGGAAGAAGAAGAGGAGGAGGAGGAAGAAGAAGAAGAAGAAGACAAGCAAGGCATGACTTGATTCAGCTAGAGAGGGACAGACCACAAAACCCCCAAGAAGAACATGAGACTACGTGCCGCTTGTGAGCCAACTGAGCGCTGCAGTTGGTGATGTGAACGTGGCTCTGCACAGTTTGCTCTTAACACAGACATATGCGCTGCCTGCCATGCATTTTGCAGGCAATGAGTAGACAAGCTGCCACATTAGGGTGGACAGATTCATGCTACCTGACATGACAGTGACTTATTCCTTGCACTGTGACATACCATCGTTGGTGACCAGCATGAGTCCAGTTGACTGCACGTCAAGCCGGCCAACAGTATATAGCCTGGGTGGCAAGCTTTGGGAAGAAGAAGGCTTGCTTGCCAAGCGCTTCAGCCATTCAGAGAAGAGGTCCACAACCAGCCTGGGTGTCTGTTGGTCGCGCAGGCTTGCTTTATTGGAACAGATATAGCCCTTGGGTTTGTTCAGGGCAAAGTACAGCTGCTTCTGGCGGTGAAGTGCCAAGGTGTTCCCATCAACTAAGATCTGCAATGGGCATGTGGTGTTATATTGCAGGTGTCTATGCATGACGAGAAGTGGTGACTAGCAAAGTCAGCGAGGGTCAAAAAGGGTTTGAAGACTGCATAAATGCGCACCTTGTCCTTTCCTGGGACTACCTTGCGCTGGGGCAGTGGCTCAATCTTATCATTTACCGAAACTCGCCCTGCGGTTATGATTTCTTCTGCAGCTCTTCGTGAAGCGACGCCAGCTGCTGCTAAGATCTATAAAGCGACCACAGCACTGTCTCAACACCCAATATAGTGTCTTGCAGCAAGGGGTGCTTGTACATCACCACTGATACCATTTATCACCTTGCTCAAGCGTTGTGCCTCAACCTTTTGACTCTTGCTGCTGCCAGACGGTGCTGGGCTTGAGTTATTGCTGTGTCGCACAAAACAAATAGTCTGAGCTTGCCTGCGGGGCTGGTTGGCCCGCAGGGTTGTGACAAAAGGCGTCGGATGTCTACTGTGCAGCTTCAGGGGCCCATGTCGATTTGGAGGGAGCACGTAGGTCAAGCAGTGTAGTGCACAACGCCAGACTTTTGCCATTTGACTTTCAAATATTGCTGCTGTTGTAGATTGATAGAAGCTGAAATCGCTGCAAGTTCACTGCAGGTGATCGCAATGACGATTGACTCAGCAGCCGATTGACCCAGCAGATAGCTCGAGGTTCCGACTGCAAGTGATCTTAGTCAACTGATAGATTTCATGACAACAGTTCGACGGCAGCAACGGGACGATCCATAGTGAACTAGGACTCCAGATGAGCCAGCGATGCTCATATGTAGAGCTTCGTCAGCAGCCATGATCGCATTTCGGTCGCCGCTGCAGAGCCATGTTATATGCGACGCTCGTTACTCTTCTTCTCCGAAAATTACAAACTCCTGGCAACAGTGACATTACTGCTTCTTTGTGCTGCATCACTGGTGCTGTGTTTGATAATGCTGTTTTGTTGTCGTCTGCTTGTTTGTTTGTTGAAAGCTTTTTTGTTGCAGGCAAATGTGCATGGCTTGGGGCGAGGGAAATTCTTGCCTGTCTTCAAGCTTGTGCTGAGGGTAGTGAGGCTACTTGGCAACATCGTACTTGTGAGTCGACCTTCCTCACCTCAATGTTTGAAGTACCTGTACCATACTTAATCTCACCATGATCTACAATACAGTTGTGTTTGCTTTGGTCATCAGGTTGGATCTGCCTGCACCCGCCTCAAGCTTCTTTCCAGACCAGTGCCTCAAGGCTTGGTCAACCCATTTTTGTATTCCTCCTTTGCCCGTCTGTGCCTTCCAGCCATGCCATTGTCATCCTGTGTCAGCCCTGCCAGACTGTATGGACTGCAAGTATCGATGTGTTGTGCACTGGTTGCCTTAGCAGCTGTTCTGCCAGGTGCATGCATGTCACCGATGAAGACCCTGCTGCTCAGTCTGGTGACTTGCACTACCACTGGAGCCATGCTTAGGCATTTAGGCTGGGTGATGGGATGTACACCTTGTCTCTCTCTTCCTTTTTCTCCCTCAGGCGCCTTCATGTCTGACACGTTTCCCTGCATACATGTCCCTGCAGTTCGCCACACATGCTGTCCATGCCCTGTGTGCCATTCAACAAACTGTCTTGTCTGCAGGCACTGCTACGCTGGGCGCTGGTTTCATCAGCAGCTGTGCTGCTGGCTGCATGCCTACTTCCCTGCTTGGTAGGCATCAGCATATTGGTCGCAGATGGTGTGTCCATGGTTGACACTCTGCCAAGCTGTGCGTTGATGACGACTGCATGTGCCGCCTGTATCGCCACACAGACCAACCTGGGGAGAAGATTCTGGTCAGCTCTATGGGTGAGCTCTCGCTCCCTCCTTCCCTGCTTTGCCTACCTTCCTGTCATGTCAAGGGGCTGTGCTCTGCTGTCAAACGCTGCAAAGAAAACAAGAAGGCACACGGTTTTTCTGTTGTTGATTAGAGAAAATGTGTTTCTCTATGCGTGGATTTGCGCTGGTATCAGCAGCTGTCTGTATGATGTTAATGTTGCTCAAGTGCAAGTGAATGCGCTTTGATCCTCAAGGCTATGATCCCCAAGGCTATCATCCCCAATGCTATCATCCCCAAGACTATCATCCCCAACTTTGATCCCCAAGGCTATGATCCCCAAGGCGGTGTTTTGATCCAGAGATTCTGAGATTCAGCTACTGACCATGCTTTGCAGGCAGATGCAGATACTGTCTTTTGCGATTGTGACTGTCTTGCTGCTGATTTATGTTGTGCTGCAGGACTGTTTCATCTGGCCATGGCTTGTGGCTTCACACAGCATCACCAGCTTTGCCCAGACATCATGGACCTGGCTGAGGGCTGCAAAGGATCCAAGCCTGCCTTGGGGCATTGCTCTCCTTCAGGTGAGCTCGACTCCCTAAGCTACTTTCAGGCATCCATTCATTAAACAGATGTCTTCTCCTCAATTAGTGTCTGTACACTTTCTGAGTCGCTCCTTGTATGAGGTGCTGCTTTGGCAGTCGGCCTACCGACAAAAAGCGTGCATCTCACCACACCACACACTTTCGCTTGGAGAGCTGTATCATGAGCAGCCTGGCCTCTGTAGTGACGATGACACACCCATGAGGTGTCCCCACGCATTGAATCATTGTAACAACAGAAAGCGTGCAACAAGACTTACACTGTCACACAAACTTGTCTCCAAGCAGTGTTTGGTCTGTATCTGAATGAGCTCCCACCCGCTGCAGCCCTGCTTCACCCGCTTCCTGTCGTGATATGGGCCTGTGCTCTGCTGTCAAATGTTGTGAAGAAATGAAGGACACATGACCAATTTTTCCGCATTGATTTTGAAACAAGGCAAAGGTCCAGGTGTATCAGCCTGCCAAAATCTGTTGCTGTGTTTCCACTTCACGCATGCAGAAACACAGCAACAAATTTTGACAGGCCAATACACCTGGACCTTTGCCTTGTTCTAAAATCAATGCCAAAAAAGAGTTGCCTGGGCATGTGTTTCCAGAAGTTTCTGCTCAACTGCACGTCAACGTGCTGTGATGCCCAAGGCTATGTTCTGGTCCTGACATTCTGGTCATGATGTTCAGGTCCTGCTAAAGATCATGTCTTGCAGGCAGATGCAGATACTGTCATGTGTACCATATTCTGCAATTTGTGACTGTCATGCAGCTAGTGTGATATCATGCATGGGATCAGTCGTGCATGTCTAACTGCCATCACACAGGCCAGGCCGCTCCTGGTATAGGTCTTCAAACAAGTGTGTGTGTGGGGTGGTGCAATGAATGTAGCTTAGGTGTTCAAGCTCACCTGAAGGAGAAGATTGACATAACTTAGGCTTGGATCCTTTCCAAGCCAAAGTTGCGTCAGTCTTCTCCTTCTTGTGAGTTTGGCTCCTTAAGCTATATCCGTTACACCACACCACATGCACGAAGGGTAAACACAACTGCTGATGTGGTAACACATACAATGGATAAACACAACTGCGTTGGTCAGAACATGTGTCCAACGCAAACACAGCTGACCCCTTCAAAACATGCATGAGGTGTTGACACAGCTGCTCAGTTTAAAACATGCATGAGGTGTTGACACAGCTGCTCAGTTCAAAATGAGAAATTTGCAGCGCTGTGTGATATATTCATGACTGTTGTGCAAAGCTGTGCATCAAGCACTTGCATCATCAGTGTATGTCGCGTCGCATGTGCAGCCACGTCAGCTTGCTTTTGCTCCTTGCTTGTATGACAGACTGGCTCAGACTTACTGGCTCAGACTTACTGGCTCAGAAAGATCTGGAATGATGTTGTAGTGTCTGAGCTTCAACGTTCGATGTCAGCAGGAGAAGCCCCCACCCTGCCAAGCAGTTGCTCAGGCAGGGTGGGGGCTTCTTCTGCTGATGGTGAACCAGTTGCTTCCCT
>JAABUO010007453.1_pt1 | contig 12489 bp, 4 predicted proteins | sample 5559291 | NCBI WGS metagenome assembly JAABUO01 (sample SAMN10711878, study PRJNA513372) | rock metagenome | isolation source: Antarctica rocks | place: Antarctica: Victoria Land, Finger Mt sud
CTCCTTGCCCAATCTCAAATTAAGATCAAAGGACACGAATAAGAAGATAATGTGGATAATAGGAACTAGTGTGTGGAGGCAGCGACGATGTAAAAGGGAAAAGGATATGCAAAGAAAACCTGGGAGGGAGATTTGAGGTCGTAGTAGGATAAGCGTAGAAGCGGGAGTTGGTGTGTGGAGGAGGAATGGGAAAAGGAAACAAAGGACATCCACGTCTTTCTCTGCTAGGAAGATTTTCAGCTGCGACGGGTGGGCAGCCTAGACGCATTGTCCTCCTCCAATACTAAATCTCGACCAAGGAGATAGGACAAAAGACCATCGAAGTGGTGAGGCCAGTTATTGACGGGGTTCTGTGGGCGAACATGAAGAACAAACGAATATCAAAAAAATAAGATAAAAAGGAGCATGGACGTCTGAATGTGGATGATCAGGTCTGCTCTCCCTTTAATCTCTCGCAAAACCCCTACGAAGCGGCTACCAAATTCATAACAAAACAACGAGCTCCAGGGAGAGTTTTAGCTGGAATTGTCAGAAAGACGGATTTATTCGCTATCCATACCTATTTCGCACAAAATTATGAATTTTTTCTATTCTATACACCAATACTCCAACTACGGCGAACGACAAGCTTCATTGATTGCTCCAAACTCAATTACATGAACTTTTGCCACCTCGATCTAAGCACGATCGGTTTACGAACAATGACTTTTCCTTGGAACCCAAAGCATAGCGTAGCTAATGGTTTTTCTCCGCGCCTATTGATAAAGTATGAGGAACCCAGAAGCAAGGACTTTTCCGTTCGATATGTAACCGCCTTTACTGAGTACAATTCCAGCCTCCTTGTTTCCTTACCTGATTTCAATCTTGATGAAGTGCAATTTTGTTGAGGGCTTGGCGCCGGACCTTGGCGAGAGCTCAAGGTGCGAGGACCAGTGCTAGAAGAGCCATGCGGACGTAGAGGCCATATTTCATCTATACACAACACTATATTAGCATCACCGTTCCCGTTTTCAGGACACATAGCCCTCCCAGAACTTACCTGCCTAAAATAGGCTGCCCTCGGATCCAGATCAACATCAACCCCAATCTCCTGATTCCTCGGTAACGGATGCATCACAATACTATGGCTCTTCGCATGCTTCAGCACCGCCCCATCCACCACAAAACTATTCTTCAATCGCTCATACTCCCCCAAATCCTCAAACCTCTCTTTTTGAACCCGCGTGCAGTACAGTACGTCTGAGCGACCGACGACCTCTTTCGTGAGTTCGTTGCCGGACCAGACGAGTTGCCCGGAGGAAATTAGCTGTTGGCGCACGTCGGCGGGTAAGGCGAGGGAGGGAGGGAAGATCAGTTGCACGCGTACACCTTCGTAGTGCTGGAGGAGTTTGATGAGGGAGTGGACGGTGCGACCGTAGCGGAGGTCGCCGATGAAGGTGATGGTTCGGCGGGTGACGGTGCCCAGCTCGGTGCGGATGGTGAAAAGGTCGAGGAAGGCTTGGGTTGGGTGCTCGCGGCTGCCGTTTCCACCGTTGATAATCGGCACCGAGGAGCAGTTGGCAGCAACGTCGGCGCTGGATTCTTCTGGGTGACGCAAGATGACGGCATCGCCGTAGCAGCCGAGGGTTCTGATTGTGTCGCTGAGAGACTCGCCTTTTTGGGTGCTGGAGTGGGATGTGGCGATGGCGACGGTGCGGCCACCGAGGCGTTGCATGGCGACGTCGAAAGAGGCGGAGGTGCGGGTGGAAGGTTCGTAGAAAAGGGTGCACAGGACGCGGCCTTTGAGGATGTCGAGAACGCCTTGGCGATGGACGCCAAGGCGCATTTCTTGGGCGACTGTGAAGAGGACGTGGAGGTCATGGCGGGTGAATTGGGAGACCGAGAGGATGTGCTTTTGTTTGAAAGGGGATTGTGCTAACGATCCCAAAAGAGATGATGATAGTGATGTCTCGGGATGAAGGACTGGAGGTAGGGGGGGCCCGAAATCATCAGTACCTGCGGCAATCATACCACTTGGGGACTGCATGGTCTGCGGATCAGGTTGTCGTCGCCGGAGTGCTGGTTGGGTAGCAAGTACTGATTGACGTCTGCCATACGAGTAATCCAGTCGTGGACCGAGGCTAGGCGAAAGAGTTGCATTCACGGATGGTGATTGAACCTGCGAAGGCTGAAGTGAATGAGCGGACATATCGACTCCATGCTGTGCATTGGGCATGATCTCGCCGTCGAGGCAGATTGTTCGATCCTGGAAAGTAACTCTCTGTACAGAGCCTCGCATGGTTTTTCCAGCAAAAGGGGACCAGGTTGATGAAGGCTGCATTGTATAAGGCCTACCCACTTCGATCTCAACTGAGGTTCCAGGTTGTTCGTGGAGCTCAAAAATCTTCCTGGGATTATCATGCAACTTTGCAATGATATCTTCGACAGTCAGCCGACCTTCCGAGACTGCGGTATATAGCAATGGGATGGTATCGGCTATGCCCATGGACGGGGAAACCTTTTCTTTCATCTCAAAGGCAACCTGGTACGGCAGACCGCCAACGGAAAAGACGTCAATAAGACCCATATGCTCCCATAATGCGTTTTGGTCCTTGATCGTTGGCAAGAAAGAGCATTGAGGGTAGTCGTCTTGCGATAAGAAAAGCGAGTAGACCGAAACATCACAGGTTACTCTCAGTCCTTTCGATTTGCTTAGGGCAATAAGCTTGATGTCATCTTCCGTTGTTACACTGGTTATGTGTAGCTTTCGGTTATGTAAACTGGCAAGAAGTAGAAGGGAAGCAAGGTCAGTCGTTTTCGCATCAGTAACCATAGGTTTGCTGTCAGGCCAGGCAGCAAAGTGAGAGGTAATAGCGGCAACTTTATTGATATTGCCGGAGAGATGATTGAACGGAATGAAAAGCGACCCAACCTCACTTACGACCTGGCTAGCTTGCTCCGCATTCGTAGATGTAGCGGCAATGGAGAAGTTATAATCGCAGAAGGCCCCTTGCTTACCATTATGCTGGGCTATCTTAAGCGATCTTGCATCTGTCAGAGACCCTTCGAGTCCCAAAGGCATTACTCGGAGCATGCTGAAGCCAGCAGCCATCGACGCTTTAGTCACTAGCTGGAAGTCGTTGCTACCAGTGACTGATATGCCTGGAATAAATGCTGCAATATTGATCAAGCCTGGCAAAACCATTGTGCGATGACCTGTCCGATGGTCAATGTTTAGGATCTCGAAGTCGTAGTGTCTAGCTATCGCTTCAATCAAAATCTTTGCGTTCTTGACATTAGTAACCAATGGAGTCTGATAATCTACAGCCATTCTCCGGGTTCTATAGCCCTGACTCATATAATTTGCAGGACGCCGGGATCTGTTATTCGACGGTAGGTTGATGTATAGGTCGATGAGGTTATTCGCCAAGTGTTGAGTAAGCGAGTATTCTTGTTTTTGGTTGTCTTGCTCGTTACTCAAAGCCTCAAGGTACTGCACAGGAATGTCATGCTCTTCCAGATAGTCAGCTGTCCCAGCAGTGGCGAAGAGATTGTATCCCATATTGTGTAAGTTTCGAATAGAAGGCAGCATCTCGGCCTTTTCTTTGTATGTACCGATCGATAGCAGTATGTTTTTCTTAGGCAATCTAAAACCGGTCGACATCAAAGCTTTGATATATGCTTCGTACTTGTCACGCCCAAAGCATGCGACCTCTCCCGTAGAAGCCATTTCTACACCTAATACAGGATCCGCACCAGACAGCCTCGAAAACGAGAATTGAGGCACTTTGACTCCCACACAATCCTTCGGAATTTCTGTAGGTGGATACTCGACCAGAGGGACTCCCATAATAGCTTTTGTCGCCATCTCTATTAGATCCACACCCATAACTTTTGAAACAAAGGGGAATGATCTGGAGGCGCGTACGTTGCACTCTATCACTTTAATCTCATTGTCCTTCGCAATGAATTGGATATTGTACGGTCCAGTGATGTCCAATGCATCACCGATTTGCCTCGTCGCCTCTTCTATTCGTCGAACTGTTTCTGGTTCGAGGTCTTGAGGTGGGAGGATGAGCGTTGCGTCCCCTGAGTGTACACCTGCGTTTTCGACGTGCTCAGAGATGAAATGGCCTACCATTTTGCCATTACGGGCAACAGCGTCCATTTCTATCTCCTTCGCGTTCTCGATGTACTTAGTGATCACCACCGGGTGATCTTTGGACACCTCAACAGCTTGAGCCAGATAGCTTGCAAGATCATCCTTAGAGTAAACAGTGTTCATCGCAGCGCCTGACAAGACATACGATGGCCTCACTAATACAGGATATCTCACTTTATCACAAAACTCCGCCGCTTCTTCAAAGCTACTTAGCTCTTTCCACGCCGGCTGGTCAACGTAAATACGATCTAGTAAGCGGGAGAAATTATATCGGTCCTCAGCCATGTCAATCATTTCCGGAGAGGTGCCAAAGACCTTTACATTGAGACGATGAAGTGGAAGAGCGATATTATTAGGTGTTTGGCCCCCCATGGAGATGATAACACCACTGGATGACTCTAGCTGGTAAATGTCCAAGACAGTCTCGAGATTGATAGTCTCGAAGTAGAGCCTGTCTGCCTCGTCGTAATCAGTGCTCACAGTTTCCGGATTGTAATTTACCATGACGGTTTTAAAACCTTGATCTCGTAAGGTGCGAACCGTTCTCACTGAGCACCAGTCAAACTCAACTGATGATCCGATACGGTAGACACCGGACCCAAGTACCATCACGCCATGATCATCAAAGCTAACGTCGTGCTCAGAACCGTTGTAAGTTAGATATAGATAATTGGTGAAGGCGGGAAACTCAGCAGCAACAGTATCAATCTGTTTCACAAAAGGCGTTATCCCTGCTTCAACCCGTAGGCGACGGACAGTAGATTCATTGAGGCTGCAGAACTTGGCAAGCTGCCGATCGGAGAAGCCCAGTTGCTTTGCTTGACGTATCAGGGTTGGTGATATACCTGAAGGACCAAGTGCTTCCATATTCTTTCCAAAATCACTTAGGCCTTTCAGCTTGCTTAGGAACCACTTGTCGATCTTAGTCATTTCCCATATCTTATCGATACTGTACCCTGAGTACATGGCATTGGCAATTGCGAAAAGTCGCTGATCAGATGGTGTTTGCAGCTCGTTGTCAATAGACATCAAGGCACTCGTAGCATTGAATCCGATATTGTGGAAATCGATAGATCGTATCGCCTTTTGGATGGCTTCCTCGAATGTTCTACCAATACTCATCACTTCCCCCACACTCTTCATAGACGAATTTAGTTCGGTAGAGACCCTGGTGAACTTCTTAAGATCCCACCTTGGTATCTTCACCACAACATAGTCCAACGATGGTTCGAAACATGCAGACGTAACCCTAGTCACCGAGTTCAAGATTTCATTGAGTGGTATTCCGAGCCCTAGCTTCGCAGCTATAAAAGCCAATGGATAACCTGTTGCCTTAGAAGCTAAGGCAGACGACCTCGAAAGTCGAGCGTTGACTTCTATAATGCAGTACTCTTTGGAAAACGGGTTGAGGGCATACTGAATATTGCACTCACCAACCACCCCAAGGTGTCTGATAACATTCACAGCTGTGGTTCGGAGCATATTGTAATCTTCGTCAGAGAGCGTTTGCGAAGGGGCTACTACGATTGAGTCGCCCGTATGAATGCCCAAGGGATCGAAGTTCTCCATATTGCAGACAGTAATGCAGTTGTCCCTGGCGTCACGAACAACCTCGTACTCGATCTCTTTCCAGCCCTTCATACTTCTCTCGATTAGCACTTGTGGACTGGCAGCAAACGCCTTATTACACAAGTCGAGAAGTTGCTGCTCGTCTTCGGCAAAGCCACTCCCAAGGCCTCCTAGAGCATATGCGGCACGCACAATAACAGGGAATCCAATGTCCTTCACCACTCGTGAGGCCTCTTCAATTGAGCTCGCCGAGGCCGATTTTGCGCACTTCTCCCCTATAGACTCCATGCTACGGGCGAAAAGCTCCCGATCTTCAGTCGTGATAATCGTTTTGATTGGTGTACCCAATACTTTAACTCCCAGTCCATTAAATTCGTCCTTCATCTGAATACCTACTTGTAATGCGGTTTGCCCACCAAAGGTAACATATATCGCATCCGGACGCTCGTGCTTGATGACTTTTCGCACCGAGTCAGACGTCACAGGGAGGAAGTAGACTTTGTCAGCAAGTCCTTTCGATGTTTGTATAGTAGCGATGTTCGGATTAATGAGAATTGTGTAAATGTTCTCTTGTTTCAGGGCTTTGATGGCTTGACTGCCAGAATAATCGAACTCTCCAGCTTGACCAATGCTTAGACCTCCGCTACCAAGGATCAAGACCTTCTTTGCAACTACCCTTGGATGTACCATTGCGTTCTCCTCTGCGGTACCCCCTGGGAAAGCCACAGGTTGTTGAAGTGCTTCTGTGGATTCTATAGTCTTCTTGATCGTGTCTATAAATACGTTGAAGAGAAACTCGGTATCACGTGGGCCGGGAGTGCTCTCGGGATGAAATTGTACGCTGAAGTACGGACGATTAATATGTCGGATTCCCTCATTGCTCCCGTCATTAGCGTTCACAAACAGCTCTTCCCAACCAGCAGGCAGAGTTTTAGTATCCACGGCGTAGCCATGGTTTTGGGATGTGATATAACACTTCCCCGAAACCAGGCTGTTGCATGGGATATTATGTCCTCGGTTTCCAAACTTCATCTTGATAGTTTGTGCTCCTGCGGCACGAGCGAGAAGTTGATGGCCAAGGCAGATAGCAAAGATTGGGGTTCTGCCCTCTTGCAATGCTTTTGAGATATTCTGTACGGTAGTAGTAAGCAAGGCAGGGTCTCCAGGACCATTGGATATAAAGAGCCCATCATAATCCTTCGCAGAAAGAGTATGGAAATCATAGTTCCACGGCACAACCTGAATCTCTACGCCTCTTGAAATCAAGCACCTTAGTTGATTGAACTTAAGTCCCACATCCACGCAGATTACACGGATAAGACGTCCAGAAGGATGTCTTGATGCATTGGACATGGAAGGTGTGTATACACGTGGCTCTCGGATAGATACTACAGTGGAAGTCAAAGCTCAGCTCATTCTGGAATGGGGCGTAGGAAACCCTTACCATCTGCTACTAGGTTTTTCATATTAGGGTTGAACCACTCAATATTATCATAATTTGCTCGCAAATCTCGAGAGGCGCCATGGTCTAGAGATATCTTCGACTCAGCGTAACCATTGACCATGCCATTAGGTTTGATTTTGCGTTCCATCAGCATCTTTCCTAGCATGCTGCCTTCCTGCCGAATTCGCTTGGTCAGAGCCCGGGTATCTACACCCTGAATCGCGGGAACACCTTGCTCCTTCAACCATCTACCTAAAGATGATGCTGCAAGGTGGTGAGAATAGTCCTCTCCGGAGTAAGACGCAACAACAAGCCCACTGACGTGGATCTCGGCAGCCTCAAAATGTGCGGGCAGACCATTAAGCAGATGATCCTTCGTTTCTCTTGAAGGAACTCCATAATTTCCAATGAGTGGGTAAGTGATTACCAAGATCTGTCCTCGGTATGAAGGGTCCGTAATCGACTCTGGATACCCTACCATCCCTGTTTGGAATACCAATTCCCCAGAAACACTCTTTTCAGCACCAAAACTATGTCCCTGGAAGAAAGTGCCATCTTCTAACTCTAACAGCATTTCTTTCTCTATTGAAAGAGGATCTGACGTTAATTGTGCCATGTCGACATAGGATACTTTCAAAGGAAAATGATCCTTGGTATTCTTTTACAAGACGTAGCTTTTTCCAAAGACTTCCGGGAGACTGGAGGCCAAGAATCAAAAGAAATCAGCGAATGTAGGCATGTGACAAAACGGATGGGCGAATTTTAGGACTCGCAATCCAAACACCCAAAAACAAACTTGTCACTTCTGATAGCCGCCATACGCAAACATGTTGAACCCGTATATGTCAGAAGCGTCATGGATTATGGAGAGAAAACACAGTAACGAAGCCAAAAATGTGTGTTAAAAAGTCGAATTTGTCTTCGAAAGCTTTTGATTGGGTGATTGAAAAACGGGCCCGATCAGATTAGATAAGACTCATTACTTGCGGCTCAAGATGGTAGCCATACCTAACAGGGATGTGCCTGCATGTTAACCTTGCATGAGCTCGAAATCATGTGATGCTGCATATAGTACAGCTACCTTACGCTCTCTCGATCATACGTAGGAAGCTATGCCATAAAATCCGTTGTTCATCTTCGTAAATGGACAAATCAGTTCGCCAAGCATTGGATGGTCTTATACCCACTCTCGCAGGACCGCCTCCACCTGAGCTTCGAGAGCTTGCCGTCTCTCTTCTTGCACAGTCTCGCGTTAAGGCAAGCAGTTTAAAAGCAGATGAGGAGATTGCGAGATCTTACGTATGCGCGAATCTTGCTTGTGAGAGGTGTGAGCATGTTCTATTGCCTATTTGTCGGATGGGACTCTGTTGATTGGCATAGATTGAAACAAACACTGGCTCTGCCTAAGATCCAGCCTCGCCCACCATGTCCGCCAAGAATATACCAGAAGCTCTACAAATTCCTTGATGCTGCGTTGCTAGCTGGTACGAGACAAAGCGAACGGTCTCCCAAGGTAGACAGGTCCGCGTCGATGTCTACAAGCTCTCCTGCGAAGCCCAAGACGCCTGTTAAGAGGACCCCTCTCAAGCCCACAATTCCCAGAAGAACGACTCCACGTCATCCTCGGACTACATCAGAGATTCCGAAATGGGTTATGCCCACGATTCGCCAATTGTGCAAGACTCTCGGGGCTCCCAAGGCCTCACCCCATGTCTTCGTAGGGGTGTCTTCCATCCTCACACTCCCATCACCACGAGAAGAAGATTCGACAGCTAGTATAGCGGCTTCCTCAAGGGAAATCAAAACCCCAGCCCTGATAATTGCTGTACTCTTCATCGTTACCACACGTTTATCAGGTGTCGAAACGCGAGCGGATGAATATTCTCGGCAGAGAGCTAAGGCTTTGGCCCTTCTCAGAGATAGCGCTACGGAACAGGAAGATCGGGAGCAAGTTAAGGATGCTGATGTCAATGATTGTATGAAGGAAATAAGAGACAAGGGGTGGACTGACCTTGACTGGTTTGCGAACATCCCTATTGGTGGTGGACTGGCCGCTGTCGAAGCAGAGAATATCGAAGGTGAAGCCTCAGCAGATGAAGAAGGAATAGGACAGGCCTTGATACCATCTAAAAATAACAGTGACGATTTGAGAGGGTCCAATGACACCTGTTTGCAAGCTGGTCTGGGAACCATGGTAGGTATATCTCCCATCCGCGAAGACAATTACTGATTATGTTTTAGATGCGTGATCAAGTCGACTACCTGAGCGAGGATCGACGAGATCACTACCAAAGGTGGAAAAGTGATATCTTATTGCGCATTAAGGAGTTGCAGGAGGCTCAAGAAATGGACATAACTGTCGGCTGAGGACTTTTGCACGTCAAAATGTTAAGAGAATATGGTGGATACTATCGCTTTTCCAAACGAGAAGCAAAGCACAAACAATGAAGATATACCCTTCACCAGGCTTTTCAACAAGCCTCGAGCAATCACGCCGCCGGGTACGATCCCATGGGGCGGACGGCCAGGCCTTACAGTATCTTACACCGCCGCCTTCGGATCTCCATCTTGATCCATATTTCCACTTCCTCAATTCGTTGAACCTCCATATTCACGGAGCTCCTCCCTTGCTATCCAGGGCAGCAACGCCGGTGGTCTAGATCTATCCACTGCCTCCACTACTACTTTCAGGTACCCCGCGACCGGCCTCATCTCTTGACCCGACGAGCAACATATGGACATGCTAAGCACGAGTCCTTCAACAACCGTCAGACTAAGGCAGTATTGACGCCTCCTTGGTAGTTTTGGCCCTATTCGCGAATCATGTCTAGATGGAGACAGTGACTGCTGATGGGTTTTCTATATTGTACAATTTCGTATCTCCATGGGGGGATTCCATCTGATTTACCCTCTGTAATTCCGAGTCATGACAGTTCAGCTTAGGTAATTAATGCAACCTTGCTGGCGATCGGACAAAATGCTCTTGTAGCACATCCTTTCACTTCACACCTGCTTCATCAAATCCATAAGATCCAGCCCAAACCCAGAGGAACTTCCAGCCCTTTTAGACTTCTCCAACATAGCTTGCAGCCCTCCCTGCTTCCTCGTCTTTGCTCTCTTTTTGCTGCTGCTGTTAGCCGAAAAAGGCGTTTCAGATACCTGAGCGGTGTTTGCGACGTTCGTTGCGCTCAACGGTACAGGCTCAGCAGATTGTGCGCCAGAGGTAGCTCCAGCGTTCGAACTTCGTTTCCGGTCAATTCTATGTCCTTGTGATGTCTGCAGTGGTGTGGCAGTTTTTCGGCAACATGCAAGACACTCGACTACGACTTGCTTCTCCGCTGGGGTATTGGCTCTCTTATTGGTTCGACGACGTTTCTCTGTTTTCGAAGAAGCCTTCTGAGGTTTTGCGGGGTCTATGATTGTTGTTCGAGAAGTCCAACCAGGTATTCTGATCGTACCGCATGCATCACATACCGTGTTCGACTTGGCGGGTTTTAGAGGGATGTTTTCGTTTCCAGCACCTACTGTCATTCGTTCGAGCATAAGGTGCGCTGAGGTGGCTGGCGCGAGGGTGGAGTAGTGGTGGGCCGAGGCGTCGAGGAAATTCAGGCGTGCACTAAGCATGGTAGAAGTCATAGCCTACCACAATGATATGAGAGTTGTCGGTGGCAGTGAGATCCAAACCCTTGAAGACATGGGCGAAGTTGCTAGTGCCCTCTTTCGGGCTTAGTTATCTCGGTCCAGTCGCATTGGCACCGGGATAAACGATGACACTATACCTTTTGGGTCTTAGCTACCGTTCTTTTCGAGCCCTACCCGCCAGAACTGCTACTGTGGTACACATCAACATCGTCTTTCGACGGCGAGGAATGAGCAACCAGATGCATCGAGAACACTCAACCCAGCCACCATAACCCCCTCCAACGTGCTCAGTTGATATCTACACAGGATATCGTCTCAAAGTAACAGATGGCAAGCTCCTAAAGCTCCAAATTTTCGAGAATAAACCCAAAAATTGGCAGAAGTTCGGGTCGCCCCGAGGGGGTCGAACCTACGTCTTTGTCTGGAAACTGACTCTCGTGAGTGTGGGCTGGGTCGCAGTCAATGACCCGCTTGACCACGACACCATGAGGTATTTTCTATAGTTTACAGGCAAGTGTCAGGATATATAAACACCAAAAACGGACCTTGATCCAATACTTTGGTCGACAAAGCACATAAAGTCGCATGTGAAAGTGAAAATTGCAAAGTGACTTTGTGAAAACACAATGCGTATCGCCATTGAAGGCTGCGTAAGTCTCAATGCTTACTCTCGTGCTCTTGTCCTGATAGTGCATTTTAGGGCCATGGCACCCTTCACGCCATCTACGCATCTGTTAAGAAATCTTGTGATGTCAACAAGTGGGACGGTGTGGATCTCCTTATTATTGGGGGGGACTTCCAGGTATTCTAGACATGCAAGAACGCCTTCAATCCCCTGTTCAATAATAATAAGCCTAGGCAGTCCGCAACTCTTATGACCTGAATTGCATGTCCGTGCCTCTCAAGTTCCGGGAGATCGGCGATTTCCACGAATATTACAGCGGCAAACGGAAAGCTCCCTATCTTACCCTCTTCGTCGGGGGGAACCATGAAGCAAGCAACCACCTATTCGAGCTTTATTACGGCGGATGGGTAGCCCCCAACATTTACTACCTAGGAGCTGCAAGTGTCGTTCGCTGGGGGCCATTGCGGATAGCAGGTCTTTCTGGCATTTGGAAGGGCTATAACTACAACAAGCCACACCATGAACGTCTCCCATACAACCAAGATGATGTCAGAAGCATCTACCACGTGAGAGAACTTGATGTGAGGAAGTTGCTGCAAATCCGGACCCCGGTGGATATAGGTATCAGCCACGATTGGCCTCGCGGGGTTGAGTGGATGGGAAATTTCAAAGCCTTATTTCGCCAGAAGGATCTATTTGAGGCTGACGCTCGAGCCGGGACATTGGGGAGTTCTGCTGCCAAAAACGTGATGGACCGTCTTCGGCCGCCGCACTGGTTTTCCGCTCATCTTCACTGCAAGTTTGCCGCTGTTGTGGACTACGACAACGAGATTTCTTCGAAGCCTACCAATGAGCCAGCTGTCAATGGTACAGGGCACTCTGGCGCAGGCGCTACAACAAATGCATATGAGATCGATGTAGATCTTGATGACGATACGTCGCTACAACAGCTGCCGCCAGTACCTTCGGCTCCGGCCAGGAACAATGATGAGATCGACCTTGACATGGAAGACGTAGAGCCATCGAACCCACCCACCGCACCCAAGTCCAACCCCACCCATACCTTAC
>JAABUO010007454.1_pt1 | contig 12488 bp, 15 predicted proteins | sample 5559291 | NCBI WGS metagenome assembly JAABUO01 (sample SAMN10711878, study PRJNA513372) | rock metagenome | isolation source: Antarctica rocks | place: Antarctica: Victoria Land, Finger Mt sud
TCTTTAACTCAAGCCCTCAGCGTCCCTGACACCACGCCCATGTGACGTATCTTGTTTGGTACGGCAGGTACTGAAAGTACGGCATGCACTGTGTATAGCCCAGAGCTGCGCAGCTTCCTGTCAGTGCCTGGGGCCTTTCTGGGAACAAGGCTGCGCCATGCCATGTCCTGGAGCGCTGATGAGGAGTCATTTGTCTCTCTGAGTAATGATGCCAAAGCAGAGTTGCTTGAGGGCTGCTCTCTTGATGGGTCAGACAGCTCAGCAAGTAGGCTTTTTTTGATGCACATGGTTTGCTATGTTGTGCTTTCTGACGATGGCACATGGCATGGCTACACACAAATTGCAAGGCTGCATGTATTGTCCTCTGCCATTACTGCATAGCGCAGCACGTTGTTGTCTGAAGCATGGGGGTGATGATCTCAGCCCCAAATCTTCTGCACGCTTGCAGCAAGTCTTTGGTGTTTTATCATTTGCCTTCAAATTAGCATGCCAGACAAGCACAGCACAGAGGCAGGCACCCTCTTCAGCAAACAGATCTCACAGTCAGCGTCTGTATGTGATGATGGACTGTAAGGACAGTTTGATGAAGTTTCAGGCTTTGGTTGTGAATGTTGTCATATTGCGTCTGAGCGTTTGCAACCCTGCTAGCTTGACTGGCTATACAGCCCACTGACATCATCTGCTATGCTGCAGAACGTGTTGCAGCTCGGCGAGATGCTGCTGCGCTGCATGTATACAAGGCTGAGAAGAGGAATGGGGTTCCTGGTGAGCATTTCCAAAGATACAAATGTTCGCAACAGCTGTATGATTGTGCTGTCAGCCTGCATGCCTACAGTGAGCGTATACTGTCTGGCTGCTTGTGTGAGTAATGAATGCCTCTGAATTTGCACCATGAACGCAGCCATGCGAAGTTGCAAGATCAGTCGCATGTGCTAGGGTGGTTTTATAGTTTTTGAACAGACCACTAGCTTTCTGTGCAGATGCCAAGCTGCAGTGGAGGTTCACTCGTAGATACCTGGCTCGCCAACCCAATCTACTGTTCAAGAGAACCAAGAAGCTGCTGAATGTGACCCCCACCCCGGCACGGAAGAAACGCATTGCTGAGCTGACTGCTGGCCCAATGAAGGGCATTGTAGTTGGGACCAGATCTCCCAGTGGAAACAAGCGCAAACGTAACAGCAACCCTCCAGGCAGATGGCAGCCAGGTATTTGTGATAGACCATATCTGTGGTGGCATGCTACAGTTGTGGTAGACCATGTCTGTAGTGGCATGCTACAGTGCTGGTAGACCATATATGTGGTGGCATGCTACACTTGTGGTAGACCATGTCTGGTGGCATGCTACATTTGTGGCAGACCACATCTGTGATGCATGCTACACGTGTGGCAGACAATAGTTTTGATGGCATGCTACCCTGCATGACGCAGTGCCAGGAGACTTTGCATGTCTATTACTAACACTGCACTAGTGACAGACATGTCTACCACTACTACTGGACCAATGACAGAAGACGCCAATGACAAAGTCAAAGATGTAGCTGCCACCCAGCCACATATATGCTAAGTGCTACACTTGATCCCAGATTCATTGGCTGCTCATACATGCAGCTATGTGTTGCACCTGTCGGAGCCATGACCCCAAAAGTCCACAATTCTACAGCATAGACACAGCAGCTGTGGGGTATCAGCTTACTACTTACCATTGCTGCAGTCTTGTCAGCAGCAACTTCAATGTTGCACTTGGCATCAGCACCAAAACCATTGTTTGGTGTGTGCTTTCATTTGGGGGATGTGGGTGTCTATAGTGCTTTGCTCATGTGGCATGCAGCAGTCTGCTGCGCCTCACTCTTGGTGGCTGCTTGCTATGCCATAACGTGTGCATTGTTCTGTCCAGATGAACATGCAGAAGCTGGTGCGTCTCAGAGGGAGCAGCGCCAGGAGCAAGGCCGCCAGCAACGTGAGGCTGACGCTCTGAAACAGCAGGAGAAGCTTCGCAAGAGGAAGGAGAAGAAGGAAAGGCGGCAGAGCTTGGCTGCTAACACAGCTGCTCCTAGGTTGAGTCATGTTGCACAGACTGACGCTGGTGCTCTGCCATTGTTCCCAGAGCAGAGGACTGATACAAAGGTGATTGCTGCTTGCCCTGGCAGACCTGTATCTTGGCAGCACAAGCTGCTCCCCTTAGCACAGCTGCTGCACAGTCTATCTGCTAGACAAGACATGCAGAAACAAGGCATGACCCAACCATCTATGTTGTGCAGTTCTGTCTCAGTATGGCATGTGCCAGCCCATGCAACTTTGGTTCATAGCTGCACTGCATCTTTTCAAGCTGGCATCTGATTGGTCAGACACATTGCTGTTGAGTGGTAGCAAATTATTATTCATTTGACAAAAATGTGCTTGTTGTTGCCTGATGAGGAACGGAAAGGTAGACACAGCACTTGGGACTTGCAGGTGACGTGCCGTCTTAGGAGGCTTTTGAAATGATTGCTGAAAAGCCTAAAGCTTTCCTTTTCTTGCAGGTGATGGTAGCTGGATGCATGGCCACCCAGCTGAAGCCTCACCAATGGGAAGGAGTCAGGTTCCTGTGGAGAAACATTGTGCTGGACTTTGAGGTATGCAAGCTATGTCATCTTGTCTCTGGTCTGATCACTGTTTCACTGCACAATGATAGGGACATGTGGCCTCAGATCCAATCTGGTACGTAGGCTGCAATGTTGTGGCTGACTTGCAGGCAGGCCTTATCTTTCCTTTGTTTTGAGGGCATTTCCTTTGCTAGTCAACACTCTAGTATCTAGTCTGTCATCCCACAGCAGGGTGGACTTGCTGGCAGACCTTACCTTTCCGATGCCAAGCCATCCAGAAGCTGCTGTCCCTGACAAGCAGATCTGTGTCTTGACCATAGCCAGCTGTGTGTTGTGCAATGCATTGTGGAGCTTCCCAACAAGCTAATCAACCATGACAGATCTTGCATGAGCTTGATATCTGTCAGGAAACTTTCCAACGCCTTGCAGTCAGCCTGGTGAACATTGTATGGAGCCGCCCATCTTCAGATATCCATTTGACAATGGGCGCTTCAGGCGGCAGCCACAAGGCCCCAATCTTGACATTCAACAGGCATACACAATGTCCTTCCAGCAGTGTGCACATGATTCTGTACCCGATGTTGACTAGTTGGAATGCAAAATGGCACTGCAAAGTGTGCTCAAGAAGTCGGTCATCAGCTTTTTTCAAGCGGCTTGGCATTCATATCAAAATGCTGTACTTGAGCTTCACTAGCTGGGCTGCAGGATCCAGATAATGAAAGTCAAGAGGATGCAGGGGGATGTATTCTAGCTCACTCCATGGGCTTGGGCAAGTCACTGCAGACGATCGCCTTCCTGCACACCTTCTTTGCTTACTACCCAGACCAGCGGTCACTGCTGCTGGTCCCCAGCAATGTGGTCCACAACTGGGATGAGGAATTCCACCACTGGCTGCCACAAGGCAGACCAGAAAGTGATGATGAGCTGACACCTAGCAAGGTAAAGTCTGCTTGAGATGCACTGTGTACAGTGAGCAGTCAAAGCCCTGTGCCTGTGATGACTGCTGCATACAAGCAGTCTGGCATTGTTGCAGAGTGCATGATGTGACTGAGCTACAGAGGACAATGCCAGTCAAAAAATCAGCCAGTTCTCAGCTACATGCATCCCTTTTGTGGGAGATTGTGTCAGTTGGTCAATTTTATGCCGGGCATGCATCAGTAGCGGCAAGTCAGCTTCTGTTCCTCATGCACAATCCTTGTTATCCCTCCTGTGTGATGGTAGTGCATGTCTGCACCTTTGTCCATCTGCTCTACAGAGCTGTCTTAGAGGGTCAAATGTACCCAAGGCCACAAGTTACGAAAGCCTGCATTGTCATGGTTACAACAAGCCAGAAAGTTGTGATTGAAGAGAGCTCTGAGCCTGCATAGTCTTTGACAAGCGTGCCAAGTTTTGACTGCTAGTCATCCCCAAAGTTGACTTTGCACACATTGCAAGGATGGAAGTCAGCACAATGCATGATGACATGGAGTGCAGGTGATCATTTACAAGAAGCCTGTTGATGTGCATACATGGATGAGCAAGAAGGCCACAGTCCTGATCATCAGCTATGACATGTTCTCAGCTCTGAGGAAGCAGAGCCTTGATGCAGATCTGAAGACAGCAGGCTCAGAGCCAACTGGGAAGGTAATAATCCTCTACTGTCAGCCTGCATGATTGCTGCACCTCATGTTGCATGGACCAGTCCATGTCTTTGTCTAGGTGAAACCAATCAAAACTTTCTGCAACAACCAAGCAAAACCTGTGCTGGCTTCCCTTGTTTGGCTTGAGCCTCAGTACAAGCTGCAACTGCTAGTAGGTCTGCAGCTTCTAAGCAGATGCCTGCAGACAGCTGTCTACACCTGCCTGCTGAGCCAATCACGCAGCGGCTGGTGTGTGCACATCATGACTGGACAAGGCAATCCAGGCATGCAATGACTCTGCCGTCTGTTTTGGCACAGGCCATTGCTGTACGCCAAGCCTTTCAGACGCTTGTCAATGAGGCTGGAGTGGTGTTTGCTGATGAGGGTCATCAGATCAAGAACCCATCCACCAAGAGGTTTGCAGCCGTCACCAGTCTGAAGACGAGGCGGCGCATCGCCCTTACAGGCTACCCTCTGCAGAACAACATGGATGAGTATTACACCATGATCATGTGGTGCATGGATGACTTGCTGGGGGACGCTGCATACTTCCATGACACATTTTCCAAACCAATCCAGGAGGGTGAGTTTGCAAAAAGAGGTTTATGCATATCCTGCTGTGTTATGATCATTGCCACTGCTTCACTAGCTGTCAGCATGGGAAATCAGTAATGCACCATGTCTAGCAGCCATAGCATCAGCATGATGCCCTGTTCAGGCTTGACAATGACAATGGAAGCTGTGTGGGATACTCGGCGCAGCATACTTGTTGCATGCCTCAAGCATGCATCTCCCCATTGCAGAAACGCCTGTCCCCAGGCGTTTCTGAGTTTAAATTTCCACTGTAGAATGGACATCTCTGAATTAAATTAGACAATTTGAATTGAAAAGAGCTGTCATTCATTCAGTGCAATGTGCCTTGAGGAGCATCTGAACTCAATCCTCCAAGTATGACATGCGTGTGCAACAACAGTATCCCTGGGATGCACAAGACAGGCTGCTCTGGAGAGACAAGACTTGTCCTGCAAGTACCTAGCCCATCATGAGCTGGAAAGCGTTTTAATTATTATTTTTATCATTAACAACAGTATCAACTGCTGTACACCGCCTTATTGAAGCCACTGTCAAGCCTGCAGCCTGTCGCCCATGTGCAGGTCAAGTGGCAGGAGCATCTCTGACCCAGGTGCAGCACATGTATCAGCAGCTGAGCGTGCTGGCAAACTTGACTGAAGGCTTTGTCCACCGAATTGGGCCTGAGCAGCTCTTCAAGGACCTGCCAGCTAAGCATGAGCACGTGGTGTTGCTGTGTTTGGACACTGCACAGCAAGCCATGTACAAGGCCTACCTTGAGGTGTGGCCTGAAACCCAAGACAAAAGTCAAAAGGAAGCAGCCCTTCTTGTCTGCTGTGATTCGCTGCTGTGCAGAGCAGACTGCTGGTCTAGGGTGCGTTCAAGTTGTGCAGGGTCCCAAGAGCTAAAAGATATCCCTCGCTTGGAGACGTCTGAAAGTAGTCCCTATGCAGTTTTGGGTTCAGACCTACAGTGTGAAACTGCCTTTTCTATGCAAAGCTAGTGAGACTGCTGTCTCACCAGGAGCACAACGTCAGTCACATGAACGGTCGCCTGCAAGCTGTACAGCATCACTATACTGGCGTAGGCTATTACTTCGATGTCCTGCAGTCATGGGTCTTGACTGGATCCAACAGCTTCACTGTGCACTTGCGCATCTCACATGCCAACATTTGCGCACCCCTGCCAACCGCCATGGTGCAATCTACTGCACAAGTCAATGAGCATGCCCATGCATGCAGGCGGTAGAGAAGTATGGGCGGGATACCCTAATGGATACAACCTTCCTGCATCTGCTTAGCCACCGGCCCAAGGAAGCTCTGAAGCGGTTACGTAGCATGCAAGACGGAACTGCAATGCAGATTGAAGATGGTAAGCAGGCAGATGCGCAGTCATCAATCACCTGTTGCTTGCTACCAAAGCCGATCAGACTGTCTGCGTTTTCTCTTACTGTTGTCAAGCAGCCAGTTGGTATGCCACAGTGACAATTTGGTATGGTTCTGCCTGGCAGCAAGACTAGTTTGTGTTGAAAGACATCCAATTGCCTCTCTTGCTTCATAAGTCTTGCATGTACTTTGATCTAATACCTGACAGTCTGGGGTGTGGAGCCAGTCGTGACTCATCAGACATCCTGGCTTGAAAGCACAGGTACATGTTTACACACACCAACTCATTTGAGTGGTCTGTGGCATTGCCTCAGGCACATGCTCATCCTGTCTCAAAACATCATTACTCATTCATCAATGCTATAATGCACTGCCTGCAGCTGTCAAGGAAGCTGTCATGGAGGGCCATGTGGCGCAACCACATGCTGCTGGTCAGAGCACAGCCGCAGAGCTGGCTCGCACACCTTCCACAGATAGTCAAGGTAGAGAGGCCGCAAGAACAGACACCCCTGAGGCTGCATCAGACAGGGATGCAGAGGCAGAAGCTGCAGGAACAAAGGCCCAGCCCAGGGGAAGAAGCAGGGATCACAAGCTGCCACCAGGTGTGCCAACTGCACTGTTGTAGTCTCATGACATTCCTTCTGCAGTATCACTCTATGTGCAGATGCACATTCTTGTGGGGACGGCTTTTGTATGTATGCTTTGTTGTCCTGATTCCAGTGCAGACAACTTGTATACCTGATGTGTCACAGCCCTGCTGGCAAGTCTGGCATGCATGCTTCAAAGGTTTATTGCCCATGAGGTCTGCAGCAGCTACTACAAGCAGAACAAACGGGCTGCTTGACAAGCAGATTCTGTTGAGCATGTTGGCCACAACCCAACTTCAAGGTCACTGCGGCCAGGCTGTGAGCAGTGCAGCAAACTTTGAAGACTTGTGACCATAGAAGGTTGGGAAGAGAAAGGTTCATAGAGTATTGACCTTTCGTTTTGGTGCCAGACCCTAGAGGCAACCAAGACAGAGCAGCCAATTCGACACTCATTGCTGCTGGAGGCATTTGCTGTGTGTTTATGACTGGCATCTAACAGCAGTCTGCGCGCTGCAGAGGCTGTGCAGCAGCTGCTGGCAGTGGCAGATGATCTGGCAGACAAGGGGACTGCTCTGGGCAAGGGAACAACCGCAAAGGCATGGGCAGTTCAGCACATCCTGCATAGCTGTGAGAAGCGCAACGAGAAGCTCGTCATCTTCTCTCAGTATCTCATGGACCTGGATGAGCTGGAGCACGTGTTGCAACAGGTGACCAAAGCATACACTGAGGCACTTACCTGGCTCTGTCTGATGAAACATCCAGCCCCCCTCCTGACCCAGACCCCCTCCCATTCTCCACCTAGCTTCCCCCTAGCACAGTTGCCAATGCAAATGTATTGATTGCAAGTGCTGATAAGAGTTGCCCTGTTGTGCAGAAATTCCAGTGGAGCAAAGGCAAGCAGTATTTGAGATTGGATGGCAAGGTCTCCTCACAGATCCGCCAGCAGCACACACGCCTCTTCAATGATCCCACCTCCTCTGTTCAGGTACTTGAGGCACTTGAGCAGTTACTTGAGCACAGAAGACAACATCTAGTCAGGGGCAGCTGCCTGATCACAACCAGCTTGGCCTCCATACATTTCATTGCCAATTCATTGGTGCATGAAACAAGCCGCTCAGGCAGCTGCCCTTGACTAGATGTTGTGATCGTATTAGGCATCATATTCGGCTCTTGTGTGGGCATAACAGGGCTCATTTGTGCATCATCTATGTCAGTGTCTACAGTGTTGGGTGAGTCTCTCGGCATCACACCTTTTGACACAACTGGTTGTGTATGATGCAAGTGCACTGTGTTGGTAACTTTGTGCACCTGTCAATCAGATGTGCTGCGTTTCAGCCTGCTAACAGGCCCTTGCAGTCATGTCTGTAGCAAACACGGATTGCTTGCAGGTGTACTTGATCAGCACAAAGGCTGGCTCTGTGGGCATCAATCTGACAGCAGCCTTCAGGATGATCATCTATGATGAGCTGTGGAATCCAGTACACAATGCACAGGTAAGCACTGTCATCATTTGCTCAACATAGCCAGAACCGTGTGTGCATTGAGGTTGCCGGCATGGTGAGGATGTCACCTTGCAGCTGAAATATGACGCTCCAAAAAGGCCGTAGACCGCAGATAGTCGTCTCCTGTTGTGACATACCAGTGGCAGCAGACAGACACAATGCACAGCAATCATTCACTGTCCTGCTTTATGTGTTTTCATAACTGACAAGCAGACTTTTGACAGACTGGAACCCAGGCGCAATCCGTTTGCACTGATTCACACCATGCATCCATGGGTATGATGTCATGCCTGCAGGCCATTGCCAGGATCTACCGCTATGGACAGAAGCGTGCAACATTTGTGTACCGGCTGCTGTACAAGGGCACAGCTGAGCACAGGGTATACCGCAGGAATGTGGACAAGGAGGGCCTCTTCATGAAGGTGGTTGACAAGCAGACTGTCAAAGGTGATGCCCAGCCACACTTGGTATCCCGCACTGCTTCATGCAAGTCCTGCTGTCTCCAGTGCGAGAGTATCAAAGAGTTTCGGTGTTGAGCTGATATCATAGGAGTCAATATGATTGAGAGGACAGGTTGACAAGGCCTGCTGATATATGCAGCAACCAAGTGCAGCAATTACAAGCAGCCATAGCAAACAACTGCAGGTGTCTCTTTGAGGAGACAAGAGGTCTCAGCTGACAGGTGTATATTGTGCATTTGCTGTCTGTAGCCTGCTCAACAGCCATGTCTATCAGCCTTACATCATGACAGTATGACAAACACCATGAATAGGTTTGACAGGCTGTTCAGAGACCCAAATGCCTGAAGCCACTTGATCTTGCTTGTCAATGCTGGAGCAGCCCCTTGCAGCCATACACGAAAGCCTTCAATTGGTGATCCTGATGCAGGTACCAACAAGCTGGAGGACGTGGACATATATGCCTTTGATCCTCCTGCCCCGGCAGATGAAAGCACACTCAGAAACGTGGTTGTGAACAGCACAGATGAAGTACTGAAGTTGCTGTTGCGTGCTGACATGGCCAATGACAGGTGGATAGCTGGCTGGGAGAACCACAAGGAGAACCTTCCAGAAGATCCTTCCCAGGCAAGGCTAGCAGCATCACAACTGCCATGTGCACTGCAGCGCTCTGCAATATTGTGCAGCTTGCTTGTCATGATGCGCAAGTGTCGTTGTCTCAACACAAGCACATAATGCTGGAGTGAAACAATCAGGCTGTGGGTTCAGGCTGTGCGTCTGCTCTAACTAGACACATGAAGCTCAGATTCAACATGCAAAAGGCAACAGGCATGACCAACAAGCAGGGTCGTGATGTTTTCCTAAGATCCTAGCCGTGTGCCTTGACGCTGTGAGCTGGCGCTCAACGTGCATCCACAGCTGAGCTGTGAAGCCTGTCTGTGCTGAGAACGATGAGTGCGCTGTGATGAGCTGGCATCAATAGGACAATCAGTCCCCATGTGAATGTACACTCATCTCCAGGCCTTTCTTGTCAGTGACGAAACACCACCCAAGTGTCCATAAAGCATGCAGCATCTCATCAGGCGCTTCAGTGTGTATGCAGAAGTTGACAGCTGAGCAGAGGAGAGAAGCAGCCAAGCGCTACACCCTGGAGCAAGACACTACCAGGGGCTCTGTTGCGGGTGCTGAGAAGCGCAAGAGGCTTGTCAGGGTGAGCACGACACTCACATTCCTTGCTGCATGAGACCGCAACAGCGTGTATGCTGCACCATGTGAAGGTGTAGATTCATTGTGCTCTAGTCCATCCTGAAGTCCAGAAGTCTGTTCAAGTATAGCTTGTGGGTGTCAGTCATGTGTAGACAGTCACATTGCTGTGCATGACCACAAGAGAGTTTGTAACATTCAGCATGAGCGCATGGTTCTCAAATTTGCATTGAGGTTGCATCACACAGAGCTGTTGTTAACCGCAATGCCATGCCACAAGACACATCAATACTCGCCATGGTATGCAGAAACATTTCGCTGATGATGCGGATTTCCAGCTCACCACAGCTGAGACAGCTTTGCTGGCCAAACAAGCAGCAGAGCTGCAAGACTATGACCAACTTCCTACTGCTGCCATGCAACAAGCCCCACCTGTGGTACCTGTCAAAGGCTCTACTGATGCGCCTGCACTCAAGCACTCGACTTCCATGCCAGCTACTACAGCAGCTACCAAGGCAGCAGCACCTGCTGAGACAACTGCACCTGAGGCTGTGACGGAGCCAGCGCACCCTGTGCTGCTGCACTCTGCTTCCATGCCTGCTGCACCAACAAAAGCTGCCTCTGCAGCAGCTCATGAAGCCAAGGTAGCAGCCGATGAAGTTGAGGTGGCAGCTGAGCAGCAGGCATCACCAAAGCTGCCTGCTGGTCTGCAAGCAGTCCTCAACCGCGTACCATCATCACCTTTGCGCAGGTCCACACAGGAACTGCATTCAGGTGCAAACTCTCCTGTGGCTGCTGCTGCTGCACCTGCTGCTGCCAATGCGGATGGTGCTGCAACTTCTGCTGCTGCAGCTGCTGTGTCAGAGGGAGCAAGTCAGAAGAGCCAAAGCAAGGTCTGGCGGCCACCATTTGCTGTCACCAACTTACCACAGCGCAGCTCCGGCACATCAGCGCAGCAAGCTGCCAGCAGCATGCCAGCTGGCACCCCTGCCAAAGAGCCTTCGCACACTCAGGCCCGGTCTCAAGCTGCAGCCGGTGTGACTGCAGAAAAGAGATCCCTGACTGAAGGCCCTGCTAGCCCCTTGGGAGCCCTGGCAGACAAGGCTTGTCAGATGCAGAGGATGCTTGCCAAGAAGCGCAAGTGCCCTGAAGGGGAATCGCATGACAGCCAGGAGAGGGACATGCAGGCAACCCGTGGCAGCAAATCAGCTAGGTTCAGGTCGGATCTGGACAGTCTGGCAAGAGAAAGCCAGGGGAAGAAGGCCATGGAGGTGGATGAGGGGGCTCAGAAGGAGAAGACTAATGGGCATGCAGGCAAGAGCCTGCAGGCAATAGCCGCGCGACAAATGGCAGAAGCACTGAGCAAGAAGAAGCAGAATAGATCAGCAGGTATGGGTCTTGCCTGAGGATGCCAAGTTTGTGACATGCTCCCTTGCATTAATGGCTATGGCACAAATCATCTGTATCGTCCCTGGCCTGTCACATCAAGATTTGTTAATATGTCAGTAGCGATGTCTGTTCCAAAAACAGTAGAGACCCAAATTCCTGCATGGCATGTGTGTATCAGCACTTAATGCCAGCCATTCTTGCACTGTCTGTCAAAAAGCATGACATCTCAAACACGGATTGAGTGCTTTTAACACCTTCCTGGAAGCAATCTATTGACATAATATATTATATGTGTTTGTGATGCGTTCACCAACAGACGTTCAAACCTGCTACTCACACCTAGATTGCATCAGTCCGTTGACAGTAAGACTGCCATCGGCAAGCAGCAGAAGTCAACACAAGCTGACAACAACTCTGAGACAGAACCCAAGTTGCACTACGATGCAGGCAGTGGGGATTCCCTTGGCTAGCAGCAAAATGTCAGTGAAGCACAAGTATCTAGCAGCTCACTGTCTGCGTACCTCCTGGTTTGCCTGGCAGCAGTGGTCTGATCACTGGGGTGACTTGCAAGCTGGTAACAACCCAAATGCTAAACCAGAAACATGCAAGTTGCGTCCTGATGCAGGCTTTCAGACTTCCTCTGGCAAGCAGCAGAAGTCCATCCAAGCTGACAGCAGCCCAGACGCTGAACCAGGATCATGTGAGGACAAGGCTGACAAGAGCATCGCCAAAGAAGCTGCTGCCTCCAAGCTTGCTGCTGCTAGTGGACGTCAACCTATGGGCAAGCCGTCAGACAGCAGCTTGGCAGTCGCCAAGATGCCTTCTGTAGATGGCACCTCCAGGCCTTCCAGTGGTGCTGACAAGTCCTCCGACAGTGCTGACAAGCTGTCTGCTGACAAGGCCTCTGACAATGCTGCCACCCAAGGCAAGTCCTCTGGCGATGCTGGTGACAAGACATCTGAGCAGAGCGGTGCAAGGCGTAAAGTGAGGCTTCCAGACGCCCCCCTCTTTGTGGCTGGCAGCCCTGCTGGAGCAGACCGTACCGTGCAGTGGGTACAGCGGTATAAGTTGGAGCATCCTGAATGCAGTGACGCAGAGGCCCTCACTGGTCAGCTACTCTCTGTGCCTAGTGTGCCTCTGTAGTCAGTTGGGCACCAGTGCTGTTGTGCTGTGGGAGTGCCAAAGGGGGCATT
>JAABUO010007455.1_pt1 | contig 12484 bp, 13 predicted proteins | sample 5559291 | NCBI WGS metagenome assembly JAABUO01 (sample SAMN10711878, study PRJNA513372) | rock metagenome | isolation source: Antarctica rocks | place: Antarctica: Victoria Land, Finger Mt sud
CTCACGAAAATGCCACTAAACAACACCGGCAAGAGCAATAGGCGTCCATAACGCGATACAGTCCTGCAGCTATGGCAGTCCGAGATGACGGCTTATTCACTCGTTAGGGCCGAGAAGCGCTTGCCCTCGTCAAACATAGAGGTTACACTCCAGGGGTTCTGGGCTAACGTGCTCAATGTCGAGGCGAGGAGTATAGGGCTTGACGATAGCTTCTTCAGACTTAGAGGAACCTCGATAGAGGCTATGAGACTCTCTTCAACAGCCCGGATGGGGAGTATCGATCTAACAGTCGCCGCTATCTTTCGATAACCTTCTTTAGAAGTCATGGCGTTAATGATAGCAAGCCTTTTGCACTAGCTGGTGGCCCGGCAGCCCTGCAAAATCCTTTCGGGCGACTCTGGCAAAGCTGCGGAGTTGAAAGTTTCAATGTTGAAGATCTCTACCCTTGCTCTAGCCTGCAGGCATATCTCATGGATGTATCCATCATCCAGCCCGGCGCTTGGCTGAGTCAGACGGTGTTCAAATTGCCTCAGGCGGTGGATATAGCACACTTTAAGCTGGCCTGGGAGGCGACCGTAGCATCGACCCAGGTATTGAGAACCAGACTCGTGCAAACCGAAGACCATAGAGTATTGCAAATGGTCCTGGGAAAGAGCGATATTCCCTGGCACATGGCAGGAAATCTGAAAGACTATCTTGAAACGACCGCTTCTTTTCTCATGGGCTATGGCGATCCACTAGCACATTACGCAATAGTCCACGAAGAGGGTTCGACCTTCTTTATACTAAATATACACCATTCACTATACGATGGATGGAGCATTCCGTTGATGCTGCAAAAGATGGAGATGTGCTACAACGGATTCGTCACAAAAGCAATGCCCACTGAAGTACCGTTTGGCCGCTTCATCCGCCACAACATGAGCTTTGACCCAGATGCCTGGCGTAACTTCTGGAAGGCCAACCTCGCAGGAGCAAGACGAACAGCCTTCCCTTGCCTCCAGTTTTCTTCCGCCGATCTCTTCCCTCAAGCTACCAGCAAAACCAGCCTCTCCGTCCCTCTACCCCAGCGCCCCGCCTCAAGCATCACCCTCTCCACCACGCTCCGCGCCGCTTGGGCTATCATCCTCTCCCGCCACGCGAAATCCCCAGATGTCACTTTCGGAATGTTCCTCACCGGCCGCACCGCCCCCATCAAAGACATCGAATCCATTATCGCCCCCACCATCGCCCTGGTCCCCATCCGCATTACCCTCTCGCCCTCCAGTAGCGTCCCTGAATTTCTCGCCGCTGTACAAGCCCAAGCTACAGTCATGATGCCCTTCGAGCAAGCCGGCATTCAGAACATCCGCACTTTAGGCCCGGACGCGGAAGCCGCATGTGCGTTCGATGCGATGCTGATTGTGCACCCGTAGCCGGCAAATAGGGTGCACAAGAGCGCGATTGGGATGGAGGAGGTTAGTGGGAATGGGTTCCATCCGTATTCTTGGGTGGTGGAGTGTGTGATTGGCGAGGGGGAGATGAATGGGAGAAATCGTACTAGTCGTTATGAGCGAATACTATAGTAGTCAAATCCTAATGTTGAAGGCCTACTCCGAGACAAAGCGAACCTCTGAAGGCGGTTTCCGTCCCAGTGAGCTTCCAGCATAATGGCATAATCTGGTGTAGCACAATGATTAGCTGCTCTTTCACAGAAGGAAAGAGAGCCGCAGAACGTACTGTGTAGCCAAATGTATGAATGACTGGTCCGTGCATGAGATAGAGCGCGTACCTGACTCTGCCCAGATACTGGATCAAAGAACCGCTATAGCATCTTCGAAGTAAAGTCGAGTTGCTGACGGCCCACAGCAGCTGGATCGCGCTCACGCATGGCCAGAAACGGTATTCCTGACCCATGTGCGGCGGCACTAAAGCCGATAATATCACAAATCCAGGCGTAGAATTAGCAGACACGCCCGGGTACGACAGCAGATAAAGAGCGCACAGGGAATTGGTCAGCCAGAAGCAGTCTCACACAGCCTGACGGAAACCTTTCGGAGAGCTCGTTGAGAGGCTGGTCTCGCCGCTCGAAGCTCTACGATTGCTTCGAAGAAGATCAAGCTCGGCCAACATGGCATGATCTCCCACCTGTCCAACGCAGACGCCCACGCAATCAGAACAAGATGCAGCGAGAACCGCGCAGGGGTAAGCAGCCTGGCGGTCGCGGTTCGTGTGAGAAAGAGCACCATTGACGCGCGATACTCAACCGGGATAGTCCATAGATGAGAATCGTAGTCAACGAACCCTCCGTAGATGTCCAGAAAGCTCCGAATATTTACACCCTAGTCAGCGGTTTGTGTTCCTTGCGAGTACATTCTGGTCTTGGCGTACAAACAAAATAGAACATCTTCGATGACCAGTTATAGAGCTGACTCATTCTTAAGAGTCAAAACGCACAACATGCTCCTCAAGTTCTTGCCGAAGCAGGTGGGTATTAGTAGCAAATGGTCTAGTATATTCGTAAAGTTTAAATCGCACAAGTACAAAGACAGGGAATGTCGACGCAGCACAAGGCAGGAAAAGCCGGATGCCACGTCGGAAAGCCGCCGAGCTCAGCGTTCCGACAAGCTTTGAATGCGCTTTTGCATGGATCCGCCGAAACGGCTTGCGCTATAGAGCATACCCAGATATAACGAAGAAGATGGACACCGCTGGGGAACCGAAGTACGAGGCGGGTGACAAAAGTCTCCGACCCCCTTTGATAAGCGAACATCATAACTCTCAGAGTTGCTTTACAACACAATTTGTAACAACGCACAAGTTAAAGTAATGAATCTGAAAAAATATTATAATGTAGAAAAAAAGCATTGTAATTATACATGCAAGTTCTAAAAAATTCGATCAATAATTGCGATAAACAAAAATTTGAGAAACAGAGCAATTTTTGAATGACTAAGGGGGGGTCGCCTCGTACAATAGAAGGGTTCACCCCCACTCCGTCCATACCCCATCCCGTCCAGCCCTACAGTAGGGCTGAAAAACAGATTTTATTTATTTTTATTGCTGCAACGGATTATTTGGTCTATGACCTACATACATCGTGTAGAAGGCTTCCGTATACGCATGCCACGACCTAATTGATCGGTTGTTCTATCCACATGCTTCTGCTGCCCCTGCTTCTGCTGCTGTTCCTGCTGCTTCTGCTGATTCTGTTTCTGCTGCTGTCTCTGCTGCTTCTGCTGATCCTGCTTCTGCTGCTGTCTCTGTTATTTCTGCTGATTCTGCTGTCTTTTCTTGCTTTGTAATTCTTGTTTCAGCTCTTTAAACGTCACTTTAACACGTAAAGTAATTATCATAAATCGCTTTTTAAAATCTGAGCTTGCAGTCGCTATATTCTTAAGCTGAACATTCTTCTTTACGAAACTAGCTCGTACGATTATTATAAAATCAGATAATAACATTATAATTCGTTTTCTTCGTCGTAACTTAAAATCGAGAATATTAAAATTTAATCGCATGAGCTTACGAATCATCTTCTTTCATTCTTTAACTCGCTTATTCTCTGTTTTTTCATTAAAAACTGTTTAATTCATGAATTTAATAACATTATAATTATTCTTTGTTCGTTAAATTTTTTTCTTTTTTCGTTTATTAAGCTTTACGAGTTCTGAATTAATAATACTCTGAATAAGAAATTCTGTCATTATTAAAATTATAGCTTTGTTTACTTTTTAAAGACTTTTTTTTACAGTTATCGCTTTTTTAATCACTCGCTTTAAAAGCTGTTATATCTCTGTTATATTAATTAATGTTAAAGTTATTTATTAATAATTATTATTTATATTAATATAAATAATAATAACGTTAAAAAACGTAATAAAACGAATAATAATATTATATTATTATTTAATAAAAAGTCGCTAAAAAACGATTTAAGAATTAAAGAGCGAAAGATTTATTACTGCTTAAACTTTTTAAATATTATTTAATGTAATTACGATTTTTCGAGCTTTTTAATAAAGCTTTATAAAGTTTTTTTATTTAATTAAATATTCTTCTTTAAGACAAGTAACTTGTTATACGCGAGCTTTATAAATCGTAATCAGAGAAGTAAAAACATTAATATTTAATAACTGAAGTAAATAAGTAATATGAAAAAGTAAGTAAAGTAAATTAATTTTTCGCTGAATGTAATACGTAATCGTATTAGTCGTAATATGTAATTCGTAATCATTAATTATAAGCATACGATATTCTTTTTATTAATTAATTTAAGTCTTTATATTAAAGTATTTTTTAATTCATGCGAGATTAATATTATTAATTCATTCATTATCGTTAATAATAATTTCTTCGTGCGAATCTGCAAGTACTTTTCTTTAAGCTTTTATTAACTGCTTGTTCTTAAAGATCATTCAGAAAGATAATAATTTATTAGTTAATGAAACGTATTTCAGTAATAAGATTCATTTACGATTTTTTAATTAAATTATATAAGTTTTCTTTTCATGTTTTAAAATCATGACTTAAAGCTTCGTAATGATTTTTATTATAAAGCTTTTTTTATTTATATTATAAATATCGCAGTTTTAAATCTTATATTTTAATTTAATACGTAAATAAAGTTAAAATTAGTTTTAAAGAATAATTAAATTTTAAGCTATGACTCGTTCTTTATTTAAAGAAAGAATGTAAATCGATTTTATTAAAAAATGTCGTTTCATAAATTTCTGAGATTAATTAATTTCGATAAACTTTCTGTCGTTCTTTTTAAACAGAAGTTTATTAATCATATAACGAGTTTAAGTTACAAGAAATAATTATTTTCATATTTAAAAACGAAGAATTCAGTTCAGTATTATTATTTTCTCTTCAGAAATTAATCGCTGTTACTTTAAATGATACACGTTAATAAACTTTATTCTTTTATTAATTTAATTCATTAATGTGCTTTTAAAAAGATTATATTTTTTAATTACTTTCGTAATAAATAATAATTCGTTAATTACTTTAATCTTCAGTTAACGAGCATGTATAAGTTTAATACGTCTTTTTTAAAATAGCTTAACGTCGTCAGAAAATAATGAAAAAAGGCAAGATATATTAAGGATTAATTATAGCCTGATTAATTGTAATTGCATGTAAGAAGGTGATTATTTACAAAGGAATTAAATTTTTGATAGTCAGCCCTAAGATAGGGCTGGACGGGATGGGGTATGGACGGAGTGGGGGTGAACCCTTCTACTAACAATTGATACCCCGGATACGAAGTAGGGTTATGCAGCGTCAGCCGATGCCGTGCAAATGCCAGGTATCTCATGCGATGTCAGCACACATTCACCGCTCTGCAGAGAACGTAGCATCTGCGAGCTGGCGCTCGATCTCGTTTCTTTGCCAACGCCCGATTTACCTGACCAGAAAGGACGGTTTAGCGTTCGATGTTTACCATACGATGATACTCGCAGTATTATCATATCCGTACGATACAGCGCAGCTTAGTCGTCGTCGTGCTGGAATATCTCCTTCATCGATGCCTTCACCTAGCAATGGTCCCGTCAGAAGCTGCGTCAGTGACTGCTGTTGCGGCATGTGTCGGAGTGGCCTTCGTTGCTACGCTGCTCGCAACGCGTAGAGCGACGAGCACAGACAAGAGAAGCACTGGGTATAGCAGGTTGAGTGGCCATGGCTACGAAGATACTGACGGAGTTGCTACGCAGGCTTCCATCGCGGCGTTCTCGGATACCTGGCCTAGACTGCTTACTGTCCTTGGAGCTCTAAGTGCCTTGCTTGTCTCCATCTTCAGCGCAGTGGTTACCTCTTCGACTGGCAGCAGAGGTACTGCGCTTGAACCATGGATACTAGTGAGCGGATGGGTAAGATGAAGCCGAGTCCTCATACCTTTAGGCTTGTCGAGCATCTAGCTTAAGAGTCCCATAGATCACAGTTTTCGTCCTTACCGTTATCCTGATCCGCGAGTCGTCCTCTTCACAACGGTTCCAGCTCGGCGTTCTTTTGGCTGCCTCAGCTCTTGCAACCATTGCGGGTTTCGGCCTCGAGATCTACCATTCTGCTCGTCGACGTGATGCGCTGTATTCTTCCAGTGGTCTCGTTCGTGTTGCCAGCCTCGCCCAGGTGATCGCAGGGGTCGTCATAATATTTGCATCTCTATCTTTACCGAGGAGACCTGCAGTCTATACCAATGGCAAACTGGTGGACGCTCAATTCACCGAATCTGCGTTAAGACGGTAAAGCGTTGGTCGGTCCTCTACGTGCTAGTCATATTGGCTGACAATACCCAGGTACACGTTTGCGTGGGCTCGGCCACTACTCGACAAAGCTCGAATATGGGGGGGCTTGGACGACTCCGACTTGCCAGAACTCGATTATGCGACTCAGTCAAAACAGCTGCAGAGCCGCTTTGCAACCACAGCGCCCGCTTTCACAAAGAGTCGCCCCTTGTGGTATATGATATACAGAGATCATCAGCGCACGTTCTTCCGACAATGGTCTCTCGCCGTAGTAGAAAGCGTGGCAATGATGCTTCCTCATGTCTGCCTGTTCAAGGTTCTGTCGCTGCTTGAAAAGCATAATGACAGTGGTGGAAACGTCGTGGATCTCTGGTTCTGGGTCACTTGCCTCGGCACATCGAGCATTCTGCGGGTCTTTCTTGAGACATGGTTACAACGTTCTGCATCCATCAATATGGTGCGCAAATGCTAATCAGAGTACATCCAGGCTGAATTGGGTTAGCTTTGCCATCCTGGCAACCCCGATACGCTCCCAACTATCCGCTCTGATCTTCGTCAAGTCGCTGCACATGAAGGATGTCAAGGGCACAAATGGACCTGCTACCGAAAGCGAGTCCCATCCCAAGAAGGTCCGCAAAGGCAAGGGCGACCAAGCTGGCGAAGCAGATGGCTATGAGCTAGAAACCCTTTTATCAGACGAGGATGACTCTGGAGGTGCAGACGATTCGCAGTCTAGCTCTGTCAATAACGCAGGCAATGGTGATGATAGTAAATCTAGTGAAGGGGCTCAAGGCCCAATCAATCTCCTCGGTGTAGACGTTCAACGCTTCTCTGATTTCTATGGTTACAGTGTGGATCTACTTCGCAGTTTGATTAAGGTTACTCTCGCAATTATTTTCCTGGTTAGCCTAATAGGCTGGTGGAGGCAAGCTTTACCGTTGTCGTTTCCTCCGCTGAACGAATTTTTGACCTCGAAACAGTACGCTCGCTGGGCTTTCGGTGCCGTTCCTGTTCCAACCATTAACAAAAATCGCGTCAAAGTATTATACAAACTCCCAACTTGCGGTCATGATGGCTCGGGACGAGAAGACCCACGTTGTCACCGAAGCATTGCAGGGTATCCGTCAAATCAAATTCTCTGCCATCGAAGATCAGTGGCAACGATTGATCCTAGCCGTGCGAGAGCGAGAACTACGTGCACAATGGCGAGTCACATTATGGGGCATATTCCTAACATTCTGCTGGATCTCAATGCCAATCCTGCTGGGAGCGGCTGCTTTGAGCGTTTACGCCTGGCTTAGCGAGGTTATGGTAGCTTCTGTGGCCTTTACTGCACTATCCGCATTCTCTGGTCTGGAGATTACGCTGAGCGTTGTTCCGGGTACATTGACCGAGTTGCTCGATGCGCGAGTCAGCATTGATCGTATTCAGAGTCTCTTAGAAAAACAGGACAAGTTGCTACCCATTGTTGAAGGAGGCTCCGTTGCATTCGAAAAAGCATCCATTGCATGGCCCGCACATGCCAGTGTTCACGAAGGCTTCGTAATGCGTGACATTAATCTGCAATTTCCAAACCATCAATTGAGGTGTGTCAATATGCTTTGCAACTTTCTTGTCAGGGCTTGCTAACGTTGCTAGCTGTATTTCTGGTAAGACTGGGTCAGGTAAAAGTCTACTGCTCGCCGCTATCATTGGCGAAGCAGACCTTCTGGACGGTAGGATATTTGCTCTGAAACCTCCTTCAATGTTTGATAGGCATGATGAACGTGCTAATGGTTCAAATTGGATCATACCCTCCGCTAGAGCGTTCGTAGCCCAGATACCGTGGATAGAGAATGCGTCTCTGAAGACTAACATTCTTTATGGGCTGCCCTTTGATCCCTATCGGTACTCGAAAGTTTTCCACGCTTGCGCAATGGATAAAGATCTGCAGATGCTCCCTGATGGCGAAGAAACCGAAGTTGGCGCGACGGGTATTAACCTAAGCGGAGGACAGCGATGGCGCTTAACCTTCGCTAGGGCACTCTACTCGCGAGCTGGCATTCTAGTTCTGGACGATATCTTCAGCGCGGTGGACGCCCATGTGGGACGCCACGTTCTCGAGAATGGAATTTGCGGAGATCTTGGCTTCCAAAGAACCATAATACTTGTAACTCACCATATTGGCCTCGTGTCCCCTTTTGCGAGTTACCTTGTCGAGCTTGGCGACGACGGCTACATCAAGTCTGCGGTGTCGAAGCAGGCGGAAAAAAGTCAACAGGCCGAACCTTACAGTCGTCATGATTTTGTTGGGACCCTAGGCGATGACTTAGAAGACCTCGCTTTTGACGAAATCAAAGAGTCCAAGCAGCCGGCAAAGAAAATTGTTGAGGATGAAAGCAGGGAGCATGGCCGTGTGGACTCGGTTGTCTATAAGACCTACTTAGATGCATCAGGCGGCAGACTTTACTGGATAGTGACTCTCAGCGTTTTCGTTGTTGCAGCACTTGCTGTCTTGGGCCGCTCCTACTGGCTCACCATTTGGACGAATAATTCGACAAGAGTATTAGCGAATGGCGCGACTGTCCCTTCACCGCGCACTCGGGAGGTTGCCGCATCAGAAAGTCATGATGTCGCGTTTTACCTTAGCCTCTATGTGGCGATATCTCTTTTCGCTACGGCTTTGATTTCCATTAAGATTACTATTGTCTGGGTTGCGGCCCTCCGCGCGGCCCCGGAAGCTGTTCGACCGCATGACATATGCTGTCCTGCGAGCAAGACTACGATGGCTCGACACCGTGCCGGTCGGCCGAATATTGAATCGCTTCGTCAGTGACTTTGCCCTTGTCGACTCGAGATTAGGCGGCGATCTTCACTGGTTTGCTAATGGCCTGTGCTCCATGATCACTATCGCTGGCGCTGCTTTGTTTGTCTCATCTTGGATGGTCATACCTGTCTTGACACTCGCAGTCTCCTGTCTTTACGCCACCTACTTGTACCTCGATGGTGCAAGAGACACAAAACGTCTAGAATCGACTACAAAATCCCCAATTTTCGAGCTTTTCGGCTCTGCATTGTCCGGACTCGCCACTATCCGGAGCTTCGACAGGATCGAGGATTATGTGGATCGAATGTGTCTCTGTATTGATGCCTACGGCAAGTCTACGTGGTACATCCTCCTCACCACGCAATGGATGGCATTTTGGCAAGGTCTCCTGGGCGCATTATTCGCACTCTGCATTGCATGCTCGATCGTACTGATTCCAGGTATGAACGCATCGTTAGCTGGGTTTGCTCTGAGCTTCGCTCTAGAGTTTTCACAGACCACAGTGACAACCATCAGCAAGTACACGAGTCTAGAACTCGATATGAATTCCACGGAACGCGTGGTTGAGTACATGGAACTTCCCATCGAAGAGCAAGGCGGCTCGGAGCCACGACAAGACTGGCCATCTCAAGGCAAGATTGTTGTCAGGGGGCTTGAGGTGGGGTATGCTGAGGATTTGCCTTCAGTGCTGGAAGGCCTGAACATCACTGTAGAGCCGCGTGAGCGCGTTGGCGTTGTTGGCAGAACTGGTAGCGGAAAGTCATCGCTCACTTTAGCCCTTTTTCGTTTCCTCGAAGCACGCAAAGGCTCCATTTCCATCGATGGGCAGGACATAGCCAAGATCAGACTGCGTGACCTTCGCCACCGGCTCGCAATCATCCCTCAAGATCCAGTACTCTTCTCTGGTACCTTAAGATCGAATCTCGATCCTTTCAACGAGCATACAGACTCCGCGATCCTAGATGCTCTGCAGCGTGTTCGTCTCCTCGATAGCGATGGAGAACCAGACCGACAGAACGGACATGTTTCTACAAAAAATGCCCCGAAGCACAACACCAATATCTTCCACGACCTCCATTCACCCATCTCTCGCGGCGGACTCAATCTCTCTCAAGGGCAGCGCCAGCTCCTCTGCCTAGCCCGTGCCATCATCACCCGTTCGAAAATCATGATCCTGGACGAAGCGACTTCAGCAGTGGACATGGCGACAGACGCGCTAATCCAGCGCAGCATTCGGGAAGACTTCCGAGACAGCTCTTTGCTCGTCATTGCGCATCGACTTAGCACTGTTGCCGACTTCGACAAAGTGCTGGTGATGAGTGATGGGCGGGCGGTGGAGTTTGATGAGCCAAGAAAGCTTGTGGAAGGGAGATGAGCGTTTTGGGCGCTCCTGAATGAGAGTGGTGAGAAAGAGGCTGTGGAACGAGCTATTGGACCACGCAAAAGGATATGAACCTGCAACCCGACGAACTTTTATTGAACGCATTCTGACTGGATTGGTCAGGACGACCTACTTGCTTCATTTTCTCCCCTGACAGAAAATTGATCTGTTCGTCGGCGACAGACTCTAAATAGACAGCAAGATAGACAGCGTGGTGCAATCGGACAAGATAGCAAAGTCATCATTGCGGCCAAAGAAATAATCCAGTCCGTCCCTGAATTTAATTGCAATTTCATCGAAGTTCTGGTTGGTGTCCCTGACTGTTCCCTTCTCGAGGAATACTGTCATACACGCAAACGAAGCAGCTGAGATAGATCACTGTTCGCTCCAGTACGTAGGGTCTCTCGTGTATCATCACCGAATCCTCGCGTCAATGATCAATTTCTGAATATCGACCTCGACCGAGCGGAAAGGAGTATGAAAAAATCCGGAAAGCCAAATATCTTTGTAGCTCCAGATTTCACGCAGTTCAGAATCGAGCACGACAACTAAGCGCACCAATGATGAAGCGACAATAATCGCCAACTCCTGTGTAGATACGGTAGGTGAATTTTCTTTCCGGATGAGCCAAGATAGGAACGGCATGCTAAACAAGTCTCAACAATTGATGTGCGATAGGAAGAGTGGTTTATCCGATCAATGGCGCGGCTAGTAACACACAGGAAGAGAGTGCACAAGAGGGAAATCTACAGCGCTATAGCCAGACTCCAGGACAGTCTGACGCCTCACCACTGGAAAGCTCTCGGTCATGGTCCACTGGCCAGCACTGAATGTATATGCCTCTCCCGCTTGTTGATTGCGGTAATATCAGCCTAGGAGCAGGCAACGAGGCGGTAAAGACGCATGCTCCGCAGCCACTAAATTTCATGCAGGACAACTCCATCTCTTACTTCAGCAGACCAACCACGTCAAGTTCAAAGAAGGCGAAAAGGTACGCATAATGTATGCTTTGCCGCTGGGGAAAAAGCGCGCTTTGAATCAATACTTTTATTCGGGGCACCAAGCTGCACAACGAAAACATATCTCCTGTGAGTGAGTGCCATACAGAAGGCAAAGAGGCATTCGAGACGCAAGGCAGCACATGATGCACTCATTGTTGTTGATCGATCACGACGACCGTGCAAGCACTGAATATGGATCTGAAGCATCTGATCGCTATAAAGTCTGATACTAATGAATTCTGCGGCAACGCCTGCGTGCAAGTAAAAGTCTACGGCACAGACCGTTTGCAGAGGATCTGTGCAGAAGGCTTCAAAGTCAACGCATGATGCTTTGACTAAGGCCGATCCAAGGTGATTTCATGGCGTCAGCATGTGCAAGGGCAATACGCAGGAATATACAGAGTCAATAGATGGACTCATTGCAGGGTGGGAGTTTGCCACGCAACAACAGTTCAATTAATCATATCAATCACGTCTGCTGGAGATGTTGACCCGAAGCTCATCGAGCTTATCGAAAGCATGCCTCAGGCCATACTCAACTCATTACCAGCCGGACAGCCGCCCCCAGGTGTTGAGCCAGCTTTTGCAAATCCTTGTACGCGGGTCCTGTCATTCTCGGTATTGGATCAGCGTTCCTTGTTGTGGCTGTTTTCTGCTTCTCCATTCGTATTTACACGAAGCTTGCCAGTACGAACAGCTGGAAATGGGATGACTGTAAGTGGAATCCATGCAGACCCTGACATCTAAGCGACCCTGGATTGATGGCGTTTACCAGTGAGCTGCTCCTTGGGTCTCGTAGGTCGATATGGACTCCCCATGGATTATCAGAGATGTCTAATGCCAAGGCTTAGATGTGCAATATTGTACATTTCGTAGCTGTAGTTTTAGGTAAGTGACCGTGATGCTCGACGTCTGCCGGCTAAGTAGACTGTTCAAAGCATGCACCAACGGCGCAGCAGGTCGACATATGTGGGACAAGCACCTGGACAGAGTCTTGAACAGAAGCAGCCTCTACGTATGTACAATTAGCCAATCGTTTCCCAAGCTCCTGCGAATGATAGAATAGGGA
>JAABUO010007457.1_pt1 | contig 12483 bp, 18 predicted proteins | sample 5559291 | NCBI WGS metagenome assembly JAABUO01 (sample SAMN10711878, study PRJNA513372) | rock metagenome | isolation source: Antarctica rocks | place: Antarctica: Victoria Land, Finger Mt sud
GTTTTCTGGGATTTGGATTGGAATAGGGTTTCATGGGGGGCGGTGGATGTGATACCCACTATAGTTATGATTGCTTCTTGACGCCTTTTCATGGTTTGTTTTTGTGCTATGGAACATCGTACACGAATTCGTACACCGTTGATCTCACTCCTTATATCTCGGATAAGTCACGCCTTACCCAACCGATCCGCCCTTCCTCACCTCCCCTCCTCTTCCATCTCTTCGACCTACACATCCCTTCCCCCCCTCCTCGCAATCTCCTCCCTCATGCCCTCCTTAATCCTCGTAACCGTTCCTACACCTCCATACACCAACTAACATCCTAACCGTTAGCACACAATCCCTCTCTTGTCGTCCCTCAAGGAAGAGAGAACTTACAGCTGTATACACCATAGCCACGCTCGCTCCCGCATCCAGGACCTCGAGAGCTTGTTTTCCGTTCGTGATACCGCCCGTTGCGAATATGACTTTTCTCTTTTGGGGGACGAGTGGCTCTGATGAGGGTGTTTGGGATGATAACGGTGAGGATGTGGAGTCCGCAGGAATGGGAGGTATTTGATCTATGTGTGTAGACGACGACAGCGCAGGAGAAGGGTCTGAGTCGGCTTTTTCAGAGGAGAAAGGGTTGTTACGTGCTGGAATGCGGATTAGGGGTTGGGATTTCGAGGCTTCCTCTGCTTCTGGGGTTTCGGGTTTGAGGTTTGCGGAGTCGCGGGTGACAGTTGCATCGATTTTTGTGGATATGTCTGTGTCCAGGTCATGCTGTGCTGGCGGATCTTGAGATGATTTTAGTGATGATTCGGCCTCAGAGGTTTTCTTGTTTGCGGCAGTAGGGGATGGTTTCGGTACTGGGCCTTGGTCGAGCTTCTGTCTATACCTCTTGACTAAGGCCAGTGTATTCTCGAAAAGCTGCGGGCCAGAGTAACCTCCCTGCTCTAGCATCGCTGCTGCTTCTTTGGGAGGTAAGTCATAGCCTACGGGTGATGGATCTGGTCTTCGGGTTGTGGTGTTACCCACAATCACCCCGTCGACTCCGGACTCCCATACTGCGTCACATATTCCGGACAGTTGTTCTTCTGAGTCCTCGTCTGGGCTGACCTTTACAATGACGGCGGGTCTCGTTTTTCGATTTGTCCTCTTGGCTGCTTCGACCACCCCAGTAAGAATATTCGTCAGGGGCTCTACTCTCTGCAAACCTCTTAATCCTGGTGTATTGGGGCTTGAGACGTTGACGGTAATTATCTGTCAACCATGATCAGTAAATTCCACTAGAAGAGTATGCTCGTCTTTACATCAGCATATCTCGCCAACGCTTCCACACAATATACATAATCCGCCTTGACAGCTTCTATATCATTATCAGGTGTGGCCTTATTCTTGGCGACCTGGACGGCCATTAATTTCCCTTCAGTCAATGATCCTGGTGGCACGCCAGCGTAGCCGTCTAGAACCATCTGTTCCGCATCTTCATCAATGCCGAAGCCCTTTGCATAGGCATACTCTCTGACTCGCTGCCGTAACCGCATAGCTACATCATCGCAGCCTTCGGAGTTGAGCCCGTACCGATTAATAAAAGCTTTCTGAGAGGTGATACGGAATACTCGACTGAAAGAGAAGGAAAATTAACGTTTTGGGCATGGCTATTGTAAAGTAACTAGCTTACGGTTTTGGATTGCCATTTTGGGGATGTTTTGTGGTGCCCCCAAGCTCAATGACTGCAGGCCCAAGCGCGAGAAGAGGAGAAGGAACCTCAGCATGCTTGTCAATGCCAGCACTGGTCCCTATGGGATTTGCGATAGTATGGCCAAAGACCTAGATCTCCACCTTTAGCACCCCTTTCCAGTATATTAGACAACGGCAGATCCACCTCACCTCAACCTGTAGATTCCCCGTGCCATCTGGATTTCCCCTCTCTCTCGGGTGTATGCCAAAACCATAGAGGCCCTTCAATGCCTTGACGCCAACCTCGTGGGCTTCCTCCGCATCGTCGTATATCCACCTTAAAGAGGGAACGAAAAGCCATTGATGTACGCCTGCTCGTGTGTCCGTGATGTAATAATATCCAAAGACTAGAGCAAGGCCAATGGTTGTGCCGAGAAGGAGATTTTTGGTTCGGGTGACCAAGGAGCGAGCATCTCCTGCGACTTCTTGAGAGGTGGACGCAAACCGCACGCTGAGAGGAACCACACGCTGTCCTTGGACTGGACGTCGCGGTTGAGTGGATCGTAAGTTCGAGCTGAATTGAGAGATGGACCATGTACCACGAGGCTTGAATGGGGTATTCGAAGCCAATTGAGCAGCCCTGGACACCAGCGATCGGTGTGAGACCGCCATGTTGGGCTGCTATCACCTGTGTAGACCTCGCAAAGTTACAGACTGTGTATTGATACATTGGTATATTACAGATAGCCATGACGTCTAAGGCTCGCTTAACAGAGACCGCGCTATGCCTGTTCCTGGTGGAAGGTGATCTTGCTGGAAACCATGTTCTGAGCTCGTAACTCAGGAGAGAAGATCTACTGAAAGGAATTTGGTAGTGATCTCACTATGTGTTCATGTAGACAAGTCTCCGGCCCATCGACCTGTCTTCGATTTGAGCGATCACATAGATGGCATTGTTAGCGTTTTTGATCAGCTCGATTCTTCAGATGCCAAATTACTCGTAGTAACTAAAGATTTCTGAACTAGCCAGGAGGCAGAAGGTCTAATAATTTATACAGAAAGGCATCAAAGCCTGTCCCAACCAAGCGCCGACGTAGACAATGCAATGCACCCGATCCCATCATCATAGCATATCTATATGTGTGCTTTTGTCTTTCTGTCTCCTCTATACCTGTATGTTTTGATGCTCATCTATCGTGTTCTTCGTAGCAATGCCCAATGCCAGAGAAAGCAACCACCTAGGCCTTTATAATAATGCAGTCAAGTTTGAAGAATCCCCCCAATAGCACAAGAATATAAATCGAGGTCTAAACTTTTGTTTGCAGAAAGGGAGCGTAGTCTGAAGCCATTGAGAATGGAAAGGTTGAAAAGTCTGGCTCGGATTTTATGAGCTGATGAGAGTGTTCAATTCCAGATTGAATTGGGTGGTTGCCGAAATCGCCTTGCGAACCTAGCGGGAAATACAAATCGAGGTCATTCCTGTGACCCTGTGACGATTCCACGATCTGAGGTAGAGACCCACTCGGATAGCCTGAGCCCGGCGGAGGTCTACTGGTCCCGTTCAAATCAAGCGATTGCCCGTGGTTGAAAGCTCCATCCGGGGAAAATTGATTCGGGCGCGGGTCTTGTGAATATGGATAAGGTGTCGCTGCACCACTTGTAGTCACGGAGTCAGGGGTAATATGCCCTGTCGGGTTTGGATACCCTGAAGTATCAAAGCCAGAGGATGTCGGAACTCCAGACGGTGCCCTATTGCCAGTATTGAGAGGATGATTGGCCTGACTGGCATTGGTGGGTTGGGACATGGATGGTAAGTCATGATGCTCTTCCGCATAGCTTGACTGGCCCAGATGTAGATTGCCTAGGGCCAAAGAACTTTGCGAATTGGCCGCTGCGAAGCCTGCAGCCCGTGAAGTTTGGCCTGATAGCAATCCATTACTTGTACTCGGAATGGTCGTTTCTTCGGCGGGCTCGAGCTTCGCTTTTCTGTTCGCCCTCGAATGGGTCAAATGGCTTGCACCCGATGGATTGCCTCTGCGCACAGAACACTTTTGAAAATGACGCTTGAGAATATCACTTCGTGAGAAAGTATCTTTGCATAATCCACATGAGTATGGTCGAACCCCAGTATCTAGGCCTTCGTTAGCAAAGCAGCTCGTTCGAAACGGTTGTTGCACTTACGTCGCAGGAGGTGACGCTTCAAATGCTTGGCATGCTGGTAGTTTTTCGAACAGTAAGGGCAAGGGAACTTTCCCTCCGCGTCTTTTGGAGGAATATTCGCAGACTTTTGACCCGTAAGATTTCCATTTCCGATGGCTGGTGGACGTCCGAAGGCACTTGGAAGTATACCCCTTCGACCTTGAGAGCCAACCACATGCGTAGGCTGTATTTCATGATTGCTTTGCAGAGAGGTCGAGTTCGATGTTGATATTCCTTTCTGATAAGGCGATAGTTGTGGTTGTTCGCTCAGGCCACCAGCGGGCATTGGCCGCAACTCTGGACGGCGAGCCTGAAGCGGTAGAGAAGGAGTATACGCATGATACGCCTGCGTAGTCGAGGACTGGGAAGTATACGCTTGTGAAGGCTGGAACGACCGCGTAGGCTGCGGATAGGAATTTTGTTGGCTAGAATAGGAAGGTAGCACTGCCGGTGCGTATACCGGAAAAGTTGCAGCATGGCTGACCGTGGGAGCATGTGCAGGAACGAAGGGTGGCTGGGAAGATTGTCCTCTCTGCCCAAAGGGATCATTTCCGAAGCCTTGAGTATAATTTTGGGACTGTAACGAAGGTAGAGTCTGGGAGTTCGATAACGAGGGTTGGGGAAGTTGGTATGGTTGTGAGTTGGACGCTGACGGATTCGACAACTGACGGTTGGGTGGGAGGCTTGGTGCATATACTACACCAGAAGGGAATTGAGTATTCATCTTGGAAAGCAAGCGGATGCCGAAGAAAAATCTAAAGTAAATTTGTCGTCTTCATTAGAACAAGCAATATGGCCGTGACTATGGGCGCCGGAACGGCCCTCTTAAAATCTCAAATGCTACTCTAGTCGATAGACATAGCTCGGACGAATGTAATTCTCGATACAATTCCCTAATAATATGCTTTGAAAACAGGAAGGATGTCGAGCTCTTAGAGCCGGGTGCGGGCGGTACGGCTTCTCCAACGGTTATGGGCGGCAATGACCTCCGCAGACAGCAGCGTTGGTGAGCTTAGTGGCTAGACTCCAAGCACGACCTCGACGGCGTAACTCGAGTCTGTTAATGGTGCTGTTGACTGCAGTGGGCCGACGATGCGGCTCTGTGGAGATCTAATCAACGGGTTCCACTAAATAACCGCAGGTGGATTCGGGATGCGGTGGATCACACTCGTTGGGGCGCCCGACAAGATAGCTGTCGATGATTATCGCGGGGGGGGGGAAGGTTGAGAGTTGATGTGGGACAGGATAAAATAATAAAAAAACCAAGTGGGATGAAAGTTTGAAGTTGAAAGAGAAAGAAGGAAATCGGCATTGGTACGGAACACTAAAGTAAAGTAGGCGTGGTAGGTATTTGGTGCGTGAGGTAGGAAATTGTGGTCTAGTAAAGTCATAAAGTAGAATAGGTAGTAATGCTGACATGATCCAAGAGCTATTTTACCTGCCTACGGTATTTTGCCTCTTACAGAACTACGTAGAGTATCACCTACCTACCTACCTGCCTACTTGACTTCCCATGAACTGCTCAGGTTATTATTCCCCATCATGGGAATTACATAGAGCGGAAATCGAACGTCACGAGTACTGTATACAATTCGCAATCGCACAGTCCACAGAGTGACGATGATGCTTGATCCAATCACTGAGCAAGGTCTGTGCCGCACAAGCAGAGCACGCGTGTACCTGGATAGATCGAGATGCTGCCGTCACTAAGCAGTACTACTAGCAGATCTTCCAGTTCTCCGCCGGAAGCGTTTTTTCTGGATTTGTGGCTGGTGGCGATCGTTGCATCGTGACCAGTTTAACCGCCAACTCAATATCTAATTATAACCAGCAGTGAAAGGACGAAGAAGCAGCATTTGACCGGTTATCTACTACGAGGCCTCTCATTGTGACAAGAAGATTGTTGATTCGAGAACTACTACTCCGCATGAATGTGCTAATCCTACAAGCGGAGACACATGAAATGCTAACAATACTGTTCCCTCTTAATCATTTTGTTGACTCTTATAATCTAGCAGCCTCTGCATAAGTGGTACACTCAGCTTCATCATTGACTATCACTGTCTCTTCAATTCCATATGGAAAAGGGAAGAACTCCAGCTCGCGTCGCCGGCCGCCAGTTTCTCACCGTAGGAAATAACGTTATCTCTCAAAGCCTTCTCTTGCAGCCTTTCGATCAATTGCTTGCGATTCTCCGGATCTCCACCTTTTTCAGCTACTGCACTTTTGATAGCGTCCGACGAGAAAAGTCCTTCAAAGCAATCCTGGCACCATGCACACAAAGCCTCCACGTGCTGGGGAAAAATCTCTTGTCGATCTTGTCGCGCCACAAGGATGGCGTTGATGTTGCCTCTCCAGGGTAACGGCGTCTTGCCAAACTCTTCTGAGTTGACGTCGCCACATCGCATGAGGTCGTTGACTGGTGTTTTCGCACGTCTGCCGGGGTAAAACTTTTTGTCATATCGATAGACGTAGAGTGGAAGACCAGCCAAGGTGGGAAGATCACAGCAAAGACTTGTAGAAAAAAGGGGGTGGCCATGAGGGACATCGACAGATCGAAATGGCCTGGTAGGCTTTCGAACAAACTTTCGAACCAAAACCATTGATTCGTACGCCTTTGATTTTCTTTACATCGGCGCCCAATACCGGATTAGAGGGTAGGATAGGATCTAAAGAAGTCACTAAGAGTTCGGAAAGCGGGCATGTCCAGGCCTTGAGACAGCTTTGGTTGTGCTACCGCCAAAACAGGCCCTGTCCATATGAAACGAATCTAGTTTTGCTGGTAAATGCAGATCTCAATTTCGCCTTCGCCCAGCGCTCCATCGGCCGTGTTATCGAGGTAGCCTTTCGTTATCCAGTCGATTAAGACCCACTCAAAACGAGGAATATCTAAGGTATCAAGGAACAGAATCGCCCGAGTCATTGGGGCTCCGGATGTCTGGGCTATGGCGTCTTTGAACTGCAGGCATAGTAGTTTATGAAGTGGATTGCCTTGAAGCATTCGGTGGAGCAGTAAGGGCTTGATTCGCAGCCAACACAAAGGTATGGATTGTTCTCATTGCAAATGGAGCAAGGATACTTGCCATAGGAATCCACGTGTCGAATCACAAAGTGGCGATGCTCGAGCCCTGTTGGCTTATTAACCATGATATTTAGACATACCACCCCCTAAAGTATTGCGATACTTACCGCAAGTACGACTATTTAGTTCTGCCGGTTGCACAGATCAACAGCAGTTTCCGGTAAATGTATCTTGCTCCTTGTCGTATCAGCTTGATGTAACAAATGCAGAAAGTAACCACTGCAGACTGACTGACCTGAGATGCTATCCTGAAAATAGCCGACGAAACTATTCTAGTAAACAACGAGCAAGTTGGACGTGGAGAAGTATCACGCTTGTGTTATAAAATTCTTCTGGAGGAAGGTGCAACCTGAGGCAATTATGGCAGCTGTTAAACACCGTCACTGCCATACTCGAATTGACAATAAGGATGCGGATATAACCATTGAAGAGCATCGAGCGAGGATTTAACATTGCGAGAGAGAATGTATGATGAAATGGACTTTTTTTGTCATTAAGGCGGTTTAAGAAGTTATATCGGGGTAGTGTGGCTATTCGTAAAAAGCACTTGCTTATCTATTCGGAGGTTCCTGTGTCCCAGGTGTATGCTGATCCCGAGCAAAATAATCCCATTGACCTTGCGGTGGTTTTTCTTCCAGCTGCTCCCATCTGTATTGGAAGTTAGAACAATGCAAATTAAAGAGCATCAGGGTGGTGAATCAAGCATTCGGCAGTTGAGTACGTACGCCTTTGACTCTAGCATCACGTCGACAAGCTTCAGCTCTCCCTCAGCCACCTGTATTACCTCTTCAATCAAGCCTGCTGCGATTTGGTTCTCCATCTCACTGACTCTGTCGGAAAGCACATTAACTTATGATCGTACCCCAGGCTTCAAATTTTAGGCTGTAGCCATAACATACTGCGAAGCTTCTAATGGGGGTTCTGGTTCCCATTTGACATCACCAGCGCCATCTGCAGGGTCATCTTGTGCCAGGCATTGCTGGTGAGCCCTTTCAGGCCGGGCTCTTGGTCCCTCCAGTGTTGGCGTTGCCACTTTCTCTCCATCCCATTCCTCTTCTCGCTCATCGTCTTGCTTTCTCTGCTGGGTGGTGACAAAAGTCCCGCCATCGTGCTCGGAGACCCTCTGAGGGCTGCCCTCAGTCGTATCAAAGACCCCAGGATTCTTCTCAACCAACTCGGCTGCCTTTTTGGCCCATTCTTCGTATCCTTCAGGCTTGATCGATTCAACAACCTTCATCCGATGATTTGTCAGGGCTTCTGCAGATTGGCGGTAGACTGAGTGTTCGGGAAAAGACTTGAGTTTGTCAAGTGTCGAGCTGTAGAGGTAGAGTAGAGTAGATCTCGGGGCGGGATGTGTGAAAAGTCCAGTAAGGCCAGTTGGATTGCCTGCTTCTAAATAGCGCCCATGTTTGACCGCGGCATATAATCTGAATGCTGGCCTCATTGTTGCGACCCCAATGTGAGCTGCAATGAGTGGTTTCTTTATTAACTAGGCGTCGGTAGTGACGTTCAAGACCGCAGCGAAAACGGGCACCGTAGCCGAGGGCAACCTTCAGGGGAGCAACGTGGAACCGCGCCTCATTCAGGTATCAAGTTTTGCATCCTACTGCACACACCTCACCTGCAACGTCTCGCTCCTTGATTAACCATCTTAGGCAAGCTGTATTCTTTCAGTCTCTGTGTTGGCATTAACACCACTACCTTAGACAGCCCTCATAGCTCTACAAAATTCATAATCAACGGCGGCGATCCAAGTGAGAATCAAATAGTCTGCGAACTCTCTTTAACGTCCTTTATTATATACATTCGAAGACAGAAACCATCGAGCAACGTTCCCACTTCCAAAGCCTGATTTGGTCGTACCGGTCTGATTAGGGCCACTGTTGCCCCAGTATCGTCGGCCACGATGCGTTCGTTCATCCCACGAACATTTCTTTCCTTTCTTTTCTTGTCGCAAGGTCTCGCTACACCTGCCGGGGACCCACAACACCAACTCAATACCGTCGAAGATGTCCTGTCAGAAACGAAAGCTGCACCGGTCGACGCAGGAGCCGCGGCTGGATCTCCAAACAGTGAAGCCCTTTCCGGCGACTCGACGCTGTTCAATGGCGTAGAAGTACCGCCGATGAAGGAGATAAATGGCGAGAAGTTTGAAGAGGAGACGAAGAATGGGTACTGGTATGCCCAATTACTAGTCACCACTGGCCTCGGTTTGCAAATGAAATACTGAATGGCAACGCTGACGTGGTTATTTGCAGGTTTGTGAAGCACTACTCCCCATATTGTCATCATTGTCATGCAATAGCCCCAACATGGCAAACCCTATACGAGTTCTATCATGTGAGTCCACTGTTGGGACGGTCGGCGAAAGGAATACAAGCCTGACTTGATGACAGACTTCAAAACCTCTAGCATCCGGAAAACCTTCCACTGTTCAATCTCAAGCAAATTCCTTCCATCGGTATTATGACTTCAATTTCGCTTCTATGGATTGCATCAGGTTCGGCGACGCATGTGGCACCCTTAAGATCACTGCTTTTCCAACATTTCACCTCTACAAAAATTCCAACTTTGTGAAGAAGTTTGAGGGACACCGAGACATGGCGGGGTTGGGCGCCTTTGTTGAAGAGATTCTAGAATCGATTCGTCCTGGATCTAGGTCGAAGGATGGTTTGACTTTACCAGAGCCGGGAGAGAACTCCACCGAATCTGAGACACATCCTGAGGTGACTGAAGAGAAAGAGAAGGATGCTAAGGATGGGAAAGTCGTGCTCAAAGGTACCGCAACAACATCTGCGGTTGAAGAGACTGCGACTGGGAAGTCTAAGTTGAAGGCTATAAAGGTCCCGAAACCGACCAAGTCAACCGCAATCCCGAATCCGGTGGGGACGTCTGTCGCTCTATCACAAGAAAGCTTTCAAAAGCTCGTCACTAACACGCAAGATCCATGGTTTGTGAAGTTCTATGCACCGTGGTGTCACCACTGTCAAGCCCTGGCCCCTAGCTGGCTTCAAATGTCAAAAGAATTACAGAGTAAACTCAACGTTGGGGAGGTAAACTGCGATGTGGAAGTACGACTCTGCAAAGATGTTCGAGTAAAAGGCTACCCCACGATGCACTTCTTCCGAGGTGGCGAGCGTGTCGAGTATGATGGCTTGCGAGGACTCGGGGATCTTGTCAGCTACGCAAAGAAGGCCTTGGATGTTGGCGGCGGGGTGACATACGTGGATGCAGCGAAATTCAAAGAAATGGAAGAGACGGAAGAAGTCATCTTCCTTTACTTTTTTGACCATGCTACTACCACCGAAGACTTTGAGGCTTTAGAACGGCTGACTCTAAGCTTGATTGGTCACGCGAAACTTGTGAAAACCGATAGCGCAGTCCTGGCGGACAGATTCAAAATTTCGACTTGGCCGCGACTGCTAGTTTCCAGAGACGGCAGACCTAGCTATTACAACGCTCTTGCACCAAATGATATGCGTGATTTCAGGCAAGTGCTAAACTGGATGAAGTCCGTCTGGTTGCCAATAGTCCCAGAGCTCACAGCGTCTAATTCCCGCGAGGTCATGAGTGGAAAATATGTGGTCCTAGGTATACTTTCCCGCGAGAGATCCGATGAGTTCGTTCTGGACAAGCGTGAGATCAAAAACGCTGCTCTCGATTGGATGGAAAGGCAGACACATCAGTTTCAGCTGGGAAGACAAGAAATGAGAGATGCAAAGCAGCTTCGTCTAGAAGAAGCAGAAGATAGAGGCGATCAGAGGGCCATTCGAGCCGCTAAGAGCATCGAGGTCAATATCAGCGAAGACGACAAGAAGCAAGTAGGTTTTGCATGGGTAGATGGCGTTTTTTGGGAACGCTGGATCCGTACTACCTACGGTATCAATGTCCAAAATGACGGTGAAAGAGTTATCATTAACGATGAAGATGTAAGTTTTCTACCCAAGTTTACCTTTTTTGGTACTGTTTTGGAAGACAATTTTGACGGTCATAGAACCATCGTTACTGGGACATGACCGACTCCGGCGCCTTTATCATCCCCTCCCGTACCTCAATCCTTGAAACCCTCCCTAGAATCGTCTCCAATCCTCCCAAACTCACCCCTAAATCTACCACCGGCGCTCTTCAGCAGGTGTTTTTTCAAGCACGTGGAGCCTCGACCAGTCACCCATGGGTGGCGTTTGGGCTCTTGATCGGGATCGTCGTAGGTGGTGCAATGTGGGGTAAGGGGTATATACGGAGGACAAAGGGTGGCAGTGGGGGTTTCTTTCAACTTGATGGGAAAGAAGGGGTATTGAATGGTGGGGGCCCGTATGGGAAGGTGGATTGATTGTTCCGATTTAAAAGAATTATATCTAAGGGACTCAAAAGGGAGCAGTGACAGGGAGCTTAAGGTGTTTGTGTTGGCGCAGGGCGCTCTAGGGGGATGATGTGTAATGCCCTGTCTCGTCGACTTGAAATGTTCCGTGCTATAGATAATTCATCAATTCATCTAGCCCAGTCGTGCCAGTGTATATTTGTGTTACTCGTAAAAGCTCTCAAATATTGCTCGGAGTTGTCAAAGGCGCTGTCCCGATTAAATGACCTTTGAGACTTGAAATGCACGACTCATAATATTATGAGATCTCGGCCATTTCTATTGACCAATATACTTATAATCTTTGAATACTACCTACGACATCTATCACCACCATCTAAAACCGTCACGCTTCGCTCTATCGCGCAACTCAACTCCCCAACCTCCACTGCCGACTTCCCTCCTTCCACCCCACACCCCCAATCCAGCCCACCTTTTCCCCCAATGTCCGACGCTCCCCCACAAACCCTCAACGTCCCCTCCCTCCTCCTCTTCCTCGCCCTCACCTTCCTCGCCGTCCGATACTTCTTCTTCTCTCCCTCCTCGTCAAATCGCCCCCAACGAGGAGCAGGGCGCTCCGTTGACCCCGCGGCCATTGAACAGATATCACAAATGTTCCCACAGGCGGATCCCAGGGCGATTACGTGGGATTTGCAGCGGAACGGGGGCAGTGTGCAGGCGACGACGGAGAGGTTGTTGGTTGGAGGGAGGTTGGAGGTGGTAAGTTGGGCTCTTCTAGTTTTTACTTTGGGGGATCTAGGGCAATGGGGGGTTGAGGGGACCAGACGAAGTAAAGGGGATCAAAATGCTAATCTGCGTTTCTTATAGCCCCCACCATCCTTCCAGCCAGTTCTACCACCACCGCCGTCCTCAATAGTGTCCGCATCAACAGCAGCGAGCTCTTCTGAGAGCAAATCAATGCATCCGGATCTGATAACGAGGTATAATCTTGCTTCGAGGATAGGGGAGGAGGGGAAGGCGGAGGAAATGAAGCCGGCGTGGAGTAATAATAAGAGTGAGAGGCAGGCGCTGCTGCAGCGGAGGAGGGAGGAGATGGTGCTGAAGGCGAGGAGGAAGATGGAGGAGAGGGAGGGGAGGGCGGGTTGAGTTTGGTATGTAGGTTGGGACAGAAAGGGATGAGAGAGATGGAGGGGATGTATAGAGGTTTGGGGAAAGATGAAAG
>JAABUO010007459.1_pt1 | contig 12481 bp, 14 predicted proteins | sample 5559291 | NCBI WGS metagenome assembly JAABUO01 (sample SAMN10711878, study PRJNA513372) | rock metagenome | isolation source: Antarctica rocks | place: Antarctica: Victoria Land, Finger Mt sud
AAATGGACCTGCCGACAGTAGAGCGCTGGCTCGCGCCTGTCCTGAACTACGACCCGGAGTGATTATGCTAACCGTCGCCAATCTGTCCTCAGAAGCCCTTGCGAAAATTCGGGCCTTTCAGTGGGACCGGATTATCGAAAAACACGAAGGCCCGGAAGATTGGGCCTCCGTGCTGGATATTTACGACCCGGAGTTTATGCCGATTGCAGACTTTCCTGTTTTGCTGCCGATTGAGCGCGAGCGGCATCCGCATATCACAATCCTGCGGAGCATTGTCAGCAGCGACGGCGATAGCCTGACTGTTTTTCTCCAAGACAAGTCTTGTTATCCTGAGCCGGAAGATGAACTGTTTTGGACGGGGCGCATCGCAGTTTGCGATAGGGTGCCGGGCGAAGACTTTTTCATCGCCATTGTGTACCATGAGTGGTTTGTCATTGATAACGGGACAGGAACCATGCGTTGAAACGCACGGCTAATCAGCGCGGACGCTGACAAACGCCGCTTCGCGAGGTTAAGAATAAGATCGAAGATTTGTCCTAGTGCCGCGAAGCGGTAGTTTTCGGCGTCTGCGCCCAATAGCCGTGTCCTTCAGGACATGGCTCATTTGCGAGAGATCAAATTATGTTCTGTCCTAAGTGTGGTGATGGCCTAGTTCGGCAAGATGGTGATCTGTATTGTCAAGTAGGTGACATGTATATGTCTCCAATGATGGAAACCATACTCACTGAGGCGATCAAAACAACTCCGGTACGGAGTGTCCTTCTACCGGCAGATGGCGGACGCTCTAACATCGGCTTTTGCCCACGCTGTCAATATAAACTCACTAAACTTAACCCTGATGTTTATGCTCTGACAGAACAATGTTCGCAGTGCAGTTTTACAATGACTCCGAAAATGGTGCATGGTTTAGTAGAGCTTCATCCACATCAATGAAATGAGTAATTCATTTTTGTATTTTGCTTGCCGCTGACTTTTGTTGACGCGCCCATTGACAAACAAAGGGGCTTGTGACATAATTCACAAGTAGCGTCGGCAGGGGAACCTGCGTGGCGCGTCGTTTGTTTTTCATCTTGGGTACGCTTTTTAGAGAGGGAACAAAATGATTCCTATTGCCCCGTCCGCCCTATCGCCCGCGCCGCACATTTCCGATTATCTGCCGCTGATTGTCCTGCTATTTGTTGCCGTCGTGCTTGCGGGCGCTCTGGTCGGGCTGTCATGGATTTTGGGGCCGAAGAACCCCTCTGCGGCCAAGCTTGCGCCGTATGAGTGCGGCGTGACGCCGGTTGGCTCGGCGCGGGAACGGTTCCCAGTGAAGTTTTATCTGATTGCGATGCTCTTCATCGTGTTTGATATTGAGACGGTCTTTCTCTATCCCTGGGCAGTGACCTTCACGAAATGGGGTTACCATTCCCTCTTGCAGCGGTTCAGCTTATATGAGATGGTCAGCTTTATCGTGATCCTGTTTGTCGGGTATGTGTATGTTTGGAAAAAAGGTGCGTTTGAATGGGAGTAGAGCAAAATCTTGGCGTCCTGACGGTGCCGCTGAACAAAGTGGTCAACTGGGCGCGTCGCAATTCGGTCTGGCCGGCGACTTTTGGGCTGGCCTGCTGCGCGATTGAAATGATGGGCAGCACGAACTCGCGCTATGACCTGGCCCGGTTCGGCTCGGAAGCGTTCCGTGCCTCCCCGCGTCAGGCCGATTTGATGATCGTCGCGGGCCGTGTGTCGAAGAAAATGGCCCCGGTGCTGCGGCAGATTTACGATCAGATGCCGGAGCCGAAGTGGGTTATCTCGATGGGCGACTGCGCCTCCTGCGGCGGCGTCTTCAACAACTACGCCATCTTGCAGGGCGTAGACCAGATTGTGCCGGTAGACATTTATGTGCCGGGCTGCCCGCCGAACCCGGACGCGCTGATTTACGCGATTAACCAGTTGCAGAAGAAGATTGACCGCGAGCATTTCAGCGATCATCACCAGCGGTAGCAGAGAAGAACAAGACGAGTAGTTGAAAACTACTCGCTAGGTTAAGCGTTCTGCGAACATAGGAGAGGATGAAGGCTTCCTTCACTCAAAGAGTGCTTCTCCTAGCGCGTAGTTTTCAACTACGTGCTCCCTTTAGCAAGCGAGCAATTTATGGATTATGATGTACGTCTAGGTCTGACGCCGACGGACCTTCAGCTTCGGGAAATTCAGGTCAAACGGCCCGACGAATGGGTGGACCTGAACCCCGACGACTGCGTCGAGTTGCGGCTGATTCAAGAGCAGTTTCCCGGCTCAGTGGTGCAGACGCGGCTGTTTCGCGGCGAAAAAACGATTGTCATCAGCAAAGCCAATGTCGTCGGCATCTGCAAGATGCTCCGCGATGCCAAAGAAACGAACTACAACTACTTGTCGGACCTGACCTGCTTTGACCGCCTTGACATCATGGACGAAGATGACGAAAGCGAAATGCGGTTCGAGGTCATCTACAACATGTATTCGATGGGGACGTTTGGGCGGCTGCGGCTGAAAGCCCAAGTCAGCGAAGATGACGCGACCATTGACACCGTGGAAGGCGTCTGGCCGAATGCGAACTGGAACGAGCGCGAAGTCTACGACATGTTCGGCATCGCGTTCAACAACCATTCCGACCTGCGGCGGATTTTGATGCCTGACGACTGGGTAGGCCATCCCCTGCGGAAAGACTTCCCGCTGGGCGGCGAAGAGGTTGAGTTTACACATAATGTCCGGGGCCAGTAGAAAGAACAAAGACTATGGCACTGATTGAGCGAGATTTAATAGCACAGACAGAGACCGATAAGCCGCTGATCCAGCGGCTTGGGGCTGGGATTGACGCCGAGCGGGTGCAGACCGACGACGGCGACCTCATGATCGTCAACATGGGGCCGCAGCACCCGTCTACGCACGGCGTTCTGCGCCTGGTGGTCGAGCTGAACGGCGAGAACGTGATGAAAGCGACGCCGCACATCGGCTACCTCCATACGGGTCTGGAGAAGACCATGGAAAACATGACGTACTACAAGGCGCTGACCATCACGGACCGGGAAGATTACCTTTCCAACCTGATGAACAATTTAGCGTACTCGCTGGCGGTCGAGAAGCTGATTGACTGCGAAATCCCGCCCCGCGCCCAGCGCCTGCGGCTGATTTTGAACGAGCTGGAGCGGATCGCGTCGCACCTTTTGTGGCTGGGAACACACGCTTTAGACATCGGCGCGATGACGCTGTTCTTCTACACTTGGCGCGAGCGGGACCAGATTCTAGACATGAAGGAAATGATGTCCGGCGTCCGCATGATGACGTCGTGGATTTGCCCCGGCGGCCTGCGCGGCGACATGCCGGAAGGCTGGTTCCACAAAGTCAACCGCTTTGTTGCCGACTTCCCGCGCCGGCTGGGCGAGTACAACCGGCTCATTGCCAAGAACCCGATCTTTATCGAGCGACTCAGCGGCGTCGGCATCATCTCCGCCGAAGACGCCGTGGCCTGGGGCCTGAGCGGCCCGTCTCTGCGCGGCTCCGGCGTAGCCTGGGACGTCCGCAAGGCAAACCCATACACCGGCTACGACGAGTTCGACTTTGACGTGCCGACCGGCACCAAAGGCGACGTGTACGACCGTTTCCTGTGCCGCATGGAAGAGATGAACCAGTCGCACCGCATTCTGGTCCAGGCGCTGAAAGACGTTCCAAACGGCCCGGTGATGACAAGCGACCGCAAGATCGCCCCGCCGCCCCGCGCCGAGCTAGATACGTCTATGGAATCGCTGATCCATCACTTCAAGCTGTTCACCGAAGGCTACCATCCTCCGGTCGGCGAAGCGTATGCCAACGTCGAAAGCGCTCGCGGCGAGAAGGGCTACTATATCTACAGCGATGGCTCGAACAAGCCGGCGCGTGTCAAGATTAAAGGCCCGTCGTTCAACAACTTGCAGGCGCTGCCGAAAATGGCCGAAGGCCGCATGATCGCCGATGTTGTTGCCATCATCGGCTCCATTGACATTGTTTTAGGGGACATTGACCGCTAATATGTTTACCGAAGAAGCACTCCAAAAGCTTGATGCGATCATCAAGAAGTACCCGACCAAGAAATCCGCGCTGCTCCCGGCTTTGTGGCTGGCTCAGGAAGAGAACGAGGGCTGGGTCCCACGCGAAGCGATGCGCGAAGTCGCCGATATTTTGGGTCTCGCTCCCGCCGAAGTGGAAGGCGTCGCCACCTTCTACACCATGTACAACAAGGCTCCGGTCGGCAAGTACCACTTAGAGGTCTGCCACAACATCGTCTGCATGGCAGTCGGCGCGGACGAGCTGATTTCGCATATCGGCGATAAGCTCGGCATAGACAAAGGTGCGACGACTGCCGACCGCAAGTTTACGCTTAACGGCGCGGAATGTTTGGGAGCCTGCGCTAATGCCCCCTGCATGATGGTCGGCGCAACCTACTACGAAGACTTAGACTTTGAGAAGACCGACAAAATTTTGGATGAGTTAGCAGCAAAATAGTCAATTTTTTCGGGCCAAATAGTTAAATCGGCACTATCATATGGTCAAGAGGACTATATGCTAACACTAACAGAAGCAAAACGCTTGGTAGCGCGTTGGGGTAAAGGAACATTTGAGACACGGTTAGATAATATCCGAGATCATGTTAGAGAGCGCGGCGGCGGCGATACATGGGCTTACCTTCGTGTCGCATATGAGTTCAACAAAACACGATCAACCAGAAAAACCCTGCCGAACGGTCGCACTCGTTTCACCCGCAAAAGCGGCGAGTTTCTAATTGAACACAATGGCTACATCGTCACCCATGGCTTCAACCGGCCGAAGCAAAACTCGTGATCGGGCGGACTATCTGCCGCTTGAGGCACAGCATCTCCGTCAACGGATAGCAGCTCTTTATCGGGAAATGTTCTGCTTGCGAGAGGAAGCGGTTCAAGAGTACAACGATCAAGGCGTGGATGCCCCGAATGGAAGCGAAGATATATGGGACTTGATAGAGATGCTTCCAGACGACATTCGCGGATATGCCCAGCGTGCTGAACTGCGTGTTCCCATTCGTTACCCCCTAGAAGCAACGAGTAATTTAGAGCAACTGGCTCTGTTCGAAGTCCCTGGTGTCCTGGATTGGTTGCTGACAGATGGCAGAGAGATGCCAAAAGTGAAGCAGTATTTAGAAACAGTAGACTATATGCGTTTGCTGACGCTCGACTATATTAAGAGATTTGATCACCTCACCGTAGATCAAAAGTCGTTTTAGAAAGCCGCTGAGAAACAATGGCAACCGAACAAGTTAAGTTTTTGACGAAGTACCGCGATGTGCCGCATTATGACGATATTGATGTCTACATGGCGCATGAGGGGTACGACGCGGCGCGGAAGGCTCTGACGATGGAGCAGGACGCGATTATCAATGAGATGAAGATCGCCGGTTTGCGCGGGCGGGGCGGGGCGGGCTTTCCGACGTTTATCAAGTGGAACGGCATCCCGAAGAACTGGGACCAGCCGCACTACCTGGTCATCAATGCGGACGAAGGCGAGCCGGGGACGGCGAAAGACCGTGACCTGATGGACCACATGCCGCATATGCTGGTGGAAGGCTGCATCATCGCGGCCTACGCGATCCGGTCGAATGTCTGCTATATCTACGTTCGCGGCGAGTACATGCACCCGGCCAAACAAGTAGAGAAGGCGATTGCAGAGGCATATGCAAAGGGCTTTCTGGGCAAGAACATTTTCGGCAGCGGGTTTGATTTGGATATTCATGTCCACATGGGCGCGGGGTCGTATGAGTGCGGCGAAGAGACCGCGCTGATGTCGTCCTTGATGGGCGAGCGCGGAATGCCCCGGCATAAGCCGCCGGCCGCGCCGCTGCCGGTCATCAGCGGCGTTTGGAAGTCCCCAACTATTATCAACAATGTCGAGACTATTGCGACCGCCGTGCCAATTATCAATGTCGGCGGGGCGGAGTACAGCAAGTACGGCACGGGAACTCCGGGGCAGGGGCCGGCCTCACGCGGCACAAAGCTAGTTACGGTCAGCGGTCATGTCAAGAAGCCCGGCAACATTGAGATCGTGCTGGGAACGCCGATCCGCGAGATCATCTACGACATCTGCGGCGGCATGAAAGACGACATCCCGTTCAAGTTCATGATTCCCGGTGGCTCGTCTGTCCCGCTGCTGGTGGAAGACGCGCTGGACACGCCGTATGACTATGAATCGCTATCGAAAGCCGGCTCGTTCTTAGGCTCCGGGGCGCTGATGGTCTACAACCAGAACACGAGTGTTCCGGCGATTATGACCCGGCTGATGCACTTCTACGCCCACGAGTCCTGCGGCAAGTGTACGCCCTGCCGCGAGGGAACGTCCTGGCTGGTCAAAATCCATGACCGGATCATGGCGGGCGGCGGGCGCTACGAAGACATTGACATTCTGAGCGACATCTGCAACAATATCGCCGGACGCTCCTTCTGTCCCCTCGGCGACGCCGCCGCCTGGCCGATTGTCGGCCCGACCGGCACCGGCGGAGCGCTGAAATACTTCCGGCATGAGTATGAAGAGCTGGTTCGAAACGGAGCCGGCGGCAAGAAGCGGTCGTTTGCCCCGCTGCAGATGGCGGCAGTCTAAGCAAAACATAGGAGAATTGAGCATGGTCAGCAGCGAGCTGAAAGCGTTCTACGAAGCTAACGGGTATGTGATTGTCAAAGGCTTGTTTTCTGCCGAGGAAGCTGCACATTACCGGGAGCATTTTATGGCGCTCCGGGCGGAAGGCGCAAAGCCGGGCGACATGGCCTCGCAGACGCAGAAGGCCGGTGATCCGCTCCAGTCCTTCCCGCGCATGATCCACATGCACCGCTGGGACGCCGAAAGCCGCCGCTGGCTGCTGGACAGCCGGCTGAACGACTGCTTGACGGCACTCCTAGAAACCGCGCCGGTGGCGGTGCAGACGATGCTCTACTTCAAGCCGGCGGGTGCGCGGGGGCAAGCGCTGCATCAGGACAACTTCTACCTGCGGGCGAAGCCGGGAACCTGCATGGCGGCGTGGATGGCCTTAGAGACGATTGACGAGGAAAATGGCTGTATGCAGGTTGTCCCCGGCAGCCACCTCTGGCCTCTGCTTTGCACGACTACGGCAGATACAAACGCCAGCTTCACCGACGTAACCGTGCCGATCCCGGAAGGCGTCGAAGCTGTACCCATTGTCATGGATGCCGGTGACGTGCTGTTCTTTAACGGCTCCTTGGTGCATGGCAGCTTCCCGAACGTCAGCAAGGACCGTTTCCGCCGGGCGCTAATCGGTCATTACGTAGAAGACCGGGCTGAGCAGATGGGTGAGTTTTACCAGCCGGTTCTCCGCATGGACGGCAGCGAGTTTGAGATAGCGCCCGCGCCTGACAGCGGTCCCTGCGGTGTCTGGGTAGACCGCGACGGCAAGCCGGAGATTGAGTTGTCTGACCGCGAACTCGTTGCGGCTGGGCATGAATAGTTTGAGTTAGCCAGCAAGCCACAACGGATGACGGAGCGCAAAAACGCGAGGCATGGCGATAGGGATGTTTCCAAACACGCCGGAGGAGATGGATGTTTTGTTAGGTTTTGAGGGCGAACGTATCGCGGATGGTCCGTTTACTAGCGGACGTAACAAGGTTGTGTGGAAACCCGCAAACAATATCAAGATAATATTTGAAGAGCATCCGTATGACGTTTCCTCTGCCGCAAGTCATCGTTTGCCGCATTGGCATTTAGACACACTTGCTGCTTATCATGTGCGGTACCTTCCCGGCGACTTGATACCAAACTGGTAAAGTGTAGAATAGACTTGGAACAAACTACTATGGACAACGTGAGTGTTGTTGATATCGTTGACAGAGATTCCGAACAGAACGCGCAGGTAATTGTCCGCTCCACAAAAGGATTCATTGCTTTGACGCTTACTTTAGAGCATGAGGGCGATGTCCAGGTCGTGATGAGTCCTGCGGAATGTAATAAAGTAATCTCGCGTTTGCAACAAGCTATTTCTGACACTGGTTTTGGACTTCTGCAACAAGAGTTTTTAGAAATAGATCTGACAAAAAACAAAATTGGCACCAATCACTTTTAAGATTTAGAGCAAGAGAAAATACGCATGGCGGAAACAACAATCGCACCAACGCAGGGAAACACGGCGGAGAAGCCGCCGGTGGAGATGGTCAATCTGAAGATTGACAACAAAGCCGTCTCTGTTCCCAAAGGCACTTTAGTCATCACTGCGGCATTCCAGGCGGGGGCGGACGTTCCATACTTCTGCCATCACCCGCGCCTGAAACCGGCGGGCGCGTGCCGGCAGTGCCTCGTCAGAATTGAAAAAATGCCGAAACTCCAGACCGCCTGCACCGTCCCCGTGGCGGAAGGCATGGCCGTAGATACGCTCTCGCCGGAAGTCAAGCAGGCGCAGAACGGCATTTTGGAGCTTCTGCTGATTAACCACCCGCTGGACTGCCCGGTCTGTGACCGGGGCGGTGAATGCCCGTTGCAGAACATGGTCTATCAGTACGGGCCGGGCGTGACGCGGTTTATTGACGAAAAACGGCATTTCCCGAAGGCCGTGCCGATTTCGGATTACGTCGTTTTGGACCGGGAACGCTGCATTCAGTGTGCCCGGTGCACACGGTTTACCGAAGAGATTTCCGGGGACGGTGAGTTGGCGATTGAAAACCGGGGCAACGCGGCGATTATCTCGCCGTTCTCGCCCGAAGGCTTCAAGTCCAAGTTCAGCGGCAACACAATCGAGCTTTGCCCGGTCGGAGCGCTGACTTCTCGGACCTATCGCTTCGCGGCCCGGCCCTGGGAGTTCCAGTCGGCAGACTCCCTTTGCTCCATGTGCGGCGTCGGCTGCAACGTGGCGGTGCAGACTCGAAACGGTGAGCTGATGCGGGTCAATGCCCGGCTGAATGAAGACGTCAACGAAGAATGGACCTGCGACAAAGGTAAGTTCGAGCAGTACTGGGTGAATAGCTCGGACCGCGTCCGGGAGCCGCAGATGCGTTCTGGGGCCGGGTTCCGCAAAGCATCTTGGGATGAAGCGCTCGGCACGACCGCCAAAGCGCTGAAAGAGGCGGCGGCGGCTGACCCGCACTCGGTCGCGGGTATCGGATCGACGCGGGCTTCCAACGAAGACCTGTACCTATTCCAGCGGCTGTTCCGCACGGCGCTTGGCACAAACAACTTGGATCACCGGGCGTTTCCGTTCCCGATCCTGCCGATGCAGACCAGCATCGCCGAAGTTGGGGAAGCCAAGCAGATTGTCGCGATTGGCACACAAATAGATGATGACCTGCCGGTGCTGTGGCTGCGTATCTACAAGGCCATTTCTAAAAGCGGGGCGCACTACTTCCGTGACGATAACGCGCGTTCCGCCGAGGTCGCCAAAGCGATTAGCGCCGGGCCAGGAACGGTTGTGCTGGCCTGGTATGGCCTGCCTGTCGCCGATATTGAGTTCTTACGCTCGGCCTGCGCGGCCTCCGGGGCGAAGCTGAACGTCCTGCTCCCAGACAACAACTCTTGGGGCGCGATCCAGATGGGCGTTCTGCCGGACCGTCTGCCCGCGATGAAGGCGATCGGCAATGGCGCGACGCCGAAGCTGGAAGCGCTTTGGGGCGGCCCGCTGCCCGCCGCGCCGGGTCTTGATACACGCGGTATCCTGGAAGGCTGCGTTTCGGGTAAAATTAAGGCGCTTTATGTCATGGGCGACAGTGTTTTGCCTCTGTTCCCGGATCAAGAGCTGGTCAAAGAGGCTCTGACGAAGGTGCCGTTCCTGATTGCCCAAGACCTGTTCATGACGGAAACCGGCAAACATGCCAGCGTCTTCCTACCTGCCTGCTCATTCATCGAAAAAGATGGGTCTTTCACCAACATCGAAGGCCGAAGCCAGAAGTTCAAGAAGGCCGTCGAGCCGCGTGGTCAGGCCAAGCCGGACTGGCAGATTGTGGCCGAGTTGATGTCTCGTCTCGGCAAGCCCGTCCCGTACTTCTCGCCGCGTGATGTAGCCCGTGAGATTGCAAAGGCAACTGCATAAATGACACCGCATCTGTTCGCACAGCTTTTCTTTTACACCCCGAACATTCCTCCGCCCTACGGCTGGGTAGAGGCACTTCGGGTGGTCGCCCGCGTCTTGATGGGCGTGTTCGGCATTCTGCTGGCCGTGCCGCCGCTGGTCTGGTGGGAGCGCAGGCTGCTTGGCTGGATGCAGCAGCGGCAGGGGCCGAACCGGGTCGGGCCGTTCGGCCTGCTTCAGACAATCGCCGACGGCGTGAAGCTTCTCTTCAAAGAAGACATGAATCCGACGAACGTGGACAAAACGCTGTTTGTCCTCGCGCCGATGATCTTTCTGATACCCGCGCTGGTCACGGCAGGTGTCGTGCCGTGGGGACCGAGCCGGACATGGGGCGCGGTTGCGCCCAACATCAGCGTGGGCGTTCTTTATATGCTGGCCTGGTCGTCGCTTGGCGTCTACGGCGTCGTGCTGGCGGGATGGTCGTCCAATAACAAGTATTCGCTTTTAGGTGGCCTGCGGTCGTCGGCGCAGATGATTTCGTATGAGCTGGGTATGGGCCTCGCGATTATCTCGGTAGTGCTTCTGACGGGCAGTCTGACCATGCACGATATTGTCGAGCAGCAGGGCTATTTCCAAATCACGCCGACGCTGACGCATTACGGGATCGCGCTGCCGGAATGGAACCTTGCCAAGTTCTTCCCGCTGGGCTTTGTGGCTTTCGGTATTTATGTCATCTCAATGCTGGCGGAAACAAACCGTGCGCCGTTCGACCTGCCGGAAGCGGAAACCGAGCTTGTGGCCGGGTATCATACCGAATATACGTCCATGAAGTTTGCGACGTTCTTTCTGGGCGAGTACGCGAACATGATTGTCGTCAGCGCTATCGCGGCGACGTTGTTTGTTGGCGGCTACAAAGGGCCTTTGCCGATCTTGAACCAACTGCCCGCCGTGCTTGGAAGCTCGGTCTTCGTGCAGATCATTGATGCGCTAATTCCTGTGTTCTGGTTCACGATCAAGGTCTTAGCGGGCCTGTACTTCTTCATCTGGATCCGTGCCACGCTGCCGCGCCTGCGCTACGACATGCTGATGAAGTTCGGCTGGCAGGGCATTTTGCCGATTGCGCTGGTCAATATCCTGCTGCTGGCAATCGCGCTGGCAGTCAGCTACTGGGTGGCGCTCATCGCCTGGTTTGTTGTCAGCGGCATTATTTTGGTGCTGTTTGCCAGCAGCAAGCCGTCCAAGCTGTTTACGGCTAACTCCCGGCGCAGTGCGACAATCCGGCTGTCTTCGGCAGCCGAGCCGTACCGCATTGTCGCGGAGCATCCGGGCTACGGCGCACAAACCCTGCCGCCGGATGCCCATAAAGAAGTTGAGCCGGAAACGGCTTTAGTAGATTGAGAAACGAGCGCGGGATTGAAATCCTACGCTGTGGGCGCAGACGCCTAGTGTCCACCTTCGTGGACAAAGAGCAGAACGCCCACGTTTTTTGTCCTAATTTTCGTCCGCGAAAGCGGACGCTGGGCGCTTCGCCCACAGCGTAGGATTTTAATCCCACGCTCTTGAACTATACTTAGAAAGAACCTAACTCCATGAGTTTAATGGACGACATAAAAGCCCTCGCAAACGAGGTCAAAGCCCCGCTGACAGGAATGGGGATTACACGCGGCTACTCCAAGCAGGAGCGCGTGACCATTCAGTACCCCGAAGTGCGCCGCCCGATGCCGCGCCGCTCGCGCTGGCGTCATGTGCTGAACCGCTACGAGAACGGCATGGAGAAGTGTATCGGCTGCTCGCTGTGCGCCGGTGCCTGCCCCGCAAATGCCATTCTCGTTGTCGCGGCGGAGAACACGGAAGAAAACCGGGTGTCTCCGGGTGAGCGGTTCGCCGCGCAGTATGAGATCAACATGCTTCGGTGCATCTTCTGCGGTTACTGCGAGGAAGCCTGCCCGACACAGGCCGTGCAACTTAAAGACATCTGCGAGATGGCGGAAAACAACCGCAAAGACACGATCTACACCAAAGAAATGATGCTGGTTCCTGACCCCACGCTTTAGAACCTCACCCGGTCGCAAGCGACCACCCTCTCCTTTCTCAAGGAGAGGGTATGCTACGCATTACTGCGTATCTGGCACTTGTGCCGAGGTGAGGTCTTCCGAGACCCCATTTATGACCGCTCAACTTATTCTTTTCGCCATCCTGGCCGCCATCGCCGTCGTCTGCGGCATCAGCATGGTACTGGCCGACAATCCCGTTCGCAGTGCCTTGTTTCTGGTGCTGGTGCTGTTCAGCGTCGCCCTGCTCTTTTTATCTCTCCACGCCGTATTCATCGCCGCCGTACAGATTATCGTCTATGCCGGGGCCATTATGGTCTTGTTCATATTCGTCATTATGCTCTTGAACTTGGGAACAACGGAGCGGGTGGTGGACCGATTGAAGCCGCAGCAGCCGCTGTCGGTGCTG